>OICC01000561.1_pt1 | contig 10482 bp, 8 predicted proteins | sample 1581191 | NCBI WGS metagenome assembly OICC01 (sample SAMEA3882535, study PRJEB24775) | human gut metagenome | biome: human-associated habitat; feature: intestine environment; material: feces | place: Netherlands | collected 2009/2010 | reverse complement strand
GATTTAATGGTTGACGGCATCTACTCTCAGAGTTCTCGCTGGGCTGCCGCCAACTCGGATCTTCCCATCTGGCTGGATATTGATTTTGGCGAGGATACTACCTTTAATAAGGTTGTCCTTACTGAAAACATTGTATCCGGGTGGGCCTCTCCCCGAATTGCCTCCTTCAACTTGCAGATCCCTACATCTGATGGTTATCAAACAATTTACACCTATGATGGCGAAATCGGTGAAGGGAAAGATTTCACGTTCGACACTGTGACCGCATCCCACCTTAGAATGGAAATCACCAGCCTCCGCGCTGACACAAGCACGCATGGCCGTGGCGCAACTGATCCCAGTATCGTCGAATTTGAGGTATACAAAGTTCCCGTAGTTCGTGAGCCACAGAATCTGCTTTTGAATAAGTCCGTTTCTGCCAGTTCTTCGCATTTCTCCTGCCCCGCATCCAAAGTAAATGACGGCGATGCCTCTCAGGGTTCCCGCTGGGCTGCTGCCAACTCGGATCTTCCTGCATGGCTGGAATTCGATCTTGGCTCTGAGCAGACCTTTAACAGCGTAACCATCACAGAAAATATTATTCCAAATTGGGCATCCGAACGAATTACCGGCTTAGAGTTCCAAGCATGGAATGGTACGGAATACACTACAATCAGTACCTATAGCGGCACGATTGGCACATCCAAAACCATTTCCCTGCCAGAAACGACTAGTTCCAAATTCAAGGTCTTGATTACTGGATTGCAGGAAGACACTACGAAAAACAGCAAAGGTCAAACCGATCCTAGCATCCAAGAAATCGAGCTTTACTACCGCTAATATAACAGAGCCGCTTCAAGCGTATTGCATAAGTGCAACGCTTGAAGCGGCTCTATTTTTATTCTTTAGAATAAGCAACTCCCGCGCTTGTCAGGCACGGGAGTTAAAGAAGGAGAAAACACGATTTTGCATGATGCACTCTACTGCAAAACGCAAAATGAAAAAGCAGATTAGTGGTATCAGCAGTATTTTTCAATTACTTTTTGCATGGCATCCCAGTTCCGTTCCATATCGGCAGTCAACTTGAACTGGGTGCGGGCGCGATTCAGGTTCTGCTGTTCGTAGTTGATGTGGAAGTAGTGGTCGCCCTCCAGATAATCGGCGAGGAAACGCATACCACATTCCATCGTCATCAGCTTGGCACCCCACGGCAGGGTCTGCTTTTCCAGCGGGGTGAATGCTTCACCCGCTGCCAGCAAGAAGCCCTTGGTGTAAATTTCAAACAGTTCCATGCTGAAATTTACTTTCGAGAGGTCTGCCTCATCCTCGGCGCAGTGGTTGGCACCGAAGCGGATGGAATCACCGAAATCGTTGGCGGCCAAGCCCGGCATGACGGTATCAAGGTCGATAACGCAAAGGCCCTTGCCGGTTGTTTTGTCGAACAGGATATTGTTCAGCTTGGTGTCATTGTGGGTGACGCGCAGCGGCAGTTTTCCCGCCGCCAGTAGGTCCACCATGACATGATAATCCGCTTCACGGGCGCGGACAAACTCAATTTCGCGCTGCACCTGTGCGGCGCGTCCCATGCGATCCTCGGCCACGGCGCGCTGGAAATCGGCAAAGCGCTTGGGCGTGTCATGGAAGTGAGGAATCGTCTCATGCAGGGTGTTTGCCGGGTAGTCGGCAAGCTGGTGTTGGAAATTGCCAAAAGCAACGGCGCTTTGGTAAAAATCTTCGGCGGACTGCACCTGCTGCAAGCAGACGGTGTTCTCCACGAAGTCATAGACACGCCAACAACCGCCGTCGGCGGCCTTATAATAGGGCTTTCCAGCTTTGGTCAGCACAACATGGAGCGTGGCACGTTCCGGGTCAGCCCCGCGCTGTTTGGCCTTTTCGCGCAGAAAATCCGTTACGCCGCAAATGTTTTCCATCAGACCGTCCGGGTCTTTGAATGTATCAGTATTGATTTTTTGCAGAATATAGCGTTTTTGCGTTGTTTGTTCGGTGACAGCATACGTCTGGTTGATATGCCCTTCGCCATAGACGATTGGCTCGGACATCGGGCCGTTCCACGCCCACGCGGCTAAAATCTTGTTCATTTCATATACATCCTCTCGGTTTTGTATCAGGCCGTGATGCTGTACAACACAACGCCTGCCACGGCGGCACCCGCCATAACCTTGATTGGGCTGGGCTTCCACTTGCGCAGGACGAAAAAGCCTGCAAGGAAAATTACCAGCGCCATCAAGTCAAAGCTGCTCAAATCTGCTGGAAGAGTACGTTGGCCGTATAGTGCCAGAATCAGCAACGAGATACCAGCAGAAGCAATCATTGCGATCACAGCGGGGCGCAGCCCTGCCAAAACGCCTTGCACAATGCTCAAGCCACGGAAGCGGTAGTACACATAAGCCAAAGTCATCACAATGACACAGGATGGGAAGATACAGCCGATAGTGGCAATCAGCGCTCCCGGCAGCCCTGCCACCTGAATTCCCACAAAGGTTGCCGCGTTAAGAGCGATAGGGCCGGGAGTCATTTCAGCAATGGCCATAATGTCGGCAAATCCCGTCATTGTCAACCAAGGGTGAATATCCACGACTTGGTCTTGAATTAAAGGCATGGCTGCATACCCGCCGCCGATGCTGAACAGGCCGACTTGAAAGAAACTCCAGAACAGTTCCAGATAGATCATTCCTCGGCCTCCTTCTTTTGCAGATACAGCGTATCCAACGCACCAATCACACCGCAAACCAGAATAATCAGGATGATGTTCACGGAGAAAAAGCGAGTTGCCACGAAAGCTGCCAGCATCACAGCGATGGGCAGCAGGCGCTTGTTTTTCAGAATGGGCCATGCCATATTGATGACTACATCAAAGATGACCGCCGCCACACCGGCCAGCATACCGGCCATAGCCATGCTCACATACTTGTTGGAGCGAAATGCTTGGTAGAAAGCAGAAATGATGGAAATGATAATCAGCGGCGGCAGTGCTGCACCAACTACGGTAATCAATGCACCGGGGATTCCTGCTACATGGTAACCCACCAGAATAGAGGCATTGATGGCGATAGAGCCGGGGCTTGACTGGGCTATGGCCGTCAGATCCAGCATTTCTTCCTCCTCAATCCAGTGCAGTTCTTTCACAAAGCGCTCCCGCATGAGAGGGATAATGACAAACCCGCCGCCGAATGTACACGCGCTGAGCTTAAAGGTAGAAAGGAACAACTGCCAATATTTATTTTTCTTGTCCAATAGAATCTGTCTCCTTTTCAGCGGTACATCTGCACCGCACGGGCCATTTCACGCATTCGGGGTTCAGCGTAGGCAAAAAACTTTTGCAGTGCCTTGCAATAGTAACTGCATTGGGCTTTGTCTGCTGTATTACGGTCACGCTTGCAGCCGCCGTGACATAGGTTTACCCATCTGCATTGCTGACATTCTGCGGGGACATTCCGGCCATCCTTTATAAAGATGCGCATTTTCTCCCCCAAAAGCAACGCTTGTAAAGAGTCATTTTGAATCGTTCCGAGTTTGTACTCGTCCAAACAGTAAAAATCGCACGGGTAAACAGCGCCACTGCCCTCCACAACCATGTAAGAACCGCACGCGCCGGTGGTGGAGCAAGTTCCCGTCGGTGCGCCCATGAGCAGTTGTATATAATCTTCAAACAGGCGAACACTGACATAGACACCTGTTTTCCAGTCACGATACCATGCGTCAAACAGGGCGCACAAAAATTGCGCGTACAGTTCCGGCGAAAGAGAGTAACTTTCGATTCCTCGCTGCTCGCCCAAGGGGTCTAAGCAAGGGATGAATTGGAGATAGCGCACACCCGTTGCTTTCATAGACTTATACACACGTTCCGCCTTTTTAGCCAGACGCTTGGTGACAACACATAAAAGGTTGCACTCGATATGATACTGCTCCAGCAGTTTGATCGTCTGCATGACCCTTGTCCATGTTCCGTCGCCGGAAGCATCCGGGCGCAAAGCATCATGTACATCTGGCGTACCGTCTAAGCTGATGCCCACGAGAAAATTTTCTTCGCGGAAAAATCTCGCCCATTCTTCGGCAACAGCAAGGCCGTTTGTCTGGATGGCGTACTGCACCGTTACACGCTTTTGGTTGTACTTTCGCACTGTCTGCGTAAAGAACCGAAAGAAATCCAGCCCTGCTAAGGTTGGTTCTCCGCCTTGAAAGGCAAACGAAACAAAGCCGCCTTGGTCAAGTTCCGCAAAACAGCGCCGTATCAATATCTCGGCTGTCTGCAAGGTCATCATGCAATCTTCGGAAGTGCTGCGGTTTTGCTGCTCATCCCGATAAAAGCAATAGTGGCAGCGCATATTGCAAAATCCGGCTGCGGGTTTTATCAGAAATTGAAGCTGCTTCATAACACCTCGGTGTTCTGCAATACGGTCAGGGGCGTTTTGCCCACAAACAAGGTATGACCGTCTGTGTACTGTTCTTCACGGTTCTTTAAGGCGTTAATCAGCAGGGCACGCAGTTCAGCTACACGCTCCGGGTTTTCGTCCAGTGCATTTTTTGTTTCGTGCGGGTCATCGCGCAGGTTGAAGTACAGTTCCCGTCCAGTCTGGGAGTACCAGATGTATTTATCCTCTTTTGTCAGGATAAAGTGCATGGAATCTTCACCCAGCGTGTGTTCCCCATGCAGGTATTCGCGGTCTACCGGGTGCAACAGGCTGGTGCCGTCCACCGTTTCGGGAATCGGTGCTCCTGCCAGTTCCAACAGCGTGGGCATAACATCCCGCAGTTCAGCCAAGTCCGTGCGAACCGTGCCGCGCTTTCCGATGTAACGCTCCGATCCGGAGATAAACAGTGGTACATGGATACTGCCTTGGAACGGCTTTGCCTTCTGGAACATCAAATGGTCGCCCAGCATTTCACCGTGGTCGGAGACAAACAAAATCACGGTGTTATCCATAATCTGTTCTTCCACCAGCGCGGAAATCAAGCGTCCGATTTGATGGTCCATATGGGTGATGGCAGCATAATAGCCCGCCCGCAGCTGCTGAATATAGCTTTCATCCGAGGGTGCAGTCTGGGCATGGTAACTGTGACCGTCGCGCTCCCAGCGGACGCAGTCGTTCCAGTCTCCGTGCCAAGGTTCGGCCAGCGGCTTATCTTTGTACAAATTCAAATAATATTCCGGGGCGTCCAGCGGCGGATGCGGCCGCACGAAGCTGGCCATCAAGAAAAAAGGTTTAGAACGGTCACGGCGGCGCAGAAAATCCCGGCACTCACTGGCGACCCAGTTGGTGGGATGGTACTTTTCTTCGTAAATCCACGGACGAACCACCCAACTGTTGCAGTCCAAGCCAGTATCTACGGGGTCTGCATCCACACCAAGCTGCTGCTTGAGCCACCAATAATAGTCATCGGCCACACGCTGGTCTTCATAACTGGGCGTAGTGGGGCGGCGGTAGGCATGGAGATAGCCATCATGCAGCCGTACATCGTTGAATCCCAAATTATTGCGCAGCGGGTGGACGTGCATTTTACCGACGCACTGCGTATAATAGCCCGCCTTGCTCAGTTCCCCAGCCAGCGTGTGGGTATAGTTCCACGGCACTAAATCCTCATACCCGACGCGGCCAGTGTGTTCCTGTGACATACCTGTGTAAAGAGAGGCACGTGCGGGAACACAGGTCGGACAGGCAGAATAGGCGTTTTCATAGCGCACGCCCTCTGCGGCCAGTGCATCGAGAAACGGTGTTTTTACATCCGGGTGACCGGCAATACCAAGGCAGTCGCCGCGCATCTGGTCTGCCATAAGCAGGATAATATTAGGACGTTTATCCATAACAAACCTCATATCAATGTTTTTGCAGCCAAAGGCGTGCCGCACAGTACGGCACGCCTTTTTCCTGCTTTACAGATTATACCATTTGATCTCGTTTGCGTCCATGTGCAGGGTAAAGCTGCTTCCGTCGCCGGTATAAACGGTGGTGTCCTGCGGCTCATAGGTGTTGTTTACCACACAATATTTGCCGTTCTTAACGTAGGCGTGCACCTCGACATTGTAGTTCGTGCTGAACCATTTGTGCAGGTCGGCTTCATCGTGGGCAGCCCACAGGATGGCGCGGTACAGCACGCGGTTGTTCACAAAGCTGTACGGCAGACCGCTGATATACACACCGCGCCCCTTGCCGTACTCATGCGCGGCCATCTGGACTTCCTTGTCACGCTGAATCAGAATTTCTGTGCCCTCCAGCGCAAAAATGCTCTTTTTGCCCTCACCAAAGTCAACGTCATGGTCGGGGCAGTCGGCCAGAATGAAGTGGTCGCGGTGCTCGTCCCAGTTGTACTTGTCGTAGTTTAGGGTGAAGCCCGTTTCCTTCTCCACGCCAAGCGGCGCGGACAGTTGCAAATAGCGCCCCTGATACTGGTGGCCGCCCGGTTCGCCGACGCCGATCAAGCCGCCGCCACGATGGACAAAGCCCTTGACAGCAGAGGAAATTTCCGGGTCCTCCCAGACCTTGCCGCCGGTGTGGGCAGTGTCGCCGTCGCCGACGTTGATAAGGACGTCAATGCCGTCCAGCACCTTCGGGTCGGCCTTGATGTCGTCAAAACTGATAAACTTCACATCGAACGGTGCGCCGGACAACGCTTCGATCACGCCCGCATAGCTGTAATTCTGCTTCTGGTACAGCGCATGGTGGACCATGTGGCAGCCCCACGCCCGCTGCTGCCCCCAGCTGTTCAGCACAGCCACGGTCTTGACGCAGTAGGGCGTCGTGCCCTTGATGTTCTCATACAACTCACGGAACTCGTCGCAGACGCTCTCGACATAGTCGAGGAACTCCGGGAACTCGCAGGCCAGCTTCAGGTAGCCGCCGTAGCCGATGCGGTCAATGGGCTTGCGCAGGATGGCGCGGCGGGCGGTGACCCAGTTCTCCTTGGCCTCGCGCACAGGGTCGCCGCCCTCGTGGAAGGTATCGGGGAAGAAGTAGGGCAGGAAGCGTCCCTCGGTGTACTTGACGCCGGGGATGTCGGAAATCAGGCGCAGGGTGCTGCCGTTGCCGACGCTGCCGACGATGGCATCGACGCCGGATTTCTGAAATTCCGGCATGAACGGCTCACAGCCGATCCAATGGTCGCCCAAGAACATCATGGCTTCCTTGCCGTATTCGTGGACGATGTCGGTCATTTCTTTCATCAGACCGGCCACCTCACGGCGCTGGAACGCCTGAAAGTCCTTGTACTCCTTGCTGGGTACGCGGTACTGGTTATTGTAGTAGCCTTGGTCGATGATGAACTCCGGGCGGAACTTGTAGCCGACTTCTTTCTCGAACTGCTCCAAAATGTAGGGGCAGACGGAAGCAGAGTAGCCGTACCAGTCAACGTACTTTTCACGGCGCAATTCATCAAAGACGAGCGTGAACAGGTGGAAAAACGTCGTGAAACGAACAACATTTACATAAGGATGGCTTTCGAGGTACTCCCGCAGACGGCGCATCGTGTAGGCGTGGGTCTTGGGCTGGCGCACGTCGAACGGGATCTGGTGTTCGACATCCTTCCAGTCATTGATGACCGAGTTGTACATGTGGACGGGGTCCCAGATCAGGTACGCCAAAAAGCTGACCGTGTACTCATGGTAGGCAGCGGGGGCATCGATGGCAACGCTTTCGCTGGCGGCATCATAGTGCCAGTCGGCGGTGGGGACAGGCTCACCCGTCGTGCGATCTATGACCTCCCACCAGCGGGCAATATCGTCGTGGTCGTTGACCTTCATCAGCTCGCGGCTGATGCCCGTCATCAGGGGGATGGTCAGCGCACCGCCTTCAGCGGTGTAGAACGGCGTCATAATGTAGCACTGCTGGGTTTCGTCGGGGTTGGCCTTTGCCCACGCGTTGTCCTTACGGGTAGTGTAATAGGTGGCGTAAATCTTTGCGCCGGTGTCCTTTAGCTCCTGCGGGAACTCAGTGCCATCGCAGTCGCGGATGGCATCCGCGCCCCAGCGCTTGAGCAGGTCGAGGGTTTCAGGGACGGCGTCCATATCGGTGGGGATCGTTACACGGCCCATTTTTCTTACATCATTCATATAAGGATTCTCCTTGAAACGTAATATTTTGAATGGAGGAAAGTTAAATCAGCCCTTAACGCCGCCACTGGTAGCACCGACAATAATCTTTTCAGACAGGAAAAGATACAGCAGGAAAGTAGGCAGGAACACAATGATAACTGCAGCAAACATAGCACCGTACTGGCCGGAATATTTCATTGCGTTGACAATCTGCAACAAACCGACACCAACAGGGGTCATAGAATCGCTGGTAGTGAAAATCAACGCCATGAAGAACTCGTTCCACACAGACATGAAGTTGAAAATCGTAACCGTAATAATGGCGGGCTGAACCAGCGGCAGCATAATCTGCCAGAACGTCCGAGAATGGCTGCATCCGTCAATGTAGGCTGCCTCCTCATAAGACCGGGACAGCGAGGAGAAGAAATCCAACAGATAAATCGTGGTGTATGGTACGCGCAGCATAATGTACAGCACAACCAACAGCACGCGACCCTTGATGCCCCACTGCACAGCCAAAGAGTACAGCGGCATGATGATCATAATGGTGGGAACACTCATGGCAATGACCAAGCCGATACGGATGGCCTTACCGCCGACAAACTTCCAGCGAGAAAGCACATAAGCACCGGGCGCGGAAATAAGCAATACGCCCACACAGGAAACAATGGCATAAACCAAGCTGTTGAAGAAATACAGCGATACATTTTGGGTGTTCCAAGCTGTGACGTAGTTATCCCACTTCAGACCATTGGAAAAGTCCATAACACGGCCCGTCAGAATTTCCTTTGTTGAGGAAAGGCTGGCGCAGACGATCCAGAACAGGATGGCAGCCGTAAGCGCGACCCACGCGCAAACAATGATATAACCGGGCAGAAGCCGAAGCTCTTTCTTCCAGTTGATTCTATCGTGATATTTTCCCATAACTGCTCTCCTACCTTAATACTCCAGATCCGAGTCTTTCAAGATCAGGTTGGTGATAACGTACACAGCAATGATAATCAAAGTCAGCACAACGCCAACCGCTGCGCCTGCACCAGCATCGCGCTCGACAACGCCCTTGCCTCCAAACACCGTATCGTACAGGTACACAACGGGCACAATAGTGGCCGTTTCCGTGTTGATGGGGGAGAACATCTTCGTCCACAGGAAGAATGTGGTAGCATTGATGCTCCAGAAAGTAACACAGGTGCGGATGACGCCTTTCAGCAGGGGCAGCGTAATCTGGAAAAAGCGGTCAAAGATATTCGCGCCGTCGATGGTGGCAGCTTCGTACAAGTCCTGCGGGATACCTTCGATACCGCTGATGAAAATCAGCATATAGTAACCAACGCTGCCAAAGATGAAAGCAATCATCATAGCCCAGAAAATCAGGTCTGTACCCAGCCAGCGGACATTCTCGCCGCCGAATGCTTTGACAATCTGGTTCAGCAGACCATAATCATAGTTGAACACATACTGAATCCACATGGTGGCCAGTGCTACGGCGCTGATGATATTGGGCATATAAATGGCGGCCTTGAAGAATTTTGCGCCGCGGATGCCGCTGGTCAAAATTACGGCCATCAACATGGACAGGCACATCGTAATGATGCCGCCTACCAGCCAAATCATCACCATGTTTTTCATGGAACTGATAAAACCGGCATTGCGCAGGATTTTGAAATAGTTTTGCAGCCCATAGAAGCTCCATGTGCTTGTAGTTGCCGTAAGGCTCTCTACCTTAAAGAAACTCATGATAACTGTCCGAACGACCGGATAGACATACATGAACAACAGGCAAAGAACGGTGGGCAGAATGAATAGGAAAATCATTGTCTTGTTCTTTTTCATACTGGTAATACCTCAAAAATGAAATGTCATAAGCAAAGGCGGCACCCATTCAGGTGCCGCCTCCGTTCAGATTGAGGGAATCCTGAATAAATCCATTACAGCCGCACCGCTTGACGGCGTACCGTGATTTATTATAGGATTAGCCGCACAGGGTATCCAAGTAAGCGCAGTAGTCAGCGCCGGTTGCGTACTTGCCTTCGAACAGCTCGATCATGGAGCTCTTGATGGAGGACCAGCCGTCCAGCGTGTTCAGAGAGCCACACCAGCTCATCGGAGTGGTGGTGTTCTTCAGCGTCTCAACAGAGCCGGCCAGGACAGACTCTTTCAGGCGGGTGTCAGCGGGGATCTGACCGCCGTTGTCAACCAGCTCCTGACCGCAGGTGCCGGTAACGATGGTCATAATGAAGTCAAATGCGGCCTGCGGGTTCTCGCAGTTAGAGGAGATAGCCAGAGAGTTAGCACCGGCATAAGCAGAAGCATCCACATTGCCCTCGACTTCGGGGTAGTTGAAGAAGCCCCAGTTCACAGGCTCGCCAACAGCAGCGTCAACCTCAGAGGTAACGTAGTTTGCGCAGACGACCATAGCAGCCGTGCCAAGACCGACCTTGGTCTGGCTGGCGGGG
>OICC01000558.1_pt1 | contig 10495 bp, 8 predicted proteins | sample 1581191 | NCBI WGS metagenome assembly OICC01 (sample SAMEA3882535, study PRJEB24775) | human gut metagenome | biome: human-associated habitat; feature: intestine environment; material: feces | place: Netherlands | collected 2009/2010 | reverse complement strand
ACGGCATACGATATCCACTACGAATACGACAACCGCTTCGGTCCGCCATCTCATGCTTCAGAGGAATCCCTCTACCGCAAGATTTTCGATTATGCCCTGGTGTATAACGGTGACGACGGCATCTTCGAGAAATTCTACCGCCAGTATGATCTCCTCTTGAGGAATTCACTCCAGGAACTCAAGGTGAAGCTGCTGCTCACCCAGTCGCAGAAGCAGAACCTGCCTTCCTATGCCAAGGTGGTGATCAGGGGAGTGAGCTTCTTCTTCAACAAGCTGAAGTTTACCCTCGGAGGGAAGAGTGAACCTACGGAAAGCGAGCTCAGGACCATCGCCCTCACTACCCCTATACATGAAGCTTCGCGGATGGTCGATGTGATGCCAGCCTTGAGCTGCGGTTACAGATGGGTTGGCCATGAAGAGACTGTGGAGGTGTCGGGCAGCGAATATGAGAATTCGGGAGACGACAAGGACCGCACCTTCAAGATCATCTATCCTCCTCTTCCTTCAGCCGAGTATGTGGGGCAGAAATATGGTCTGCAGAAGACGTTCGTGAGTCAGAAGACCCGACATGCGACGATGTTCCGTCACTCCAAATGGGTGTACCACTGCACCACGACATGGCTGGAATGCGAGAAGATCTAGGACGCGGGAGAGTCCTTTGAAAGTTACCTGTATTATCTTAATTTTGCGTTATAAATAATCAACCCAACATTAAGATGATACAGGTTTTATTATATCCAGATGCCCTGAGCCTGGTAGGCTCCATGAATGCCTTCGAGATATACAACGACTCGAAGACAGACGTGGTCTTTGCCCTTCGTTACCAGGGAGCAGAGCAGAACATCGTTCAGCACACCTATACGCCGAACGATGAGAACCGAATTACGGTGTCCGTCAAGGAAATCATCCTTCCCCTGCTCAGTTTCGAGGTGAAGGACAGTAGTGAACCTTATATCCAGCCGAATATTATGAAAGCCTTCGTGGCAACGATTTACGAGGTTGGCAGCGAAGACAGCAAGAAGGAGATCTCCTTCTCTGTGATACGTGCCGGAGTAGATCGGTTGGCAGATTCGGCGGCAAATTTTCTGAAAACCAATTTCCTCACCTGGCAGCCGCAGACGAAGGAGGTAACCTATTACTCTCCGGAATTTCTCACTTACTATGCAGCTGAAGCCAGCGAGGTGAAGTGTAAGGCATATATATCGACCGAACACGGCTATGAAGAGAAGGTATTGACGCTGGCAAGCCTGGAAGCAGGAAAGGTATATACCGTTCCGGTACAATACGCCATCATCGCCAAACTATTAGGCGATGACATTCTGCCACATGTTTACGAAGTCTGGGTAGAGCAGGCTGGAGAGCGGGTTACCTACGTACAGCAATACTTTGCCGGTGGCATGAAGAGCGAGGAAGAAGAATGGTTCCTGTTCGAGAATTCGCTGGGAGGTATAGACTGTTTTCGTGCTTACGGCAACAGCGAAAATACTGCAGAACATACACATAATGTGGCAGAAATAGAGGAAGACTCTGAAGAATACCGCGTAGATACCACCCGGAAGTTTAAGAAAAATACCGGGTTCCTGGACAAGAAAGAGCGCCAATGGCTACTCGATTTCTTCCCGTCTCTGGGCAAGTATGTTTACCATGGCAATGCTCTCAGGAAGATAACCGTTATCGAGAGCGATGTGAACTACGAGGCGAAGGAACTGCCTTCAGACTATACCTTCACCTACAAGTATTCAGATGCCCGTCCGTATCTGAATATTTCACGCTCGGAAGCAGGAAGCTTTAAGCAGCTGGATATCCAGCTTCCGGATCTGGGAAATTTTACTATCGCCCCGCGCTTAGTTGAATGCTCAAGACTGACGCTTAGCAGCGGGGCTCTATTCCCAGTGCAGAGCCCTTATTCGGAAGAATGGGGTGTTACCACGCTGGCAGCCATCCTGGAAAGTCTGGTGGGAAATCTGTCGGACTCCTATTCTGGCGGAGGTGGAGTAGGCCACCGCCACAATAACATGGAGGTGCTGGATGCGCTGTCTGAATTCAACGGCTATCTCCACTTTCTGGGCAAGAAGATAAAGGCAGGTTTTGCCGATGAAACCGATGATTTTTCAGAAAACGGCAAGGCTAGCAGGAAGATTCTCCGCAAGGATATTGCCGATGTGGCAGAGAAGCTGATCCGGTTTGCTGAAGGTGCTACGTTTGGCGATTTCGTTGCAGGAATCAACGGCGGAAAGGGCGCGCAGATTGACGCCCTCGGTAATGCCGAGATGGAGAGCATCACCGTACGCTCGTACATGAAGGTGATGGATCTTATCGTGAACCGCCTGACAGCACTGGAGGGAGACCAGCTCTTTACGGAGAGCGACACCATAGAGAGTGTCAGCTACCTGGGAGACAACTGCTACGGACTCCATCTTCGCCAGAAATACAAAGGCTATTTCACAGCCCAGCACGTAAACAATGTACTCAAGGGTATCGTCAACAACCTCGCCACTGCTGCAGTGGAAGGCACGGATGCTCTCTATTACACATCGTGGATGCGGGTGAACAGCGTGAATGCCGTGACCAACTACATAGAGGTATCTCTGTATCCGGACAGCGAGGTTCCTGCCGGAAAGAATTTCCCTCCCTGCGAACTCATGAATATCGCAAGATGGGGAAATCAGACAGATGAGAGCCTCCAGCAATGCTTCTATCTGTCGAGTTCTGAAGGCAGGATCGTGAAGCTCACGGGCGTGACCAAGCCTATCCTGGAGAACTGGAACTACGGTATGGTGTTCGGAGATATGCCATCCTTCCTGAAGGAGATGAACCTGCCACTGATGAAGGACCGGGACTATATGTATGCTGCCGGCATCATCACCCAGGACATCATACAGATAGACTATCAGGGCAAGCCAGTGGTGACCTACGTGGATAGAGGTCAGTTCAGCAAGACTGCCCAGTATTACTGCGCATCGCTCAACGATGAAACCGGCAAATATGAAACTTCAGACGTATGGTACACCGGCTGCAAGTGGAGATGCCAGAAGACGGGAACCCATACGGAACCGCGCTGGAACAGCACCGACTGGGCAATGATAGAAGGCAATCCTGCGTTCACCGTGGATTTCCGGGAAGCGGAAGCCATCTACGACTTCGACAACTTCATCGCCCCGCTCACCATCGTGGCAACCCTGTACGGGCAGGATATTACGGATGACATCCTCGACACGGACGTTGCCTGGACTCGATATACTGAGAACTCGCAGGGAGTGCAGCGCGTGACTTCGGACACCATCTGGGCTGAGAAGCGGGGAGGTGCAGGCAAGTCTATCGTCCTGACACAGGACGACCTCTCGCTGGACAGTGATGGCGTACCGAAGAAAATCAGTTTCACCGCCACAGTCATCCTGAGGGACGGCATGGGTCATGAAGCTGACAGGCAATCCGTATCCTTAGATTATATGAAACCATAAAAAAAATTTCATCATGAAACAGATAAGATTTGATTTCAAGTACCAGCCTTTGCAGGTCAATAAATCGGTGACGCTGGGAGGTGGCGTTCCGAACGAGCAGACCTATGATGCCGACTCGGGAGAGTTTTCGCCGGATTATTCTCTCGTGCCGGTCTGCATCAAGCCGACAGTCGGCATCATCGACAGAGACCTGATACTGACGAACGGCAGCGTCAATGCCCAGCTTACGGACGTAAGCTGGCGCAGGGTTATAGACGGAGTGGAAGAGAAGACAGCTCTGGTGAACACAGCAGGGAAATATGTGATCACTACGAGTGGAGACGAGAACGGCAAGCTGCTCTGGTATGTCAATGCCGCACCGCAGAAGCCCATTCTCCTCAGGTTCAAGGCAACGTATATGGACCCCAGAACCGGACAGATATATAATATTGTAGAAGACGTCTCTATTACATGCCGTAATGCGACGCATTACATTCCGGTGCTCCAACTTTCTGGTGGCAGCAGCTACTATAACCCGACCCGTGATGAGGACAAGCAGACCATCACGGCATCTCTCCGTCTCGGAACAGAGGAATGCAGCGCCGGCAAGCGGGCCTTCGTGTGGGAGATTGCCCGCAGTAGCGGATACTTCACGGCGGTGACGGCAGACGACCTGGAGCTGAAGATATCCTCAGACGGGACCACAGCCACCCTGGACCGCTCCCTGATGGGTGAGCAGATTACGATAAGATGCAGGGCGAAATACAGCGCAGCCGGCAATCCATCTGCCGTGCAGCTCACAGATGCCTCTCCTTCCAAGGTGATCACGATAGCAAGAAGAGTTCCTCCTGTAGATGTCGAGATCCTGGACACGATAGATACTCTGCAGCCGGGAACCAGGAACTTCAATCCGAGAGCCTACATATATGATAATGTGGGCGAGATTCCTAATCCTACCAAGGATATCCTCCCGATATGGTATTTCGGCACCAACAGTCATACGAAGGCGATAGACTTCGTCCAGCAGGGGCACGGACTCAACCCTACCATCCCCACAGACCTGATGGATGCCAAGCTTGGAGGTATCCTGCAGATAGACCCGAAAATCCTCAATCCGCTGGCTCTGCTGGCAGACGGAGACGGCAAGGTGATAACGGATGGCGACGGAAAGGCCATCGTGTTCCATTAATTTTCAGAAAATCATCAATTATCAATATAACTATGGAAAAATATGTAAAAGCGAACCGCAAGGTAGCAGAGTTCCTGCACCTTGAGAATGACCGAACACAGTTCAAGGACGGCAATTTCCTGCTCTGGATGCAGGATATCATGGTATTCGGCAGTCTCATCAACTTCAATCAGATTCTCGCCCAGATTGGTGCTGTAGCCATGGACGGGGAATCTGCGAAGCAGGAGCAGGATGGCGAGTGTACTCATCTTCTGCCTGTAGCTACAGACGAGAGATTCGTCATAGAGGAGCCTGCCACGGATGAAACCGAAGGTAGGGAGGAGCCTTCTTCCGGTAATACAGAGGGCAAGGAGGAACCTGGCGAGCAGGTTTCCGGCGAGGAGGCAAGTGTTCAACCTGAAAATAAGGAGGAATAAGGTATGAGTAGCGCAAGTAAAACCGTCCATATCAAGTTTCTCAGCAAGCTTGGTACCTACACCCCGCTGATCCAGTCGCCAAGCGGAGACCTGTATCAGGAATACCAGCAGGTGGGAGATAAGGTGGTGACATACCCAGACTTCTCCAAGACCAAGCCGGAACTGTACTTCATCTGCACATCTTCGAGAGCGGTCGAAGGTGCGGTTACTCCGGTAAGCATGAGATATTACTTCAACGATTCGGAAATCACCTTCGCTTCCAGCGGAGTTTCTGACGGGCTGTTTGCCGGAATGTTTGAAATCATCCGCCCTAGTACGAACCAGCCATACTTCGGTCTCAGAATCGTGAAGAATCTTGCTGAAGCTTCCCGGTTTGCATCTATCGTCATCAAGATGGTGGGCAAGATAACTGCAAGAGGACAGCAGTCGGATCTGACGGATGATATCCAGGAGACGTACACGATATCCGTAGGTCCTTATACCGGAACTGCCTACAGAGTCACCATCATGGCTGGAGACAGCAAGATGTTCACGCTTCAGAGTCCGACAGACAGCTGTGTGCTGAAGGCGAAGACCACGCAGGGAAACGAGACGTTTTCCAGCGGACTGTACTACAAGTGGTACAGAGCTGCCAACACGGCGAGCGGCTGGGAGCAGATTTCAGGGGCTGGCAGTGCTACCATAACCGTGAAGGCTACCGATGTGAACTGTACGAGAGAATTCATGGTAGAGGTATATAACAACAGCAGCATGGGCAAGGACAGCATGCTGGGATTCGATTTCCAGACCGTCATCGATACAAGTGATCCTTACGAGATAGAACCTCATCCATCTCCTTCGGACGGAAGCATCGATGAGGATACTTCGGGCAATGAATCGGTGACCTATACTCCCAAGCTCGTGACAAGAGGTACGAATAACGTAGTAGCCTCCAAGTTCTTCTTTACCCTGAAGTCGCAGTCGGGTGTGGTACTCAACACGGAAGCAAGCAGAAATAATACCAAGGCGCTCAGTTCCTTCACCGTGACAAGACAGGATTGCATCAACGGCGGATACAGCGATATTGGACTCACCATAGATTCGGAAAAGTAATGGCATCAAAAAATGTAGTAATCAGATTCAACCGCATCGGTGTTGGCATTTCCAACACCGATGTGGAATATGCAGACTCCACGAGCAGTTCTACTGCCCCTACATCCGGCTGGCAGACCAATGCTCCTGCCTGGCAGAACGGTCACTATATCTGGACTCGCACCCATATCTACTATACGAATGGGAACGAGAAGCTGAGTGAACCCGTCTGCCTGCCATCCGGAAAGGGCATCGCCAAGATTGAGGAATGGTATTACCTGTCCTCATCGGCAACCTCGCTCGCCGGAGGCTCATGGGTGAAGGATAAGGCTCCTACATGGAAGAACGGATATTATATCTGGACGAAATCCGTCATCACATACACCGATGGTACCAGCAGTTCCACGTCACCGATATGCACGACGGGAAGCCAGGGAGAAAAAGGAGACCCGGGCGAAAAAGGAGACCCGGGCGAAAAAGGAAAGTATATGAGAGGTCCCCAGGACTGGAAATCGCTCCCAGATGGATTCACCTTTTACCCCCTTGAGAACAATAAAGTTGCTTTCTTCGATACCATCGAATATGAAGGTGAATACTACGAGTGCAACAAGAAGCACGCGAAGAGTTCCTCTATGACACCGCTTGCTGACTATAAGGCATACGGAGGTAAAGGAAGCTGGAATCTCGGTATACGGTTCAGCATGGTGGCAGCAAAGATATTACTAACGCAGTACGCCTTAGTCAAAAATCTGGGTGTTGAGACCATCGACATGAAAGATACCGACGGTAATATTATCTTTCAGGCAAAAGACGGCGAAGTTACTTGCAACAAAGGTACTTTTAACAACATAAAAGTTACAGGCGATAGTGAATTTAGCGGAACGATGAAAGCCGTAAGCGGAAGTTTCAAAAGTCTAAATTGCGTGAATGATAAAGACGAAGTCGTGGGCAATATCACCTTTGGAAGTGATGGGCGAATGTGGTTTGACGGCGATATGTACAGCCAGGGCTACAACAGCGAAAAAAAGCGAAGCAACCGATTTTACACAAGTGACGTACTTTGCCGTGGAATGTTTGGGCACAGGGAAAAGATTACGGCCGTCGTTAAAGGTGCATATATGTATGTGTATTCAAAAGGAGCGGATCAGACAGGAACGTATGTAAGCCTCAAAACAGGCAAGACCTCAGATAATAAGACTTTCTACTACGTACCGCTTTACAGCCCATCAAATGCTGATGATTTGTCGGGTTTGCCAATCGACGTTGTGGTTTTTAACACATCAAGTGATTACTATTATGCTTTTTCGGGCATGGGAAATGGTAAGGAATGGCGAGTTATTAACGGAAACAACAACCAGACAGTACATTTTTGTGATGTTGGCGGTTGGCACTCATTATTTGGCGGTGCCTCAGTAAATTGTATGTATGTAAACCCAGCATGGCTAAATCCAGTACCGGGCACATCTGATATTGGAAGAGGTGTATTTTGGACTGGAGAGACGGATTTAAATTGGTAACAAACTTTAATTTTATTGAATTATGGAAGTAAAGACATTAAAGACGGTAAACACCGTAACAACAGTTAACAGCAATCAGACATTCCCGATTGTTGACAGCAACGGAAACATAACTCGCATCACCCTCGATACACTTCGCAAGGTGATTACCAGCGGACTGGATCTCAATGCCATCGAGGATGGTATTTTCATCATGTACCACCGTGCCAGCGATAACTATCCGCTGATGGTGAAACCGCACCAATGGCCATCTCTCGAAAAATCGGGAGAAATTGCAGACGGAGTCGTGATCTTCGAGGGTGGCCGCCACCTGGTTGTGGCTCCAACCCAGGCAGATGCGCTGCCATGGTCGAGTGCTGCCGTACAGGCAGATTCGCCAAATTACGGAAATGATGATAATTATGCAGCAGAGGTTAGCGGAAACAACCGTCTCGCAGCCATGCTCGACTTCAATGGCCGCCAGCATACAGACGCAGCCATCAAGGCTTCATCCTCTGCACACGTCACCAATACGGCATCATACGCTCCAGGATATTGCAGGGCATACAGTCGTGCGAACAGCAAGGGCCAAGGATTGACGGCGGGATACTGGTGGCTGCCATCTGTCGGAGAATTGCTGATGATGTACGCCAACAAGCTCAAGATCAACTATGCTCTGTCACTCATCAAGGGTGCGCAGCTCCTGGATAGTAGTTGGTACTGGTCCTCAACCGAGGCCAGTTCTGCGCGCGCGTGGAGTCTGTACTTCGGCGGCGGCTACCTCAACAGCTGGAGCGATAAGGTTGCGGACAGGTATCTTGTTCGCCCGGTTTCAGCATTTTTACGATAGTTAGTTGTTAATAGTTAATCGTCCTCGACCTTAAAGTCGAGGACACCCCAGAAAGGCAAATTAAAATATTAATCAAGAGAGATATGACAGCAACGAAGTTGGCAAGCAAAACAAGAATATACATCGATACCAAGCAGATGCTTGATATCACGATTGGCGTGGTCAGGAATTTCCCGAAATCGCAGCGTCCGATATTTGGAGACAGGCTATGCAATATGCTTATTGATAGCCTGAATCATATCGCCAAAGCGTATATGCTTGGCGACCTGAATGTCAGAATCGAACATCTTGCACAGCTGCAGACGAACCTTGAAGTCATATCAACCTTGGTTAATATTGCAGGTGAACAGAGGTGGATAATGGGCACGAACAGGCTGGTAACTCTTCTCCGACTGCGCGAGAGTGTTGGCAAACAATGCACAGCATGGAGGGGATCACTCCTTAAAGCACAGGCTGCCGAAAGAAGTTCCAGACAGCAGCCAGTAGCTTGAGCGATCTGGCCAGGGTCGGCAAGATAAGTCAAGCCGAGAGAGCATCCTTCCTTATTAAATGGGCCGCATCCTATCATGTATAGTTAAGAACAAGAAATTTGCGGCGACAACCGAGAACAGTTCTGCGAACGCGTGGAATCTGAACTTCGGCGACGGCAACCTCAACAACTGGAACGATAAGGTTGGAGACAGGAATCATGTTCGCCCGGTTTCAGCACTAAATAAGGAAGATAAGTTATATGACAAGATAGAAAATGATAGATTTTAACATACTCTTAGAAGCATATTTCGACTGCCGCCGTCACAAGCGGAAAACAGTCGGCGCTACGGAATTTGAGATGAACTATATGAGCAACCTCGTTCAGTTGCTTGATGAAATCAATTCACGTCAGTATAAGATAGGTAGATCTATCTGCTTTGTTGTCAAATACCCTCGCTACAGAGAAGTGTTTGCCGGTCAGTTCCGTGACCGCATTATCCACCATTATATTGCGCTGAGACTCGAACCTCTGTTCGAGTCTCAGTTTTCTGACCGTACGTACAACTGCCGAAAAGGCAAGGGCCAGCTGGCAGGTATCAGGCAGCTTCAGCAGGATATCAGGGAAGCGAGCGAGAATTACACGAAGGATGCCTACGTGATGGGAATCGACCTGAAGGGATTCTTTATGAGCATCTCCAAGCCACTTCTTGCCAAGATGGTAGATGACTTCATTGTAGAGAATTATCATGGGGATGACAAGGAAGATCTCCGCTGGTTATGCAATATGGTGGTTATGCACCATCCAGAGAGGGATTGCGAGAAGAAAAGCGCAGATTACCTCTGGGAGTTCCTGCCCAAGGAGAAGTCATTGTTCACGGTCGGAGAGGACAGAGGCGTAGCTATCGGCAATCTCTTTGCTCAGCTCTTTGCGAATTTCCTGCTATCGAAGCTCGATTGGAAGATAAACTACTATTGCAAGCATCATGTGAGATATGTAGATGATATGGTGCTGGTAGCAAGAAGAAAAGAGGCGCTCCTTCGCTTGATGCCGATGATAAGGGAGACGCTTGCATCCTTAAGTCTGCGACTGAATGAGAAGAAATTCTATTTCCAGCATTATTCCAAGGGAGTGAGGTTCGTCGGAGCTATCATTAAGTGGGATAGAGTATATTCGGTTAACAATACCGTCAATAACTACAGGAAGTCGGTGCGCAATCTAAATGATGCGGCGAAGGCCGGAAATATTGAAGCCATCAACAAAGCCATTCAGTCGGTTAATTCATACTTGGGAATCTTCAGCCATTATAACGAATATGGTATGAAGAGGAAAATCATCAAAGAAGAACTGGACAAGGAATCCTGGCAGTACTTCACGGTCAAGGGGCATTTTCAGTCGATTCATCTGAGGAAAAAGTTCAATATCGATATAAAATATAAGAATATGGCAAACGAAATTTTAAATAGAAAAATAGAAGAGAGAAAGGAAGTCCCGAGCGAAAGCGAAATATCCAGGATGTTGGATAGCGGATACGAGCTGGAGATATATGCAACAAGAAGCGGGC
>OICC01000554.1_pt1 | contig 10597 bp, 5 predicted proteins | sample 1581191 | NCBI WGS metagenome assembly OICC01 (sample SAMEA3882535, study PRJEB24775) | human gut metagenome | biome: human-associated habitat; feature: intestine environment; material: feces | place: Netherlands | collected 2009/2010 | reverse complement strand
CGTACATTGTAATGCAACACAATATACAGATTTCATAAAAAATAACATTAAGCAAAAGATTCTTCCAATCACACAAAAGCTGCGTCAGGAACCATTACTGAAAGACTTTGTCAAAGAACAAGATGGTATGATCTTCCATATGCTTGATGATGGAGAATATTCTGGAAGTGTATTATTTATTGGAGTAGAGCGTCAATATATTTATGAGGAGAAAGAGCAGAAACAGTTAGAAGAGATTAGTGCGATCATCCAAAACCGAATGAACCTGCAACGTCACAATCTCCTGGCTCAGGCAAAATCTGATTTCCTTGCACTAATGTCACATGAAATCAGGACACCAATGAATGGTATTATCGGTATGACGGAGATTGCTTTAAGAGAAGATCAAGGGGAAGCAAGAAGAATGGATTGTTTAAGAAAGATTCAGAGTTCTTCTACATATCTGCTTGGCATTTTGAATGATATTCTTGATATGAGCAAGATTGAAAGTGGGAAGATGCATCTTGTAAAAAAGAAATATTCATTGAATCAGGTGATCGAAGATCTAAGCGTTGTGATGGAATCAAAGATAAAGCAAAAGAAGCTACATTTTGTAAAACAGATTGAACTGATTCACCATACATTCATATGCGATGAACTAAGACTTAATCAGATTCTTGTGAATTTCTTAAGTAATTCGGTCAAATATTGTGATGAAGCTGGATATATCACACTGATCGTGAAAGAAACAGCTATGGATGAGAAACATTCTGATGTTTATTTTGCGGTGCAGGATAATGGATGTGGAATTGCAAAAGATAAGCAGGAGATCATTTTCAAACGTTTTGAGCAGGCCGATAATTCTGATCTCGCAAGAAGACAAGGAACAGGACTGGGACTTGCAATCAGTAATCGTTTAGTTCATATGATGGATTCAGAGATTGAACTTCAAAGTGAGTTAGGAAAAGGAAGTATCTTTGGATTTCATGTGACACTGGAACTTGCACAAGATCAGGAAGAGGTAAAGAAAGCAGAGGATCATCCATTAAATGTGGAAGGAAAGAGAATTTTGATCGCAGAAGATAATGAGCTGAATATGGAAATTGCCGAATTTATGCTTCAGAATGAAGGCGCTGATGTGACAAAAGCATGGAATGGACAGGAAGCTGTTGAACTATTCGAAAAAAGCAGAGCTGGTGAGTTTGATGTTATTCTTATGGATATCATGATGCCTGTGATGAATGGTTACGATGCCACAAAGACAATCAGGTCTCTGGACAGAGAGGATGCAAAGGAGGTACCGATCATTGCAATGACAGCAAATGCGTTCACGGAGGACAGAATAAGAGCTAAAGAAGCAGGAATGGATGAACATATTGCCAAGCCTGTTGATGGGAAATTATTAGTAAAAGTGATCAATGAGTTAGTAAAACGCAATCAGAGGGAGAAGTTATAATGAAAAAGAAAAAATGGAATAAGATACTTGCTGTGCTTTTGGCGATGGTGACAGCCGTATCACTTCTGTCTGGCTGCGGCGGGAAAAGTGCGGAAAAAGAAGATGCAGAAACCATCACAGTGTATTTATGGAGCACAAAGCTGTATGAAAAATATGCGCCATACATCCAGGAACAGCTTCCGGATATCAACGTTGAATTTGTAGTAGGCAATAATGATCTGGATTTCTATCGTTTTCTGAATGAAAACGGCGGATTGCCGGATATTATAACCTGCTGCAGGTTTTCCCTCCATGATGCAAGTCCTCTGAAAGACAGTCTGATGGATCTTTCCACAACCAATGCTGCAGGTGCTGTCTATGATACCTACCTTAACAATTTCAAAAATCAGGATGGCAGTGTAAACTGGCTTCCTGTGTGTGCAGATGCCCATGGCTTTGTAGTGAACAAAGATCTTTTTGAAAAGTATGATATTCCTCTTCCAACGGATTATGAAAGCTTCGTTTCTGCCTGCCAGGCATTTGATGAGGTGGGTATCCGTGGGTTTACTGCAGACTATTACTATGATTATACCTGTATGGAAACACTGCAGGGTCTGTCTGCATCAGAGCTGTCTTCTGTGGATGGACGTAAGTGGCGTACCATCTACAGTGACCCGGACAATGCAAAGAGAGAAGGTCTGGACAGTATTGTCTGGCCGGAGGCTTTTGAACGTATGGAGCAGTTTATTCAGGATACAGGGCTGAGCCAGGATGATCTGGATATGAATTATGATGATGTGGTTGAGATGTACAAAAGTGGTAAGCTTGCCATGTATTTCGGCAGTTCTGCCGGTGTAAAAATGTTCCAGGATCAGGGCATTAACACAACATTCCTGCCATTCTTTCAGCAGAACGGCGAAAAGTGGCTGATGACTACACCATATTTCCAGATAGCTTTAAACCGTGACCTGACAAAGGATGAAACACGTCGGCAGAAAGCAATGAAGGTACTGAACACAATGCTTTCAGAGGATGCGCAGAACCGGATCATTTATGATGGGCAGGATCTGTTAAGCTACAGCCAGGATGTGGATTTCCGGCTTACGGAATATCTGAAGGATGTGAAACCTGTGATCGAAGAAAACCATATGTATATCCGTATTGCGTCAAATGACTTTTTTTCCATTTCCAGGGATGTGGTGTCTAAGATGATCTCAGGAGAATATAATGCAGAGCAGGCTTATCAGTCATTTAATTCCCAGCTTCTTGAAGAAAAATCCACTTCTGAGGATATTGTGTTGGATTCAAAGAAAACTTATTCCAATCGTTTCCATACCAGCGGAGGCAATGAAGCCTATTCTGTTATGGCAAACACTTTGCGCGGTATTTATGGGACGGATGTGCTGATTGCAACAGGAAACAGCTTTACGGGAAATGTACTGAAGGCCGGTTATACAGAAAAAATGGCGGGCGACATGATCATGCCAAATGAGCTTTCCGCTTACAGCAGTGAGATGAGCGGGGCAGAACTGAAGGAAACGGTCAGAAACTTCGTAGAAGGCTACCAGGGAGGCTTTATCCCCTTTAACCGTGGCTCTCTGCCTGTGTTCAGTGGTATTTCTGTAGAAATCAGGGAAACGGATAATGGTTATACATTGAGTAAAGTTTCAAAGAATGGAAAACAGATTCAGGACAAGCATACTTTTACTGTGACCTGCCTTGCAGCACCACAATATATGGAAGCTTATCCAGCAGAGGAAAATATTGTATTTGATGGAGGGGATACCTCTGTGGAAGATACCTGGACAACATATGTTTCAGATGGTAATGCCATTCTTGCAGAGCCTGAAGACTACATTACTCTGAGGTGAGAAGAATGGATGTTAAGAATCATAATACAAACAGAAAGAAACGGGTTGTGAGAAAACGATGGAATGCAGCAGTTCTTATTGCCCTATTTGTTGGAATCCTTTTGACTGTTTTCCAATATTTGGGGTTTGTATCGAAGACTGTTTATGAGGAAAGTGTTTCTCACCTGACAGAAATTTTTCATCAGTCTGATAATATGCTAAGTGAGCTGACAAATAAGAATCTGACTTATCTCCATATATGGGGGGAATATCTGCAGAACACTTCCGATGAAAGTGAAATTCGTGAGTATATAGAGAAAGCACAGGAAGATGCAGGCTTTTTAGATTTTTATTTCCTGTCAGCGGACGGGAACTATAAGATGGCAACAGGGGAAACCGGATACCTTGGATTACAGGAAAATATTGAAGATGAGATCCGGCAGGGAAATGATGTGATAACCAATGCAACAGTTCCCGGAAAATCCCAGCTCCTTGTTTTTGCCACTCCCAGGCCTCATGGAAGTTATCAGGGCTTTGAATATGATGCCATTGCCATTGCCTATGAAAACTCTGATATCGTAGATGTACTGGATATTTCTGCTTTTGATGGAAATGCCCAGAGTTTTGTTGTTCATCCGGATGGCCGTGTTGTTGTGGATCATTCTTCTGAGGCATGGGGAGAGGTGTATAATTTCTTTGGGATTCTGAGAGAACATTCTACTCTGTCTGAAAAAGAGATCCTTAAGCTTTCAGAAGAGTTTAAGGAAGGACATACAGATGCAATGCTGATAAATCTGGATGGAGAGGATTACTATCTGGTCTATGAGAAATCCAAACCTCAGGACTGGATCTTTCTGGGACTTGTCCAGGCTGATATCGTCAATGCAAGTATGAATGTTCTGCAGCGTAGCACTGTGCTGCTTGTAAGTGCAGTAGCGGTGTGTATTGCCGGTCTTTTTATTGGAATTATTCTCCGGAAAAACAGGGTAAACCTGAAGAGAAAGGATACGGAGATTCTGTACAGGGACGAATTGTTTCAAAAGCTGTCAATGAATGTAGATGACGTTTTCCTGATGCTGGATGCAAAAACATATCAGGCAGATTACGTCAGTCCCAATGTGGAAAAACTGCTGGGAATTACAGTAGAACAGATTCGTAAAGATATTTGTGTCCTTGGGAAACTGCATCCCGGGGACGTTGAAGATCCGGAGAAGAAGTATCTGGAAGAAATCCAGGTTCATGAGCAGCAGGAATGGGATCTTGAATATGTTCATCAGAAAACAGGAGAACACCGCTGGTTTCATAACGTTGCAATGGGCAGCGAGGTAAACGGAAAAAAGAAATATATCCTGGTTCTGTCAGATCGTACCTCTGATAGAAAAATGAATCAGGCCCTTTCTGAGGCGGTCCGCGCTGCGGAGACTGCAAACAAGGCAAAGAGCACCTTCCTTTCCAATATGTCTCACGATATCCGTACACCAATGAATGCGATCATTGGTTTTACCACACTGGCTGTAAGCAACATTGATGATAAAGAAAGGGTTCGGGATTATCTGGGTAAGATTCTTTCCTCCAGTAATCATCTGCTCTCACTGATCAATGATATCCTGGATATGAGCCGTATTGAGAGCGGGAAAATCCATCTGGAAGAAACGGAAGTCAGTCTGTCAGAGGTTCTTCATGATCTGAAAACCATTATCAGCGGACAAATCCATGCGAAACAGTTAGAGCTTTACATGGATGTCATGGATGTTACCAATGAGGATGTTTATTGCGACAAGACCAGGCTGAATCAGGTGCTGCTGAATCTTTTGTCCAATGCGATCAAGTTTACTCCTGCAGGCGGAACCGTTTCTGTCCGGCTGAGAGAGTATCCGGGTACACAGAGAGGCTGTGAACTGTACGAAATCCGGGTAAAGGATAACGGAATCGGCATGAGTCAAAAATTTGTACAGAAGATCTTTTCTCCTTTTGAGAGAGAGCGGACTTCCACTGTAAGCAGGACTCAGGGTACAGGACTGGGTATGGCTATCACCAAGAACATCGTAGATATGATGGGCGGAACCATTGAGGTTCAGACAGAACAGGGCAAAGGTACTGAATTTATTATCCGTCTGCCATTGCGGATCCAGCCTGAGAATCACCGTATAGAGAAAATCGCAGAACTGGAAGGGCTTAAGGCACTGGTTGTAGATGATGACTTTAATACCTGTGACAGTGTGACAAAAATGCTTGTAAGGGTCGGAATGCGTTCGGAATGGACACTTTCCGGTAAGGAGGCTGTTCTCCGTGCACGACAGTCTATGGAAATGGGGGATGCATTCCACGCTTATATCATTGACTGGCGTCTGCCGGATATGAATGGCATTGAGGTTACACGTCAGATTCGCAGTCTTGGTGATGATACGCCGATCATTATCCTGACGGCCTATGACTGGTCAGATATTGAAGTGGAAGCCAGGGCAGCAGGGGTGACTGCGTTCTGTGCCAAACCTATGTTTATGTCAGATATCAGAGAGACTCTGATGGCTGCTATCGGTCAGAAGCAGGCCGGGGCAGAGGATAATATTCTTCCGGCAGCAGATTCAGATTTCAGAGGCAGGCAAATACTGCTTGTGGAAGATAATGAACTGAACAGAGAAATTGCAGTAGCACTCCTTAGTGAATATGGTTTTCAGGTTGATACAGCGGAAGATGGAGCAGAGGCTGTGGAGAAGGTTAAGAATTCAAGACCAGGTGATTATGATCTGGTGCTTATGGATGTGCAGATGCCTGTAATGAACGGATATGAGGCTACTGAGCAGATCCGTTCACTGGATGATCGGGCACTGGCGGGAATTACGATCCTTGCCATGACTGCCAATGCTTTTGACGAAGACAGAAAGAAAGCACTGGCATGTGGTATGGATGGATTTCTATCCAAACCAATTGTTATAGAGGAACTGATCAGTACATTACAAAACAGTCTGGGGTAAGTTTTCTGTTTGAACTGTGATAATGGGATATGAAAAGTGGTTTGATGAAAGCAAGGAGGAGCAACGAATGATTTGTGGAATGACGTATTTTCAGATATGTCTGTATTTTCTTATTTATTCTTTTGGCGGCTGGGTTGTTGAAGTTATTTTTCATGCAGTAGCGTTGGGAAAAGTTATAAACAGAGGTTTCCTGAATGGACCGGTCTGCCCGGTATATGGATTTGGGGTGCTTTCTGTTTTTGCTTTGCTCAATACAATTCAGGGCAGCGGGCGTCAGATGAGTGATGGAATGATTTTTGTGTTTGGAATTGTTCTGGCAACTGCGGTGGAGTTGGTTGCAGGCTGGCTGCTGGATGTGTGTTTCCATGCAAGATGGTGGGATTATTCAGATAAACCCTTTAATTTTCATGGCTACATTTGCCTGGAGTTTTCTCTGATCTGGGGACTGGCTATCGTTATGGTAGTAAAAGTTTTCCAGAAGTATGTAGAGGCACATGCGTTACATACACCTGCAACCTGGGAGTGGATTGTGATAGCAGTTTTGTATGCTGTGTATCTGACAGATTTTATTGTGACGGTAGCAGTGATCCAGGGACTGAATAAAAAGCTTACCAGACTGGATAAGGTTCGCTCAGATCTGAGAATTGTAAGTGATAAACTGAGTGATACACTGGCTACGACTACGATTGGCACAGCACAGAAAGTGGGAGAAGGAAAGGTTCAGGCAACTCTTGCAGCAGCAGAATTGCGTGATGCAACTGCCGCACAGCGAGAAAAATCTATCGAAATGCTTCGTATAAAAAGAGCGGAGCTTCAGGCTCAGTTTGAGGAACTGTCCAGTTCTATTACCAATCATACCGTTGTCGGTCAGGGGCGTATCATCAAGGCATTTCCGAAGATGCAGCACAGAGACTATTCCGAACTGATTCAGGAGCTGAAAAAGAGATTAAAATAGATTAAAATGCAGAGGGAGGCTTCAGGTGAACAGACAGGCAGTACAAACCTTAAAGACTTATTTTGGATATGATACATTCAGAGAAGGGCAGGAGAGTGTTGTGGAGTCCATTCTGGAACACCGGGATGTGCTTGCAATCATGCCGACCGGGGCAGGAAAGTCACTCTGTTATCAGGTTCCGGCACTTCTGATGTCTGGGATCACGATCGTAATTTCTCCTCTGATCTCACTGATGCAGGATCAGGTAAAGGCTTTGAATGAAGCGGGAATACATGCCGCATTTATCAATTCTTCACTGTCGGAAAGTCAGATTAGCAAGGCGTTGTACCTGGCAGCAGGAGGAAGATACAAAATTATTTATGTTGCACCGGAACGTCTGGAAAATTATGAGTTTCTGGAATTTGCCAGACAGGTGGAGATTTCCATGGTGACAGTGGATGAGGCACATTGTATTTCACAGTGGGGCCAGGATTTCAGACCAAGCTATGTCAAAATCGTAGACTTTGTAAAAAATCTTCCCGGTCGTCCGATCGTCAGTGCTTTTACCGCAACTGCAACAGAGGAAGTAAAGAACGACATTCTCTGTACTTTAAATCTGGAAGATCCGAAAGTAGTGATCACCGGGTTTGACAGAAAGAATTTATATTACAGCGTGGAAAATATCCGGCGAAAAGACGATTTTGTGATGGATTACATAGACAGACATCCAACAGAGAGCGGGATTATTTACTGCTCTACAAGAAAAAATGTGGACAATCTTTTTGAACTGCTTTTCCAAAAAGGAGTTGCTGTTACCAGATATCATGCAGGACTGAATAATGAAACCAGAAAAAAGAATCAGGATGATTTCATTTACGACAGAACCCCTGTTATTATTGCAACAAATGCATTTGGAATGGGGATTGATAAATCCAATGTGAGATATGTGATCCATTACAATATGCCGCAGAGTATGGAGAATTATTATCAGGAGGCAGGACGTGCAGGGCGTGACGGAGAGAATTCCCAGTGCGTTCTATTGTTTTCTGCACAGGATGTTATAATCGACCGAATGCTTCTGGATAACAAAGATTTTTCCGATGTGGATGAAGAGGATGAATTTCTCATTCGTCAGCGGGATATACGAAGGCTTCAGATCATGGAAGGATATTGTAAAACAACAGGATGTCTGCGAAATTATATTCTGGAGTATTTCGGTGAAAAGACCTTCGGTCCCTGTGATAATTGTGGAAATTGTCACAGAGAATACCATGAGACAGATATGACCAGAGAGGCGAAGTGGGTAGTGAACTGTGTAGCTGAGACGAGAGGAAGGTATGGACTGACAATTGTGATTGGTACTCTGCTGGGGGCTAAGAGAGCCCGGTTGAGGGAGCTTGGAGCAGATAAGTATAAATCTTATGGAGCATTGAATGATCACAGTGAGGCAGAACTCAGGGCACTGATCAGCCAGATGACTGAGATGGGATATCTCTATCAGACACAGGAACGTTACAGTGTGCTGAAACTGGGCGATATTTCTCCGCTAAGAGATGAAAATACTCACGTGATCATGCGTACTTACGAGGAAAAAGAACCGGATAAAAAGAAAAAGCCCCAGAAATCTGTCAGAAAACGCAGCACAGATGCGCTTACGGCAGCAGGTTACGATTTATTTGAAGCCCTGCGGAAACTTCGTCTGGAAATTGCAAAAGAGGAAGCCATGCCTCCATATATCGTGTTCAGTGATAAGACGCTGATAGATATGTGCATCAAATGTCCATCAAATGAAGAAGAAATGCTGGAGGTTTCCGGTGTGGGCAAGAATAAGTTAAAGAAATACGGTCAGAGATTTCTGGAAGAGATACAGAAGTTCTGCCTGGAACGTCCGAATGCGGTTTTGAGTATGTCGGAAGATGAAAATGGTAATCCCTGAGAACAAAGGTTGGAAAACAGATGAATATAGAAAAATATACGGAAGAATTAATCACATTGAGACATTACTTTCATCAACATCCGGAGCTGGCACTTCAGGAAGTGGAGACGTCTGCATATATCCGGAAATATCTGGAGAAACTGGGATATGAGATTGTGCCGATAGAACCTACAGGATTGATCGCGGAACTTCCATCTCTGAGAAACAGGGAGAAAATGGTTGTACTCAGGGCGGAGATGGATGCATTGCCCATACAGGAGCAGACAAATCTACCATATGCATCAGTAAATCAGGGATGTATGCATGCCTGCGGTCACGATATGATCCTGGCAGCAGCACTGATCCTTGCAAAAATTGTGGCAGAAGAGCAAAGAATGCAGGAAAATTTTCCAGTCAGGCTCCGGTTCCTTTTTGAACCTGCAGAGGAGATTGGTGAAGGTGCAAAAAGAATGCTTCAGGCCGGAGCATTAGAGAATCCGAAAGCAGATGCATTTCTGATGTTTCATTACGCAGCGGACATGACATTTGGAATGGCAGTGCATCAGGGACAGGCATCTTCCATGATCAACAGTATGCAGATTCATGTTCATGGAAAATCCAGTCACTGGTGTGAAGCGGATAAGGGGATTGATGCAATTTATGCAGCTGCTCAAGTGATAAGTGCCATTCATGATCTGAATGAAAGTTTTGGAAAACAGCATCCGGATGCAGGAAAATATATTGTGGGTACGGGTACGATCCATGGCGGTGAATATACGAATATTATTGCAGACCATGTGGTATTAAACGGAAATATACGCGCAGTTCATGAAGAAACTTACATGGCACTTGAGCACGAGCTGGAGAGAAATCTGCAGGAAATTGAAAAGCAGACTGGCACACAGATCCGTATGGAATTTCCAAAAGATCCGGTATATGCGTTTGCCAATGATGAGGAACTTACAGAGACAGCAAAGGTAGTGGGTGCAGAAGTATTCGGAGATAAATTTGTTCTGGAAGGAGAAGATGAGTTGTTTCTTTCCGGTGACAACGCATACAGATATTTTAGAGAAACCAGAGGACTTTTCACAGTATTTCTTGCGGGAATACCAGGAGAGAATCATCCTCTGCATCATCCGAAATTTCAATTGGATGAGAGGATACTGCCGTACAGCGTGGAAGCATTGTATAAGATTATAACTACATTATGAGTATTGCTATTTTGGAAAATAGTGAATTGTGATGTGGTTCAGCAGAGCGTGAAATTCTACTGAACTGGATTAATATATTATTTACGCAGATTGCTATGGAAGGAACGTCAGCAGGATGGATAATTTGTATCTGTTCTGCTGTTTTTTGAGTATACTCGTAATAATTTCAGAGAATACTGTAAATTAACCCAATTAAGTAAGCCCTGCTTCAATTGAGGATATCCACCTGACTCTATGAAAAATCTCGTTACTGTTCACTCCGTTCACAGTAACGTAGCCAAAATTCATTCCAGATTGC
>OICC01000548.1_pt1 | contig 10651 bp, 10 predicted proteins | sample 1581191 | NCBI WGS metagenome assembly OICC01 (sample SAMEA3882535, study PRJEB24775) | human gut metagenome | biome: human-associated habitat; feature: intestine environment; material: feces | place: Netherlands | collected 2009/2010 | reverse complement strand
TCCCGGCGAGGGTGCAGCTCGTGAAGCATCTCAACAAGGCGAAGCTGATCGTTAATTGTAAAATGCTTCGCAATCCGCTTGGGTGAGGTCTTTTCTATACCTATTATAATAATGTACCTTTGTAGAAAACTTATATCAAGATGGACGAAATACAGACCCTTCTGCTCTCCACGCATCCGCTATGGATTACGGAAGATGCCTACCGTCGGCTGATGGTGGCAGCTTTCCCGTTATATAGTAACGTGGCTAGCATCGAACACAAGAGAGCCGAGCAGGCAATGACCTTAACCGAGGTTCGGGAATATCTCAAGACTCATACATTCTATCAGTATGAGACTCATAAAGCTCTGGAGATCCTATCCTCCAAGGCTGCCCAGAGTGAAGAGACCAGGGATGTGCAGCTTACCGACGAATATGATTCTCCTTCGCTGAATGAAGGATCTATCGCCTATCACCGTATATTTGGTGTCGTGTCAGCAGATAGCTACTGGTACTTCTCTTCCAGACAGCTGGAGCAGGATATCATGGCAGCAGAGAACAATCCTCAGATATCTGCCCACCTGCTTCATATCAACTCTCCTGGAGGAGAAGCCTGGTACATGGACCGTCTGAGTGAGACTTTGCGCAACGCAAAAAAGCCGATTCTCGCCATCTACGAGGAATATTGCGCATCGGCAGCCTATTATATCGGCTGTCACGGCCAGAAGCTCTATGCAACGACCAGCCACGACTTCGTAGGCTGCATCGGCACAATGTGTTCCTTCTGGAACTTCGAGCCTTACTTTGAGAAGCTGGGATTGAAGAAGATTACCGCCAAGGCTACCAATTCGACCAGAAAAAATAAGGTCTTCGAGGATCTGAAGGATGGCAAGACGGAAGAGTACATCAAGAATGTGCTCGATCCGATGAACGAGCAGTTCCTGGCGGAAGTCAAGGTCATGCGCCCTCAGTTATCAGAACTCGGCGACGATGCTCCGGTTCTTCAGGGCGAGAGCTTCTATACAGATCCTGCCGAGGAAGTTGGGCTCATCGATGGCAAGCGTACCTTGCTCGAAGCTATTGCCGAGGTTGCCCAGATGGGAGATGCTTACATGGGAACCCAGAACCTGTATGGATTCTGTTAATACTTAGATAAGAATTTTGTTTGTTTTCTATTGTTGTTTTAATATTTAGTTAATTTGTTTATATGAATTTCAAAGCAAGACTTAACAAAGTTCTCGAGAAGCTTGGCTTCGTCAAGAAGTTCGAGAACAAGAGCCTGACTTCAGAGGAGTACAAGGCTCTTTGCGAGGAATACCAGAAGGAGTACCAGAGTACTCTCGTCGATGACCTTGCAGCCGAGAACAGTGCAGCCGAAGAGGCAGAGCATCAGCAGCAGATCAACTCTCTCTACGCTATCGTATCCAAGGCCAACAATGCCGCTGGTGATGATGGCGACAATGATGATGAGGGCAAGGATTCTGAAGATGGCAAAAAGAATGAGAACAGCCAGCAGCCTGCCGGAGCTTCTCAGAATGTAAGTTACGAGCAGCTCACCAAGGCTGTGTCTGGTCTCGCAGAGAACGTGATGAAGATGGCGCAGGGTACTGCTCCTGACAAGCCTGCTGCCCACGTCACTGCTCCTTCTATTCCTATCAATGGCTTCGAGTCGAACAGTAACTATCTCTTCGGCATCGAGCACTCTCTGTTTGATATGAAGAAGCGCTGGAACCAGATTACTGTCAATCCGGCACTTGCCTTAGCGTCTGAACCTGATGAGGAGAGCGATGGCAAGGCATTCCGCAAGGAGTCTATGGCGTTCGCAAGATCTCTTCAGCAGCGCTACAAGTATCACCAGAGCCGCAATGAGCTTGGTGATGTCAAGGCGCTTGCTTCTGGCCAGTTCGCTACCAACTATGGCGGTGTAGATAATGCCGCATTGGGCGATCAGTTCGTTATTCTCCGTCAGGATGCTCTTATTGCACGTATTCTGGAGCTTCGCAATCTTACCGAATACTTCCCAGTTCGTTATGGTGTGCAGGACCGCGATATCCTCTTCAACGCCTTCTTCGACGAGGTATCTCAGGGCTACCAGCCAGGTGAGATCTACAAGGGTGGCATGCAGCTCGAGAACGAGATGGGTTACGTGGATGACGCCATGATCAAGGTACAGTTCGGCCCGATGAAGGAGATTGAGCGCAAGTATATCGCTTACCTCAACAAGGAGGGTTCTGATCCTATCAAGTGGTCTATGATTGAGTTCTGCCTGCTCAACCTTCTCAAGAAGGCTCAGGACGAACAGAATCAGCGCCGTATGCGTGGTATCTATGTGAAGCCAGAGGATGGTCAGCCTTCCAGCTATCTCAATGCCGGTACCGGTATCTGGTACACCCTGCTTCGCTATATCCACGACTACAGCATCAAGCCATTCGCCAACAAGAGCTACAACACCTATACTTCAGCTAATATGCTGGATGCGGTCAAGGAGTTCATCACAGACGTCAAGACCCACCTCACTGAAGGTATGACTCTCGACAAGCACGTTCTCTACCTCAACGAGAACCACATCGACTGGTGGCTTGCCAACTGCCGCGAGACTTATGGCAAGGATCTCGACTTCACAGGCCCTGACGGCTACAAGAACCGTGTGCCAGACTCTACCATTCAGATTAAGTGGCTCCCATACGAGGGTAAGTCTTGCTGGATGTTCCTGGATATTCCTGGCAACCTCCAGTTCGTCGAGTATCTCCCAGGCGAGATGTTTGCTGTCAAGATGGAGGAGCAGATGGAGATGGTTCGTGCATGGAGTACCTGGAAGGAGGGTTGCGGTGCAGCCTTCACTGGTCGCAAGTTCGAAACCAAGGCTGAAATGGACGACAACGACTACGAGTTCCAGCAGATCTTTACCAACCTGCCTGCTACAGTCATCGGTGCTGAGATTGACGGCGGAAGCGGCTTCTGGCACATCTCAGATGCCAAGACTTCTGCTACAGCCATCACTGAAATCAAGAAGGCAAAGCAGGGTGTAGCTTACTGCATCGAGATTGGTGAGGACGATGCTACCCACGGTCTTACTATCGCCAAGAGCGGTAATTTCGCCAACATCACAGCCGAGTGGACTCCTAGCCAGCCAGGCGACTACATCATGGTTATCCTCGGCAAAGATAACAAGTACCGTGAGCTCGAGCGCCGCGTAGGTGGCAAGCGAACCGTCAACAAGGCAGTTCAGCCTAACGTTCCTGGTGGACGTTGATTCATAATATATTAGTATTTAGTGTTAATTCGTAGGTGGGGTACACCATGTACCCTGCCTACACATTTTCAGAAAAGATTATGAAGAAAAACAATATTCCAGTACGTCACCGTGCGTACAATCCCAACAAGGGATACAGCTATTCCCAGCACAAGGGCCGTCTTCTCTTCATGACGATCATGATGCTGCTTGGCATTGTCTCGCTCCTTCAGATGCTTGATAATCCAACATCATCCATGGGTATGGGTGGAGCCGGTGTCTCCATGGCTTCATTCGTAGCCCTTACCGCAATCGATGACGTGACCGACCGCGACACCCATGGTTCTGCTATCGCTTATCAGGTTGTGCTGGTTCCTACAACTCTCATCGATATGACCAAGGCGTTCCCGCAGCCGGATAAAGACCGAATGGTGAAGGCGATGCCGTTTAAGACCGCAGCTGCAGATACGCTGAAGGCTTATCTCTTCGATGCACACGACATTCCAACGTTCACCGCTACGACCGAGAAGGGAGACATTACAACTTCCGGCGAGAATAACCTGGTGATCATCATGGGCGGTACTCGTGTGGATCTCTACAACTTCATCGAGCAGTATGCCGGCGGTAAGTTCATCATCCTCTATAAGCACGTGAAGGATACCCAGTGGTATATCATCGGCGAGCCAGAGCGACCAATGATTCTCAACAACACCGAGACCAAGGACGATAAGGATGGCCGTTACACCACCTTCACCTTTAAGCGCACATCTGTCGATCTCCCTTGTCTCTATGCAGAGGATCCTCTTGGTGTGACTGCTCAGCAGAAGGTTGTAAGTAAATAATGCGATTTCCCAAAATATTTTTCATTATCTTCTAAATTTTCAAAAGGTGTGTCGCCATCAAAAGGTGGCGCACCTTTATTAATATATAATAAGGTATGTATAACAGAAGAGAAAAACTGCAGCTGTTCAATCAGCTGAGAGGAGAGGAACATGCCAAGGCAGACCTCTCGCTCCTGGATGACGAAAATCCACGCCATCCTAAGCTTACCCGTTTTGCCCGTGACCCTCAACGTTACGCTGATGAAATTCTCTATGCACTCCTGGATATCTGCGATGCAGACGAAATCGAGGATAACCGCAAATTCATTAAAGGCATGGAAGATGCTTCGAGTGAAACTTTAACGGGCGGGGTGGAGAATGGTCCGGAGGGTTCAGACAATACTTTAACGGGTGAAACCGGGAAAGGCCCCGATAGTTCAAGTAAAGCTTTAACTGGTGAAGAGGAGAAAGATCCAGAGGGTTCAAGCAAAACTTCAGCAGATGAAGCCGAGAAAAGCTCGGATGGCTCAAGTGAAACTTTAACGAAGGAACAAGAGGAAGAGAAACCTTCTGAAGAAACTCCTTCAGATGCCCAAGACAAGGAAGCAACTCCTTCAGATGCCCCAGGCACGGAAGAAACTCCTGATACTCCTGAAGGCAAGGCGCCACCAGAAGAAACCGCTGAAGCTGCCGGGCAGGAGGAAGACGGAAAAAAAAAGTAGTCCAAAAGGAAGAGGAATATCCTAACATCGACTGGGACAACCTCTATAACGAGGACGTGCAGATGGCTACCGTCATCTACAACGACCGTATCAATACCTGGCGCAAGATGAAGAAACTCGACGAGGTTCTAGACAAGAAGCCGAAGGAGCGGGATGTGGCTGCCATGGCAGAACTCCGCATCAGGAACCTTCAGGCCTTCGAGGAGCTGAAGGCATACAACGATACAGGCAAGTTCCTCTACAAGCACCCGCTTCTGAGAGGCAAGTCTGAGTTCGATGAACTCGTGAAGCTCTTCAGGAAGGACCCGGCTGAGTTTCTTCATAAGCATAAGAATGTGCTCGATAATATCAAGCGCTACAAGAGTTATATTAAAAGAAACGATCGCAAGGACAAACGTGCCAGCGACCGTGAGAACCTCCAGCGCCATCAGGAGCGTGAACGCATGTTCAAGATGGTGATGGAACAATACAGTGATCAATCAGATGGATAAGAAGGAATTACGAAAGATAGCAGAAACCTGCGTTCAGATGGTCAAAAACGGAGGAGTGCTTGAGCAGGCTCAGCTCAAGGCTGATGCCAAGATAGCCGAGCTGGCTGCTAATGGAGACCTCGATGCCATCAAGCTTCTGAACGAGCGTATGCAGGACCGGGAGGAGCTGAAACTGAGAAAGGAGTTGTTCGGCGTATGAAAAGTGAGATAGAAAAACTGGAAAGTGTACATCCGGATCTTATCACCACCTTCCTCACCACGGGCGATGGTGAAGGCATTCCGGAGGACGTGAAGACCTTCCTGAAGCAGTTGCAGTGGGCTGCCGAGATTTACGAGTATGAGCGCAACATTACCCGTGGAGCCCGCCAGCTCAAGCAGCGCATAGCCGCACAGCAGAAGATCTCCCTCGATGTGCGTACCTGCATGACCCGCATCAACCAGGCGATATCCTACTTCAATGTTGACTGCAACGTGAGCATCAAGGTCTGGGAGAACGATTTTGCAAACAAGTACGAAGACCTTGCCAAGCTCTGCTCTGCCAAGCGTGACTACAAGATGCAGAAGGCCTGTATGGACCAGGCACTGGAGTGCCGCCGCCGTGCATCAGAGCAGGCTGAAGCCGACAGAGACCTCGGTGTGGTGTTCCTCATCACTCCGGAGATTACTCCCGAGGAGTTGGGTTTTCAGAAAAAGAGTCTCAAGGAGATTGCCGCCAAGCACAACCGCGGCTTCTATATTTCGCTCATCGATGGCTTGCCTATCGAGAGCTCAGAGAAGAAACGTCTGCTTCGTGATGCTGACATTCAGGAAGCGGAAATTGTGGAGGATTTAAGCGATGAGCCAACTGATATTGAATGACAATTCGCTCGGTGAATTCGAGCATTATTATATGAACGGCATGCAGCTGCTTGCCAATATCATCGACCCCAACATGCTTTTTGCAGAGGTTGCCCGTGCCGGAGGAAAGACTGAAGGTGTGACGGGTCCTCGTCTGATACGTGTTGCCAATGATATGCCGGGAGAGCTATCTTTCCTGGTTCACAAGACCTACGTGGCGCTGATGACCAACGTCTGGCCTAACATCCAGGCATACTTCTCCCGCCAGGTTGTGGTGAACGGCCAGCAGCGCCCCATGCTTGAGTATGGCATCGATTACGTGGTAGGGGAGAGTACGCTGCCTTCCCACTTCCGCAAGCCGAGATACCCGATAGCCTATGCCAAGCATAGCGTGATCTTCCGCAATGGCGCCCACCTTCAGCTGGTATCTAGCGACCAGCCGGAATCCGTTGCGGGTAGAAATGCCGTGCACGCCTTCGTGGAGGAGATGAAGCACAACAGCGGAGAGAAGCTGAAGACCCGACTCTTCCCATCCTTGCGTGGAGGTCCAGCCAATGTGCGATGTTCTGCTTACTATGAAGGTGTTACGGGTGTGAGTGATACCGCCCGTGTTGACCTCGGAGATGATGACTGGTTCGAGGAGTACGAGAAGAAGGTGAACCCGAAACTTATCGAGGAAATCGCTACCGTTTCCCTGGAGCTTAACAAGAGTCTCTACCGGCTCTTCATTCTCAGACAGCAGGAGCGGGACTCCAAGGATCCGGTACTCCTGGAGAAGATGCGACTCGAGACGGTCAGGCTCAATTCCTTCGTGGAGCGGTGGAAGCCGCGCCTTGCCGATATGAGACGCAACGCCATCTTCTATATCCGTGCATCCTCCTTCTGCAACAAGGATATCCTAGGCCCTAAGTTCTTCAAGACGCAGCTCGATACCCTTGATATCGACGAGTTCCTCACCGCCATCTGTGCCATCCGCCACAAGGAAGTGACCAACAAGTTCTTCATCAACTACGACCACGTAAGGCATCAGTTCAAGGACAGTTACAAGTATGAGTCGATTCTTCGCCTGAACCTGAAGGATAGATTTATCCTTTCTGCCGAGTATCTGCTTCACTACGACCCTCAGGAACCGCTCTACATGGGCTATGACCCCGGCAACTTCCAGTCGCTCATCGTAGCCCAGAAGAAGGACTATGGCAGAAGGCTCGACATCATCAAGGAGTTCTTCGCCTTCTTGCCCAAGGACTACAACGACCTGGTGGCAGAGGTACACCAGTTCTTCGGATCCGCAGCAGTCAACAAGACCATCTATCTCTACCCGGACCGCGCCGGCAACAAGCGCAAGGAGGAACGGGAGCAGATAACCACTGACTCGCTCAATCTGAAGGCAGCCCTGGAGTCGTATGGCTTCATGGTGGTGCTCTACAACGAGGATGCACCTACCATCTACCACTGGCAGCAGTTCAAGCTCTGCCAGATGCTCTTCGGGGAACGCAGCCCGCTGCTTCCTATTGTGCGCATCGACGAGAACGAGTGCAAGAACCTGTGCAGCGCCATCATGATCTCTCCTCTGAAGAAGACGGAGGGCAAGATAGAGCTCGACAAGAGTTCGGAGAAGAAGCAGCAGCTCAAGAACCAGGCAGGACTCACCACGCAGCTTCCTTCAGCCATGATTTACCTGCTCTACGGCCTGTATTCTGATGCCGTGAAGGCGGAATTAAGTACGTATCCTACCGATTTACCCGACAATTTCGAGATATAAACGGTGGATAATATCCCATTTCTGCGGCAATAAAATTACTGCAGGAATCAATAATTCTGGTAAAATGAAGGGGTGCAAAACGCAAGATGCTGATAATCAGCCCAAGCAGCCCCGTCAGAGAAAAATCCCAGAAAAACGTGTCACGGAATTGTGCACGCACCGCTGGGAAGAGGAATAGAGGTGCAGGCCTTACGATTCTCGGAAATATGACGGCAGCAGGGTACAGCCGGTCTTTTGCAGGGCGATATTTTTTTGCTAACTTCGCATCGTTATGAGCAAAAAGAGCAAGAACATCATCATGGATGGCATCACGGCGCTGCAGTGGGCCAGAGAGATCAGTAAGCTGCCCGATGGGGAGTTTACCCTGGTCTTCTTTCCCTATTCCAGGCAGAGAGACGAGGCAAGCACTGAGCTTCAGGTGCGCCATCACTGCAAGTACCGCACCCAGTTGCCAAGGGAGTGCTTCGCCATCGATGGTGAGAACTACTTCCTCTATACCGACGAGGACGGGAATCCCAAGATGTGCTACCGCATTCTCATCAGGTACATGGGGTTCCCTCAGGACGGATTTAAATTACACAAAATAGATTGGCTATGAACGATTACGAAATAGATATGTATGGCAATGCCGGCATCTATCTTGCCGATGGCAATACCTTCACCTTCCAGCTGGGCGAGGGTGATCCTGCCTTGGGTGCAGAGCAGCTCTTCCAGTCACCACTCCTGGAGTCTCCGTTCGGTGGTACGCTCTGGATGCAGCAGCACCAGTATCTGGGCATACAGGGTTATCAGGTATTGATGCGCGGCTACAACAACCAGCAGTGTGAGGAAATAACCAAGGAGATCAAGGAGAACCGACTGCTTCCACGTCTCTACTCCAAGGAGATCAAGATGCTCTATGGCCATGGGCTTGCAGTATATAAGCAGGCTATCGAGGACGGCAAGCTGGTACGCAAGTACGAGGAGCAGCCGGAAGTGATGGAGTGGCTCGACTCCTGGAGTTCCCGAGGCATCCCATCGGTAGAGGAGTTCTGCAAGACCTGCATCAAGAACTACTATTACTTCGGCGACTTCTTCGTGAAGTGGCGCTTCACCCGAGGCAAGATGATAGGCATGGGCAAGCCGGTGGCAGCATTGGAAGCCATGGAGAACCGCTACTGCCGCCTGGCCACCACCCGCCACGATGTAGCTTCCGAGCTGGTTTCCTACAGCGACTTCCGCCAGGTAGTGGTAGGGCGATTCGCCTATGGCTTGTCAAGGTACTCGGTTTACCCGAAGTTCAGCTTCAGCGAGGTGGACAACTACAACTACGCTGCAATCTCCCATCACCGGGAGAAATCGGTGGACGAATACTACGGATCCAACGAGACCCATCAGGGAGCCAGACCTTCCATCCTGGGCAGCAACAAGACGGCACGCTACATCAACAGTTTTCTGAAAAACTCGCTTGCTGCAAAGGTGCACGTCATCATTCCGAATGCCTGGATCCAGAGCAAGCGCACCCAGATGACCAAGCTCTGCGAGGAGAACAAGCGGCGCAAGGCGAAGGGGCTGGAGCTGCTGAAGTACAACGGCATCGATATCGGTACAGACTTCAAGGAGTCGTGCATGGTACGCTACGTCCGCGACGAGGTGCGCAAGTTCAGCACCTATCTCTCCGGCGCCGACAATCAGGGCAAGGGATTCTCATCCATCTCCTTCATGAATGCCCAGGGTCACGAGCAGTCGTGGAAGGTGGAGACCATCGACCTCAAGTACAAGGAGTACATCGATGCGCTCATCTCCTACGACAAGCGCACCGACCAGGCTCTTCTCTCTTCCGTGGGTCTCGATTCAGCCATATCTGCAGTAGATAAGGATGGAGTGATCTCGAAGAGTGGAAGCGATACCTATTATAATTATCTCATCTACATCATGTCGCTCACCTCCGAGGATGAGGTCTGTGCAGAACCGCTCAACTGGGCGCTGCGCCTGAACTTCCCGGAACTCTACAGGCAGGGCTGCCGTCTGGGCTTCTACCGTGAGGTTCCGCAGCGACAGGAAGATATCTCTCCGGATGACCGATTAAACCGCCAGCAGTCATGAACAAGAAATTTCAACTCAAAGACCTCTTCAGCAGCTACGCACAGTTCTGCAACAGTGCGCCAGGTGCTGATACCAGCGCCGACTTCGACAGCCTTCGGGGTTCTGCCGTTGCCGCACGCAAGCGTATTGTTGCCATTATAGGCAGCAATACGTTCTTCGATATTGTTGCCATCGGGGATGAAGACAGCTGTCTGAAGGATTTCCTCCGTGCAGCCATGGCAAACCTTACGCTTGCCACGCAGATCATCTTCGATGCCGTAAACCGCAGGAAGAACGAAGTGAATCTCTACAAGTACGAGCTTGAAGGCATGAAGCGCTCGTACATGGAGAATTACTTCAATGCGATGGATTCACTGATTTCGGAGCTTACCGAGGAGATCAGCGACGATGAAACCGCCGAAATCCGCCTAGCCATGGAAGACTGGCGCAAGACCAACTACTACAGGATGCTCAGCCAGCTGAAGGTAGATACAGCCGATGAATTCGATGAAATTTACCCTATCGACCTCTCGTACCTCTTCTTCTTCCGCTGCGTACCCCTGCAGAAGGAGGTGCTCGACGAGAGCATAGGCGCCTACTTCGAGCGGCTGGAGAAGGGTGGGGAAGACCAGACCTTTGCCGAGTTCGGACAAAAGGCGCTGCCTATGCTGAAGCGTGCCCTGGTGAAGAAGACCGTGGCGAAATCGCTCCGGCGCTTCGATATCCTGGAATTCCCCGCCACC
>OICC01000542.1_pt1 | contig 10728 bp, 14 predicted proteins | sample 1581191 | NCBI WGS metagenome assembly OICC01 (sample SAMEA3882535, study PRJEB24775) | human gut metagenome | biome: human-associated habitat; feature: intestine environment; material: feces | place: Netherlands | collected 2009/2010 | reverse complement strand
TGAAATGGTATTGCTTGCCCGTGATATTTCAAAGCAGATTGAATCTGAATTAGAATATCCAGGTCAGATTAAGGTAAACGTAATTCGTGAATCACGTGTAGTTGATTACGCAAAATAAGCAGTTCGGAAATAACGAAAGTCAAGAAAGTGTTGAATTTATCAAGGATTCAGCACTTTCTTTTTTTATTATATTTCCTATATTATACTGCGACATTCGATACTATCCGAAGTAATTGGTGTCAAATTGGTGCAAAAAATTTTTAAATTGGTGCAAAGATCAAACCTATTTTATTCATATCAGATGTTTAAAATTATATACATTTTTTAAATATGTGACATGTATAAAAGCGTAAAAAAATAGGGTACACAGAAATTAATCTGTATACCCTATAATTTTATTTCTATTTCTACTTGTGGGACAACAATATAGTTGTGTTTCATATTAGATTCAATTGCGAGCCATTTTAATATATCAATAAGACTTTTGGCATCATCCATTGTATTAAGTGTTACATCTGATAAATTTTTTGTTATTCCATCGTATACTTTATATTTCATTGTAGCACCTCACTTATATACAGTATAATAGAAAGGTACTTTTATTGCAATTATTTTCTTAACAAAATTTGTGTTTAGTTGGATAACTATTTTTTCTTAAACTGGTATATTTTCTTGCCAAACACTTTATAATAAGGTGGAACATCAATTAAATAATCAAATAATTTCCAATCAATATAATCAAGCACAGGGATAATTACAGCTACAATAAACATCCAACAACCAATAAACATTAAATTTATTTGTGAATTCCAAAATGAGAATGGTAAATTTCTATAATCCCATATATGATAGTCATAATTAATTATATTACCGACAAATCCTTCCATTAATGTAGAATAGGCAGTACAGACTATAATCTGTATTATATAATCTGTTTCGTATGTAAATACATTATTAAAAAACATAACAAATAGTCCTATAAAACCAGCAAGAAAAAACATGCTTAAATCTGTTCTCTGCCGGAATGCAATTTCGATAAGAAGATACAATCCTCCACAAAAAGAGTATGCAAAAATACATTTGCATATAAATTTGAAAATCTTTTTAATAATTTTCATAATATTATTCCTTATTCTTTCTCAATAAATGCCTGGGCAACAGCTTGTTCATGTTCCATAATAGTATTATATTTATCTAAATATTCGTCAGTTAAGTCCTGACCATATGTAACAGATTCTACATTTATTTTTATATCTAAAGATTTTACATATAATTTCAACTGATTTGTATATGTAATATTATGTGCTTTATTCATTTTCTGTGACATATAAATCTCCGCAATTTGTTCCGGTGTATATAATTTACATGAACCGTCATCACAGTGATAAGACTGATCCATTCCAGTAACTTTAGCCATCTGTGCAATGTCATCAATATTAGCCTGGTCTTCTATAGTATAAGAAAAATGTTCAGTATTTCCGTCTATTTCAACATCAACACCACTTGTAATCATCTTATTACAAATTGTATTTAATTCAGAAATTTTATTTGTTTTAATGTTTTCCAATGTTTCAATGATAGGTTCTGTTGGTTCTGGATTTTCAGGTGTAGGTTCAACATATTTAGCCCCTGTAGAAAGGTAGTAAGCATTATCTGTTGATTCTACATATATAGTTTTATAATCACTATAATCTGCCATAATACTATCATTAAATTCATTAATTATTGCAAATCCATTTGTAATAATTTCGTTTGGAATAGCTTTTTCTGATTCAATTTTAATGACCTCATCTTTAACCCGTGTCATTTTGACATTAAAGATAATATCATTTTTATTAAATTTTATTTTTTCCATTGATTTTTTATTCCTTTCTATATTTTTGTGTACGACAAAAAGCCCTTATTATAAAGGGATAGTTGTCTTTATATATATGCTTATGCAGAATATTTCTGATAAGATGCTTTTACATTTGATTGATTAACGTAGCAATATACTTGAGTTGTTGACAACTCTGAATGTCCTAAAATACAAGCAACATCCTGTATTGGCATTCCTTTGTCGAGAAGATTAGTAGCAAGTGTTCTTCTATATCTAGAGGATGAGCATTATCAACGCCACTTTTATTACCAAGTGTTTTAATAACGGCTTCAATACCATTTTTAGACAAACGTTCATATGGTGACTTTTCAGATGCAAAAAGACAGTCATTTGTAGAAGGATATAAATGCATCGCATCATGCTACTGCTCGCAAGTAAACGGGAATAATACAAAATCTTATATTTATTTTTCTGACTACAGCGAGAAAAATAACAATCTTGCTATTGAAAATTTACTTTCGCAAAAAAATGTATCAGAACATAAAATAGTATTTATTTATACAGAACAATAATGGCAAATATACATCTGTGTATCTTACGATGAAGACAATTTTCACGTAGGATACAGGATTCCAGCGGAGACATAACGGCAGCTAGATAGATGATTAGTAAAAAAGGAAAAGTTGGTATCCTCGGAAAAACTGGAACATATATGGTTATTTTTTCAACTGATTACAGAATTGTTTAAGTTTTTCAATTTCTTCCTGTTGTATCTGCACCATTTTAATAAGGTATGGAACCAATTTTGAATAATCAATTGCTAATACCTTATTTCGAATTCCCTTCTCGGCATCAAACTCTTTTTCTGAATAACCTTCCGGTATTGTTACACAGGAAGGAATTATATCTAAGGTATCTTCGGCAATTAAACCATGCTGATTCTTTTCACCACCGTATGCTTCAATGTAATCAAAATCTACCGGTTTTAATCGAAGAATCTTCTTTGCTTCCTCTTCTGGCATATCTACAACGTTTTCCTTTACTAATTTAGAGGACGGATTTGTAAATGATGTACCATAAACAGGTGCATAAGAACTTCCACTCCAGTTTGCTTGACAATAAATTGCACTTCCTACTATTGCAGTTCCACCACTTGATGCCCCGAATGTTCCATTTGATTGTACCCTTGCCACTTGGCTACCATTTCCATTGCAAAACTGATGGATTCCACTGTTTGTTAAATAATTAAAAGTTGAACTTGAATCTATTAAACGGCTTGTATAGTCTGCCGAACTTCCACCATAATGAAAATCAATAAATGGCACACCACCTTGTCCAAATATCTCTATGCAAGGTGGATTGTTCGGAAGGTAATTGTGCGAATGCGAACTAGGTGGATATGTTGAAGGCTTTCCTGTAACACCACTCCAAGGAACTTTACTAGCATTTGCTGCCGTACCTGCACTTGATGCATATTTCACACTTTGCTGACCAATATTCCTAGTCGTGATTGCCGTTGATGCATCCTGCTTATTTTTTATAACTTCTTTCACAGCCAATGCACCGGCAAGCTGATTTGCCTGTGTATTGGCATTGACCTCTTCCATTGTGTCAAGAATATTCAATGCTCCAAGATAAGTGTCACAAGCCTTCTGGAACTGTGCTGCATACTGTTCTGCAAGCGTTTTATAGGTTGGAATTGTTTTAAATAATGGTGTAATGTCCTGAAGAACAACACCATTAATGTTCAGCTTGTATAACGGCATCTGATTCTTTATTGCACCTGTGATGATGTTTCCATCAGTATATTCTGGTGCTGATGGTGTCCCTTCTGTTTCACTGCCTTTCAGGACTTCAAGGTATGCTTTTTCCGTTCCGTCTGATGTGTTCTTTTCATATGTCATACACACTAAATCAATTCTGTTTTTTCCTGCATTGCCGGTCTCAATAGTTAAATCTTCAAAAGTATCAGGGTCAATTCTGATGTGCCGACCGTACATAAGAATGTCACCATCCAAAATCCGAACTGTATTATTATTTACAATGGAACCTTCAAATTGATTTCCCATTTCCATGACAAACTGCCCGGAACCAAAAAAGGCAGCGTTAAAGCTGCCTTGGTCTGCTGACTTAATATGTTCACTGCCTTTGTATCCTGTTACTAAATGTGTCTGCATTACTTTTCACCCACCTTATATGATATTGTTGTTGAATTATTTTCTATTTTTACTATCTTTTTTGTAATTTCAGCCGTTCCAAACATTCCTGTTTCATTATCCTTTGCACCTACAACATCACCAATGTCAAAGGAATTTGAATTTGAATCGAATTCTGTGGAAACATAATCACCATTCCATGATTCCTGCATTTTTTCAATGCCCTTTGCTTCTAACTCTTCCGCTGATTCTGCTGAAGAATAATCATAAACTTCTGTTACTTCCTGAATGCCTGTCAGGCTCTGCACATGGCTTATATTGCCGTTTGAATCAGCATATAGGTGTATTACAAGTCTTTCATCTAAATCACCCTTTCCAAGGCAAATAAGATGATTCAATGGATGATAATAATTTTTAATTTCCATTTCTATCTGGTCGGAATCAAATTGTTCATCCTTTGAATAATCCACAATTTTCTTTGCTTCAAGCACAGCCATGCCTTCACTGAAATGAACCTTCAATTTTGCACCTGCGCTTTTCAGCATCTTCCATATGCCATCATATGCCATGCAATACCTGTCAAACTGGAAAGATGTAATTGTTATGCCTGAAATCTCTGTGGACGCTGTAAAAAGGCTTTCAAGACTTAATCTTTTTATTAACCATGCAAGAACATTATTTGCTTCTCCGGATACAATCAGATACTTATTTATTAAAGAAGTCCCTTCTGCATCCGCTGTTTTCAAAGTGACCGTTGATGTGGATTTTTCACCTGACTGTAGTGGAATAATGCACTTTGAATCAAGGAAGCCGTGCCACGTTCGACCATGATAAACCACTTCATTTGCATCTGTATCTGTTTTAATGTCATCAATGATTCCACCATATTCAGTTCCTTCAACATACAGAAAATAGCCACCCTCACAGCAATGATTATTACGGCTGACGGTGCATTCAAAGTCATTTTCATTTGCGCCAAAAGCCAAATCAAAGGTAAAATCCTTTAATACACCAATATCTTCCTTGCTGCGGTTCATATATATCAAGTCCACCGTGGTTCACTCCTTTCCTCAAGAAGCGTAACATCAAACTTGAAATGACCACTTGACACACCACTAACACCTGAAGGAATCTTTTCGAAAATGTATGAATCCCGGTTTCTGCTATTAAAACAATTTTCCCTTGTTCCATCTGTATGTGTCAGAACTATGGTCTTTTCGACAGAATCAATGGTCAAATACTCATTTTCAGCAATACTTACATTCACCTGATACTTATGCCCGGCAATCGTCACTTCCGGATTCTCACAGGCTCCATATATAACCATTCTGAAATTTGTTTCAATGAAATCTGTATTATTCAAAGACTTTCCAAGCAGGTTTGATGTGTAATCATATGGAAAATCGTTGTTAAAATCAAGATTTTTACCGGCAGTTCCCTGACCGTAACCAAATGTTATTGTGGTCTCTTTAATCCATGAAGGAAGGTCTGTTGCCACTGTCAGGGATGTTTTCATATAACCCGGACGAATCATATAGTCAGATTTTTTTGATGCAGTAACATAGCATTGTAAATAATAATCACCAATAATAATCCTGCCATACTGCATTGTAAGAACATCCTTTTCAGCACATTCAAACAGCCGGTTTTTTACCTTAATCCCTTCTTCTTCAGAATCACACTGAATAATAACAGGGATTGTTTTTGTAACAATCCCTCTCTTAAATTCAGATATTCTATTATTTTTTGATGTATAACTCCATGAGAAGTTACGCAAATCGTTTGAATTGGCAAATATACCACTTTGTCCAAAATTTATCACTTCGTTCATGTGATTTTTATAAATTATTTTTTCAAGCATCTTCTAATTCACCGCCTTCACAAGCCTTGCAAATTCCCTGTTATTTACTCTGAATTTCAGACCGTTCACCATTGCATCAATTAAAATATGAGGCATATCGGAATAATCTTCTTTCAGTTCCTTCAGTAATGCAAGAATCTCTTTCAATACGGATAGTGTTTCTTTATCACCACCAATGCCCTGAATCTGCATTTCCTCTGATACTCTTGCAATCCATTCCCGGTTTTTCTCCAAAGGAACAACTGCTTCAGTACCATCTTCACCAATCTGTGCAATGGTTGGCTTATCAACAACAGTACCTTTTGCAAGTCTAGGCAATGAAATCTCATTCAATGTCGGTACTGACCAATCAAGACCGATTAAATCACCAACACCACCGACAATGGTATCAATTCCACCAAGGATTTTGTTAATTCCTTTAATAACACCATTTACCATTCCTTCAATACCACCAAGAATGCTATTAATGACACCTTTGATTGTATCCCAGATACCATTCCAAATGCTTGAAATTGTATCACTGATTGAAGTGAAAATGCTTGAAATTGTATCATAAATAGCACCAAATACGCTGCTGATAGTGCTTGCAATCGTACCGATAACAGAACTAATTGTACTGAATATCTTGCTGAATACTCCGGAAATTGTATCAAACATTCCACCAAATATAGTTTTAACAATATCCCATAAGCCGCCGAATACTTTTGACACTACTTCAACAATTGCACTTACAATGGTTTTTATGCCGCTCCACAAGCCTTTAAATATGTTTACCAGTCCGTCAATTATCTTTGAAAAATCACCAGTAAATATTCCAGATAAAAATTCAATAATTCCGCTAAATATCGGCTTTAATGAGTTATTCCATAAGTCACCAATCGCACTAACCAATGTTCCGAAAATGCTCGCTAATACACCAAATACCACTTCGAATATTGGCTGCAAACATTCTATAACAATACCTATATCATTAAAGGCTGGCTTTAAAACATTGTTCCACAAATCACTTAATAGCGAAAAAGTATCTGACACAATAGTTATAATTGTCGGTAATGCTTCATTAAAACGGTCAAGTACCCATTCTATTGCATACTTCATAAACAGGCTTGCCGACGCTTTCCCATATATCACTGGCACTTCCCATAATATCACTAAACAAAGTTGTTACCGGTTCCTTAATCTGACCGATATTTTCAAGAAATGTGGTCTTTATCTCTTCGAATTTTCCTAATAGTGGGGAAAAGATTTCTGCCATATCATCACGAATTCCGGTCATTGTTTCCATATAGGTTCCCATTGTGCCTTCACCTAAAAAGTCATCCAAAAAAGAACCTATTCCAGAAGATTCCATTGCTGATGAAAGAATCATTTTTACTGATTCCACCAAAGCCGGAACCACTGCTTCAAATAAAGCCGGAATTCCTGTTACTAATTGCGTCAGCAATTGCCCGGCTCCCTCTAACAATGCCGGTAACAATTTAGATAATAATTCAGGCATGTAAGTTCCTAATGTTTCTATAACACCAGATATTCCTTGCACAAGCCTTGGAAGCGTTTCTGCAATTCTCGGAATAAGGTTATCAGCAACGGTCACCACCGAATCAACCAAGTTTTCAAGCAATGCATCAAAATCTTGGTCAGGGTCAGCCATACCAGTAAGAAAGTTTTCCCATGCTGATTTCATCATTCCGATTGAACCCTGAATTGTTGTGGATGCTTCCTTAGCTGTGGTACCCATAGCTTCAAACGCTTCTTCCTGTGTCATACTTCCGTTTTTTACAGCTTCTGCTGCTTCTTCTGCGGTAAGTCCTGACATTCCCATTTCAACCTGCACTGTGTGAATGGCTTCAATCATTTTGTCAAAAGAAACATCATTCACATCTTGAGCAGTTATTTTTACTGTGTCACCCAAGACACCGGAATCATTAATCAACCTTGCCATTTCTGATGCAGTACCACCATAACCAAGTTTCAGGTTGTCCAACATGGTATAATTCTGCTTTGCAAAACCCTGATAAGCATTTTGTATGGATTCCATTGATGTTCCCATTTTATTTGCATTATCAGCCATATCCACAATAGCCGTATTTGCTATGTCTGCTGCTTTTGCAGTATCACCGTTTAAACCTTTAAGCAACGAAGCTGAAAAACTTGTTACTGTGTCCATATATTGATTTGCTGATAATCCGGCGGTCTTGTATGCATTATTTGCATATTCTAATACTTTTTTACTGCTATCTTTGAACAGTGTTTCAACACCACCAACAAACTGTTCATAATCGGCATAGGCTTCAACAGACTGCTTTGTCAATGCTCCAAGTCCTGTTGCTACGGCTCCCAATGCTGCAACACCGATCATACCATACTTCTCTACACCTGCTATTTTCGTTGCAACACTGCCAACTTTTCCAAGAAAATTTCCAAATTTGCTGCTTGATTGCTCTGCTTTTTCTGTAGTTTCATCTATGGCTTCATTGGCTCCGCTGTTATTTACGGCAATTGTTCCAAGTAATTTAAAAAGTTCCAAAGGGATTCACCCCCTTCCATCTGTATAAAAAAAGCCCACCATAGCCGGTGTGCTTAAATTTCTATCTAATTAAAGAATTCTTCTAATATTTTGTTTGAATCCTCTATTATTTTTACTGCTTCTTCTTTTTCCATTGTTTTTTCTTCAGGAATGTTTTTTTCACAGATTGCTACATATTCATCAAAGGACATATCTTTCCATACTTTATGCAGATAATATTCCCACCTGCGTTGCTGTACTCTATCCTTTTGAATCATCTGCAAGACTTCAATTGAAAAATCATGAAGCTGTCCCAAACGGATTACATCATCTAAAAGTAAATATGGATTTGCATATCTTTGAGACAGCAAATCCATATACTTTATATAGCCTAATTCCGACTGAACAATTTCATGACACGTTTGAAAAAATCCTGAAATTCCTTTTTTGTCACCACTTCAATAATTAATTCACCATAATCAGCAAATGGCATTTTTTTAATTTCTGCAAGTTTCATACCTGACAAGGATGCCAAGAATACCTGAATTTCTTCTTCGGCTTTCGGAATATTTGAAATAATAATTCCGGCAATGTCAAGCATTACGCTAAAGCCGACCTTTTTAATATCTTCCTTGGCATCTTCTGTCTGCTCAATATTGAAGCAATCCTTAAACTGGCGAACCCCAATAGTAGTGATGATTTTACAAATCATACCCATGTCAGATGCAACCAATGGTCGCAAATCATAAGTCTTTGGCTCCTGTGTATCTTCTGATTCAATTTCTGTATTTTTTACTAACATATCATTCATTGTTCAATCTCCTTCTGTTTGGTTTTTATTCTGAAACCACTTTTGTGGATTTCTGTGTTGCCTGTGTTGCAGCCGCATTAGGCACATAAATGTGATAAGGCAATTTATTTGTGTTACCGCCTGTTTTAAGTTCTGCAACACATTCAAATGTTGCCGGAACAACCGAAGCTTCGCTGTTCTTTCCTTCAACAGAAAGACCTGATGTGCAAATTGCAGAATCAAAAATAACAATGATAGGACTTCCGTCTGTTTTGAATCCAACAAAAGCGAAGTTTTCAATATAATCACTATCCTCAATCAATTCTTTTGATTCAATAACATCAAATCTGCTATCCACAGATGTTCCGGTTTTTCCAATGACAGTTGACTGAAGGTATTCTTTTGTGATTTCAACCATGTTAGTTTCAATCTGTGCTGTTTCTCCGGTCTTCTGTCTAAGACCTTTGGCTTTTACAAGAACACCATCGACTTCAATATCTGTAATTGTTGGTGTAATCGTTAATTTATTTCCCCCTGACGTTGCGCCAAGAATTGTACCTGTCCATTTGCTTGATTCTGTGGAATACACAAAGTTTTTATAAAGCGTTCCTGCTCCAAGCATAATATTTTTCGGTGTGTCCTCTGACACTCCGGATACTGCAAATTCTGTCCAATCTGCCATATTAATTCACCTTCCATTCTTTAACTGTTAAATTTATCTGTAGCCTTTTCATAAAACCATCACCGGTTGGAACCGGGAATGCGTTACCATAAAAAACAGCAACCCCTGATGAACCTTTACCGGTTCCGGTCAGGATGAACTGCGTTTCCTGCATGCAATCTTCATTCAAGGGCGGTTCTTCTGTATATTCGCCCACCCAATATACCGGTATTGCATCCACAGCAGATATGTATTCCATAAACTCATACGGAATATTAGCTGATGCCATTGCATCACTTATAAATTTTAATACTGCTGCCGTCATTTTTCCATCCCTTTCATAATCTGTTCAAGCCTTGCCTGCAATGACTTTTTAAGTGTCACAAAGGCATTATTCAATGCTCTTCTCGGCTTTTTACCTATCGTTTTATGCCATTTTCCCTTGTCATCTTCATATGTCCATGCAGTTTTTCTTCCGTCACCATGCAATGCATACTGTCCGGTTCCAAATTCTTCCCAAATGGCATTTTCTAATGGACTTCCTATTTTGGATTCACCTTTGGATTCATCAACTTTATAAGTCCATGAATTTTTCAACTGACCTGTGCCAACCACTGTATTTCTTTTGACCTGTGCTTCCAATTCTCCGGATGCTTCATACAACCAAGCTATTGCCTTTTCATTCATGGCTGCTTTGACCTTTGCCGAATTGTTTTTAAATTGTACTGACATCCTGACCACCTCTGTATTGCAGATAGATTTCAAGCTGTGCATGTAACTGCATTGGGTCATCAATCAGCATCACATCATATGCTTGTGAATTTACTATTAATCTGGCATTTTCCGCTACTACCCTAACAATTGCGTCATCAATGGTAATAGTGGCAGGAATCGGCTTGTAATCACACACAAATACATGGGTTGATTCCTGAATT
>OICC01000541.1_pt1 | contig 10762 bp, 8 predicted proteins | sample 1581191 | NCBI WGS metagenome assembly OICC01 (sample SAMEA3882535, study PRJEB24775) | human gut metagenome | biome: human-associated habitat; feature: intestine environment; material: feces | place: Netherlands | collected 2009/2010 | reverse complement strand
TGCCAATATTACCGTGCAGTATCTGGCAGAGCAGCTTGGATTACCACATAATTCTGACAACTGTATCTATATATCTACCAATAAATTTGCCATGCGGGAAGCTTTTTCGAAGCATGGTGTGCCTACACCGGGCTTTGTCAGTGTATGTGAAGGGGATGATTATGCGGCGGCTGTAGCAGATATGCAGTTTCCAATGATTGTAAAACCGACCGACCGTTCCGGAAGCCGCGGTATTATGAGGGTGGAACGTCTTGAAGAGATTGCTCCGGCAGTGGAAGAGGCAGTGCGTAATTCCTTTGAAAAGAAGGCAATTATTGAAGAATATATCGAAGGCAATGAATATAGCTGTGAATGTATTTCTTATCAGGGCAGACATCATGTGCTGGCGGTGACAAAGAAATATACTACAGGATATCCTCATTTTATTGAGACCGGACATATGGAGCCACCGGAGCTTTCTGAAATCGAAATGAACCGGGTGAAGGAATTTATTCCGAAGGCACTTACTGCTCTTGAGATTGAAAATGGTGCTTCTCATTCGGAATTTAAACTGGATGCCGATGGCAATGTAAGAATCATTGAAATCGGTTCCCGTATGGGTGGCGACTGTATTGGCTCCCATCTGGTATATTTATCTTCCGGATATGACTTTGTCCGCATGGTAATTGAGACTGCTTTGGGACAGGAACCGGAACTGACACCGGCACATGAGCCGATGTGTGCGGGAATCCGCTTTGTGTTTACAAAGAAGGATCTGGATGTTTTGGAAGAGATTAAGAGCAAAAGTCCGGAATTGCTTCAGATGGTAAGTGAAATGGAACCGGTAGGGGAACATCAGGTAGTAGACAGTGGAAGCCGTTTTGGTTATTACATTCTGGCTGGAAAAAATCAGGCAGAGATTAAGGATTGGTTGGAACGATGAGTAAAGTAGAAGGAAAGAAAAAGTGGATACTGCTGATTTTATTGCAGCTGGTAATCATGATATACACATTATCTGGTGTGGCAGCGAAGTTTGCAGCAGGATATGAGTTTTTATCCATGGGATTTATCCTGTGTTACGGAGTAGAAATCTGCATCCTTGGATTGTATGCCATTTTCTGGCAGCAGATTATCAAAAGGGTTGATTTGTCGGTAGCATATGCAAACCGGAGCATTGCGATTCTATGGTCTATGATCTGGGCGGCACTGATTTTTGGAGAACATATTTCGGTACAGAATATTATTGGTGTCCTTCTGGTAATTGCCGGCACCATGATTGTGAATAAGGAGGGATAGAAGGATGATATACTGGCTTTTTCTTGTAGCGTCTGTTATTGTTGCCTCTTTTTCTCAGGTCTTATTAAAGAAAAGTGCAGCAAAGAAGTACGATAATGTGATTAAGGAATATCTGAATCCTTATGTAATTATCGGATATATGATGATGGTTGGAACAACGGTACTGACGATTTTAGCTTATCGTGGCATTGAGTATAAGAATGGCCCAGTCATTGAATCATTGGGTTATATTCTGATTATGATTTTAAGCTTTTTCTTTTTTAAAGAGCCGATTACAAAGCGTAAAGTGTTTGGAAATGCACTGATACTGCTTGGCATTATCGTGTTTTACTTATAGGAGGAAATGAAAATGGATATATCAGTTGTAGTTCCGGTCTATGGATGCCGGGCAGCACTGCATGAATTGCATAGACGTCTGGTGGAATCAGTAAGCACCATCACCGATGATTTTGAAATTATTCTGGTAAATGATGCCTGCCCGCAGAATTCCTGGGAAGTAATCGAAGAAATCTGTAAGGAGGACAGCCGCGTAAAAGGGATTGAATTATCCCGGAATTTTGGACAGATTATGGCAATTACTGCAGGACTGGATGCCTCAAAGGGAGACTGGGTAGTGGTGATGGACTGTGATTTACAGGACCGACCGGAAGAAATCCCGAATCTTTATCGCAAGGCTCAGGAAGGTTATGATGTGGTCTTTGCCAGACGAGCACATAGAAAAGATTCTTTCTTAAAGGTATTGGTATCTAAAATATTCTATAAGATTTATTCCTTTGCATCGGATGGACACTATGATCCGGCAATCTGTAATTTCAGTATCAGCAAACGTGTGGTAATCGATAATTATTGTAAAATGCGGGAAATGCACCGTGCCTTTGTTATCTATGTAAAATGGCTTGGCTTTAAACAGACAGCCATTGATGTAGAGCATGATCAGCGTTTTGAGGGAAAATCCTCTTATAACATGAAGAAGCGTTTTAAGATGGCGGGAGAGATTTTAACTTCCCAGTCGGATAAACTTTTGAAATTCACCATGGGTTTTGGATTCCTGATGTCCATCATTTCAGCAATGATAATTATCGGACTGATTATCTATTATTTTACCGGTCATGTGGCAGCAGGCTGGACCAGTATCGTAGCAACCAACTGTCTCATCGGAGGAATTATTATTATGGTAGTCGGTCTGGTAGGCATTTATGTAGGAAATATCTTTATGCAGTCAAAACAAAGACCATTATATGTGGTGCGTCAGATGCTGAATGAGGAGAAGGAAGATGCAGATTCAAGTCGATAGGAAGAAATGGTTAAAAAATGTAGCAGTATTGTTTGCAGAACTGGTTCTGATTCTTGCAGGGCTGGTTTTGGTGGGAACAGTTGGAGCAAGAGGTTTTGACAATCTGAATGTATATACCACCATCTTCCCACAGTATCAGGATATGGATGAAGTGTTAGCGGGGGCTAACGACCTGATTCCATCGGAGGATGGAAATGGTTATGTGACAGGGAAAGATACTTATTTTGTAATTCCGGTGGATTCGGATAAGTTAATTGATCTTGAGATGAGTCGTATTGAGGGCGAGGGAATCTTAGGAGAAATCTGGCAGTCGGAAAAAGAGACCTTTGCAGAAGAATCGTCTCCGTATACTTTTGAACTGGGGCACAACCCGGTTCAGGTAAAGAAAACAACAAAGTATATCCGGGTTAAGATTTCTTCACAACCCGGAGTTCATTATAATCTGTCAAGGATATCTTATCGAAATCCATTTTCTGTTTTTGCAAGAATAAATAAAAGTTCAATTATAACAACAGCCTTTGCATTATGGGGGTTATGTATTCTTTTACAAGTTATGCAATTAGTATTCAAAAATTGCAAAAAGGGTCGCAATTTTTTGCATATAGTATTATACATTGGTTTTGTTGGAATAACTATAGCATATGTATTTCATGATTTTATCTGGGGAGAGAAATTGTTCTTATATATGGATATAGGTTCGGATACGATACAACAATATTATCCATATTATATGAACTGTGTAAGAAGAATATCGGAAGGTTCATTTTCTATCTGGAACTGGGATTATGGATTAGGGACCAGTTTAATCAATAATATTTCTCAGACATTGGATCCTTTTGGTTTATTTGTAATTTTAGGTGGAGTTGTTTTCGGAATAGGAAAAGTAAAACGACTTTTAGTAGTTGCACAGATATTGAAAATTATTCTCTCGGCATTGTTGTGCCGGTACTTCTTAAAACTCTTTCATGTAAGTGAGAGGGCTGCTTGTATTGGTGGATATTTATATGCATTTAATGGATATTTGATGCTTTGGGGACAGCATTATCTCCTGGGAACAATCTGCATTTATCTTTTGTTAATATTGATTTTTTTAGAGAAGCTGATACAGGAATTCAAAGTAAGGTATGTTATGGGACTGGGTATTTCTGTTGCAGCATCAATAATTTACAGTTATTACAATACTTATATGGCGTTGCTGTTTGTTGGCAAACTTGAATTGGCCTTTAAAAGAGCGTATAAAACGTGCATTTACAATTTTGGGAAGTATTATTTGTGGGGTACTGGCAGGGGCAGTATCATTACTTCCGGCAGCATCATATCTTACATCCAGTTCATCAAGATTAGATTCAGATATATCGGCGTTGACAAAATTCTTTCATGGATTATTCTCCGTATACTCTATAGAACAGAATTCAGAAATAGCGGGGCGGATGATATCAAATAATCTATATTACATCAATGACATAAATGCTAGTAGTGGCTGGGGAAATTATTATGAAATGCCTAATATATGCATTACAATTTTTATTTATTTTTTCCTTGGGCAGTTATTAGTACAGAGTATAAAAAAATGTAAGAGTTATAAGAATGCATTATACGGTATTCTTATAACTTTTGTTGGAATTCTACTGGTGTTTAATCCGGGAATGGCAATTGCATTTAATGGATTTGCTTATGCACAGGCAAGGTATACATTCGTACTTATGCCGGTTGCAGCATTACTTGTAGCAGTAGAATGGGATAGACTGACAAGAAAAAAGGAATTTAGTTTTATTGGTCTTGGTCTAGGACTGATAAGCAGTTTGTATATTGCTATAAAAGCGTATAACAAGGCATCATTAGAGGTAAGGAGTTATGATGCAGAAATCATAATGCTGCAAATATGTTTTGCACTTCTTTTGCTGGTAATGTTTCTTTGGAAAAATAGGCAGGGGCGTAAGATTGTAGAAAGCTTACTAATAGTGTGCGTGCTGCTTTCAACATGCACAGAAACCTATATGACAACTAGCCAGAGAGGTACTGCTTATACAACGACAGAGGCAATTGGCTATGATGGTAAAACAATGACGAATGATACTATAGAAGCAATCAGATATTTAAAAGAGAATGACAACACCTTTTTTAGAATGGACAAAACATATACATTTTTATCAACTTTTGGGGATTCTCAGGTAGCAGGTTATTCTGCTGTGACAGACTATAACAGTACGATTAATCGCAATCTGTCAGAATTTTATAATATGTTATATACAGGAGCCATTGTGTTGGATGCACAACGCTTCTTCATATACTCTGATGAGTCTGAAGTATATCCAATGAGTTTGATTAATTTAAAATATGTATTGACAACAGAAGAAGTGGGATATCCATGGGGAGAATTGATTAGGAAAATTGGCAGTGTTTATATTTACAGAAATAAGTATGCTGATTCTGCGGCATCCTTTTACACCAATACAATTTCTCAGAGTGAATGTGCTGCAATGGATGAGACAGACCGGCGTATGCTGTTAAAAGATACCTTGATTGTGCCGGATGAGCAGGCTGCTTTACATGAAACAGAACGTGGAGAAGTAAAGCTTGGAGATTTTGTGGCAGATGGAAAATATTTTACCGGAACTATTTCGAATGAAAAGGAAGGCTTTCTGCTTCTTACAATTCCAGACCAGGATGGATGGGAAGTTTATGTTGATGGTAAGAAAACGGAGACTATCAATGGAGATTATGGTTTCCTGGCAGTAAAACTTACTGCTGGCAATCATGATATTAAAGCAGTTTATCATATTCCATATATGAAACAGGGAGCGGTAATGAGCGTATTTGGTGTATTGCTGCTGGTAGGATATTGCTTATGGTTATATCGTAGAGATAGAAAGAAAAAACAGGGGTAAGGTAAATGAAGGAAAAGTTAAAGAAGATACCACCAAAATATATCGTGGCAGGGGTAATCCTCATTGTTATGTTATTGCTATTGATAAAACATCGCAGTATTTTCTATAATTCAAGGCAGGACAATTACAATGACATGAGTGGTGAAGAGGAAAATATTGCAGCAGAGAATGCTGTGATTTCTCAGTATTTTACTGTTTCCGGTAACATGCAGAATATTGCGCTTCTTATGACGAATGATTCAGGAGAAGACGTTACGATTCAGGCGATGCTTAGGGATGCAGAGACGGATGAGGTATTAAGTGCAGTAAAATGTAATGTGCCAAAGTCTACTGGAACAGAAGAAGTAGTAAGCATGGAACTGACCTTAGATGGGGTAGAGGGAACACGTAGTGTTTATCTGACGTTAGAAGAGGAGACCAGGGCATCGGAGGTATATTATTGTGCCTTGGCCGGAGATTATGAACAGACACTTCTTGTTAATGAAGAGGCAACGGCTGCAAGACTTCGTATGTCGGTAGTCTATGGTGGTGGACTCAATAAGACATTTTTCATTCTGTTTGCGCTGGGAATGGCAGTGGTAATCGGAATCTTTGTAATGCCGGTAAAATGGGCAAAACCGGAAAATATGGTGCTGATACTGGTTTCCGTTATGGGAATCAGTATGGCAGTGATTAATCCGGCATTTCAGGAGTGTGACGGACCTTCCCATTTCTATCGGAGCATGGACGTGTCCTATGGAAATATACTCGGTTCTTTCGCTAATCTCACACATGAAGATGGTGTGATTTATGTGCCGGAAAATGTACAGGAAATTGCTTATCGTAAGCTGACACCAAATGGGAGTGAAGGAACAGGGTATCTGGAGTATTTACAGACACATAAGTTTTCTAAAAATAAGATAAAGATGACTTATTATGACAGTGTAACTTCAGTAGTATACTGGCCACAGGGACTTGGAATCTTCCTTGGAAGGACGTTCAATCTCAGTATTTATAGTGTGATTCTGATGGGACGTATCTTTAATCTGCTGGCATATATGGGCTTGGCATATGCGGCAGTACGGTTTATGCCGTTTTATAAGAATCTTATGGCAATGTTTGCAGTGATGCCTTTAAGCATTTATCAGGCATCCTCTCTTTCCCAGGATGCAGTATTAAATGGAGCTGGCTTCCTTTTCGTAGCACTATGCTGCTATTATGCTTTTGATGAAAAGGTGAAGCTGAACTGGAAGAAAACACTGGTGCTTGGACTCTTACTATTGACGATGTTCTTAAGCAAATATGTCTATGCGTGTCTTGGCCTTTTGGTATTTCTGATACCGAAAGATAAGTTTAACAGCAGAAAAGATTACTGGAAATCCTTTATAATCGCATTACTTCCGTTTGTTATCTTAGGCGGCTATGTCATGTTCCGGGTATCCTCTGGAATCAGCGGGTTACAGGCCGGTGCTGGTGGCGGTGCAGACACCATGACGCAGATGCAGTATCTGAAAGCGTATCCAATTGCTACGGTTAAGGTAATTATTTCAACATTAATAGTAAACCTGAATGATTATTTGCAACAGTTGAATATGCTTGGCAGTATGAATTATCCATTAACTTTGCTTGCGGTAATTGGACCTTGCTTCCTTTTAGGTGTTGGTCTGTTAGACGGTCAGGAAGTAAGAGGACGGATTAAGATACGACACCGGATTATTATGCTGCTTGCTTTTATAATCACTTTTGCAGCAATTATGATGGGACTTTATATCGGGGATGGCATTGCCAATCCGGTAGGTTCTTCTGTCATCAATGGTATTCAGGGAAGATATTTTATTCTGATGCTGATATTACCGTTTCTGGCGCTGGGAAGTGACCGGGTGAAACAGGATATCAGACATTTTACGGTAAAATGTTCTGGAATCATGGGCATCATGCTTTTATATGCAGTATTTATGCTGGTGAACACCTGTTACTAAAGGAAGATAGAATAAAGAAAAGCTAGAATAAGGAAAAGTTGGAACAAAGAAAAAACAAAGGAAGACTTAAGGAAAAGGGAGATAACATACGATGGGATGGAACTTTGGAACTACAATTTTTTATGGAATAGCAGTGCTGGCACTTTTAAGTGGTGCATTCTTTAGCTATAAGTCAGAGCGGAAGCAGGCAGGAATGACATGGATGGTATTGCTGTTGATTCTGATGAACTGCTATCACACTTTCTGGGCAGCAATACTGAATGTGATTCATATTCCGGTCAATATTATTTCAATGGGAATCATTGATTTGCTTACCGGCGGATTGCTCTGGTTCTTTATCGTAAAGAAAAAGAAATGGCAGAGGTATGAATTTGCCATAGCAGATGCAGCATTTCTTGTAACCGCACTGGCAATTATTGCAGTATTTGCAAAGGTAAGATATGGCGGAATGGCATTAAATATCAATTTCCTGACCATTGACCCGGCAAACCATTTCCGGGCAGCGATGGATTTAGTAGATACCGGAACCGTAACCAGTATGTTTTATGAGACGGTGTTAAATGGACTGCTTTTTGAATTTTTAGCTCCATTTGCACCGGTGGATTATTACTATCGATTCTTCGTCTTAAGTGAACTGATTCAGCTATTGATGTCGGCATTTATCTTCTATGGAATTGCAAGAAGGTTAAGCAAAGACCGGTTTGGCAGAGTGGCATCTTATGTCCTGTCCTTTATCTATATGATAGGCTATCCGCTGTGCTCCATGCTCTACGGCTTTGTTTACCTTGGCATGGGCGTAACGGTTATCGGAATGATTATTATTTTGACAGACGTTTATTTAAAGGATGATATGCCAAAATGGCAGAATATTGTATGTCTGATGTTAGGCTGTCTAGCTATCTTTGAATGCTATGTCATGTTTATGCCGGTTACCTTCTTTGCTTTGATTACCTGCATTTTTGTAAAACAGTTTAAAGTAAAGAAACTGGTATCCAAAGATACCGTGGCAATCTGTCTGACGGTATTCCTGTTCCCATGCATCGTAGGCTTTTATTATACATATGCAGGTATCTTTACCAATGGCGTGACGGTATCTTCTGCACTGGTAAATGAGGGAGCCTGCTACCGGGATTTGTTTTCAAACTTTGTACTGTTTATTCCATTGATGCTCTTTGGATTCTATGGGATGTGTAGGAAGAAGGAGAATAATCTGGTATTGTTTTTAGCACCGTATACGCTTCTGTTTGCTTTATATCTTTTCTTGAAGACAGTAAATGGACAAGCATCTACTTATTATTTTTACAAGATTCATTTCCTGTTGTGGTTGATTGCGTTGGTATTGGTCTATTATGCAGTTGTCTATGCAGAAAAGCAGACAAAGGTATTGATAACCGGAAGCTTTGTGATGTGGGCATTTTTAACAGGAATGTACCTTGGCAAGATAGAGGAGAAAATTGCAGTCCATAATGATTTGATGATTTCTACTTATAAGGCAGAGGATTTTAATGATATTTTGCGTTATAATTATGTATCATTTGGCATGCCGGGTTATTCTAAGGAAAAGGAAGAACTTTATCACTGGGTATATAATGAATTAATCAGCAAGGGTGAAGAAATTGTGCCGATGGCAGGATACTGGGAAGATGATTTATGGTATCAGGCAATTTCAGACCAGCGGTATTATGGCTGGGGACAAAGTGACCCGGATCATACGGATTATTTCAATCACCTGAATGCATCTGATGCCAGCTATATTCTGGTATTAAAAGACAGCCAGATTTATGCGGATGAACAGGCTTATTTTGATTCATTAGAGAGAATATATGATACCGGGATAGGTTTTGTGGCAAGAAAGGAATTGTATGAGTAAAAAAGTAAATGTATTACTGTCTGCTTATAATGGAGAAAAGTATATTAAGGCACAGATTGACAGCATTTTAAATCAGTCTTATCCCAATGTGGAACTTTATGTCAGGGATGACGGCTCTAAAGATGGAACCCTTGCAATTGTAAGGGAATATGAAGAAAAGGGACTGCTTCATTTAGAGGCAGGAGAGAATGTCGGCTTCGTAAAGAGTTTTGAATGGCTCATTGCAAATGGCGGCGAAGCAGATTATTATGCTTTCAGTGACCAGGATGATGTCTGGTTTGAAGACAAGATTAAGATGGCAGTGGAAAAATTGGAACATGCAAGGGAAGATGTGCCGGTATTGTATTTTTCCAATTATGATTTCTATGACGGAGATTTAAATTTCATGGCGCACCGGGATGGCAGGACGCCGAATATTTCTTTTGTGAATTCATTGGTGGATTGTGTGTCTCTTGGCTTTAACAGTGTATTTAACCGCAAAGCAAAGGACATGGTGACAGAGCAGATGCCGGAAAAATCTACCGGACATGACTGGTGGATGTATATGGTCTGTGCCGGAATGGGAGAAGTAATCTATGATGAGCGTCCGACGGTAAAATACCGCAGACACAATAATAATGTCAGTGATGGTGGGTACAGCTTTATTAAGTTTCAGATCTGGCGTTTTAAACGTTTTTTCTTGAATCACTATTTCCATCATATTCATGAGCAGATTAAGGAATACAGTGAACTTTACAATGGAAAACTGACCCCGGAAAATCAGAAGGCACTGGCACTTTTTACCAGGGATGGTTTTCATCCGCTGATTGCACTGCGTAAGGTTTTCTATCCGAAGAAGTTAAGACAGAAAGTCGTAGACGAGATATTTGTACGTCTGGTATTCCTCATCGGAAGGCTATAAGTTGCAAATTTTAAGAAAACATAGTAAACTGTATAAGTTAACAAGAAGGAGCAACGATGAAATTTACTGTTTTAATCGTAACCTATCATCCGGACTGGAAGAAATTATTAGTTACACTGGATTCTGTCATGGCACAGACCTTTAAGGATTATGAAATCGTAGTCTCAGATGATGGTTCAGAAGAAAACTGTTTTGATAAGATAGAAGCATATTTTGCGGCACACCAGTTTGCAAATTATACCCTTATTCCTCATGAGAAGAATCAGGGAACAGTAAAGAACCTCATAGATGGTCTGGCAAAAGCAAAGGGTAAATATGTCCGGGACTTTGGACCGGGGGATGCATTCTATAATGAACATACCCTGCAGCAGGTGTATGACTTTATGGAAGAGAATCAGTATGAGTCCTGCTTTGGACTGATGCGGGGTTATTGCCGCAGGGAAGATGGCGGTGTAGATTATGTGGAATTTCCGCATCCCTTTGATTTATCTCCATATAAGAACTGGAATGAGGATAAGATTGTAAAGAATCTGGTGCTGTATCGGGACAATGCTTCCGGTGCATGTACCTGTTATA
>OICC01000537.1_pt1 | contig 10827 bp, 7 predicted proteins | sample 1581191 | NCBI WGS metagenome assembly OICC01 (sample SAMEA3882535, study PRJEB24775) | human gut metagenome | biome: human-associated habitat; feature: intestine environment; material: feces | place: Netherlands | collected 2009/2010 | reverse complement strand
GTTCCCCCAGCTTACGCTGTTCCCAAGCGGGGGTGCGGTATTCTTGTGAAAGATGTGCAGTCGCTCGTGGAGCCGCGCATTTTGCCGGCACCGCAATGAGGAGGGATAGATGAACAAGCAGCAGCTCGCTTCGAAAATCTGGGAGTCCGCCAATAAGATGCGTTCCAAGATTGAGGCGAACGAATACAAGGATTACATTCTTGGCTTCATCTTCTACAAATTCCTTTCAGAAAACGAGCTGATGCGCTTGAAGGACACCGATTTCACCGAGGATGACCTGCTGCTGCTTACGGAGGATAATCCGGACATTGTGGAAGGCGTACAGGATGAGTGCGGCTACTTCATCTCCTATGACAACCTGTTTTCCACATGGGTCAAAAAGGGCAACGATTTCGAGATTTCCAACGTGCGTGATGCGCTTTCGGCGTTCTCCCGCAACATCAATCCAGCGCGTAAGAGAGTGTTCGACGGTATTTTCGACACCCTGCAGACCGGACTTTCCAAGCTTGGCACCGATGCGAGGAGCCAGTCCAAGGCCGCACGAGACCTGATTTATCTCATTAAGGACATTCCGATGGATAGCCGTCAGGATTATGACGTGCTCGGATTCATTTACGAATATCTCATCAGCAATTTTGCCGCCAATGCGGGCAAGAAGGCCGGTGAATTCTACACACCGTCCGAGGTCTCCCAGCTGATGAGCGAAATCGTCGCATGGCATTTGCAGGGGCGCGAGCAGATCAAGATCTACGATCCAACATCCGGTTCCGGCTCTTTGCTGATTCATATTGGCCAGTCTGTGGCTCGGCGCAATGGCAATCCGAATTCCATCATGTATTACGCGCAGGAACTCAAGGAGAACACCTACAACCTGACGCGTATGAATCTGGTGATGCGCGGTATTCTTCCCGACAACATCGTCGCCCGCAACGGCGACACCTTGGAAGACGACTGGCCGTGGTTCGACACGTTGGAAAACAAGGAGGAAACATACAATCCGTTGTTCGTGGATGCGGTGGTTTCCAACCCTCCCTACTCGCAGAATTGGGATCCTACTGACAAGGAGATCGATCCACGCTTCAGCTATGGCATAGCACCGAAGTCCAAGGCGGACTATGCGTTCCTGCTCCATGACTTGTACCATCTGCGTGCCGATGGCATCATGACCATCGTTCTGCCTCACGGTGTGCTGTTCCGTGGTGGCGAGGAAGGCCAGATTCGTAAGAATCTGATTGAAAACCACCATATTCAGGCGATTATCGGCCTTCCGGCGAATATTTTCTTCGGTACGGGTATCCCCACCATCGTGATGGTGCTGCGCAAGAAACGCGATGACGACAGGGTGCTCATTGTTGACGCGTCGAAACATTTCATCAAGGACGGCAAGAACAACAAGCTACAGGCTTCTGACATCAAACGCATTGTCGACGTGGTGTCGAACAACCGCACGGTGCCCAAATTCAGCCGTTTGGTGTCCATTGACGAGATTCGCGCCAATGATTACAACCTCAACATTCCCCGGTATGTTGATTCGTCTGAGAATGCGGAGACATGGGATGTGTACGCTTCGATGTTCGGAGGCGTTCCGAAGAGCGAGGTCGAGCAGCTTGGGGAATATTGGAACGCCTGGCCGAGTCTGAAGGCTGAGCTGTTCCGCGATAATGGTGCTTGCTATGCCTGTGACCATGATGATATCGCCACTGTGGTGCACAACAATGCCGATGTAAAAACGTTCATTGCCTCGTATGGGCAAGCCATTTCCGGCCTGCCTGCTGACCTACGCTCCCGTTTGGTGGAGCATCCCGAACAGGTGGATGCGCTCGGGCAGGAAACGGCCATTGGCGAGGAACTGGATGCGATGATCGCCAATACCGCGCTGATCGACCCGTATGACGCCTATCAGAAGCTTGATGATGCGTGGAACGGTATCTCCATTGATTTGGAAGTGCTGGGTTCCGAAGGCTTCGATGCGGTAAGAGCCGTGGACCCGAACATGGTCATCAAGAAAAAAGGCGGCAAGGATGTGGAAGTGCAGGATGGCTGGATTGGCCGCGTTCTGCCCTTCGACTTGGTTCAGCGTGAGCTGCTGCACGATGATTTGGCCGCGATCGAGGCGGACGAACGCCGTGTGCAGGACATTGATTCCGAGATTGAAACCATTTTGGAAGGTTTCGATGAGGATGACAAGCAGAATAGTGATGCGGTTAATCAGGACGGTGATGCCTTCGTTGCTGCCGAGTTGAAGAAAGCGGTTAAGGCGATCGGCAAGAATCCGGCTTCTGATTTTGAGCGCGGCTTGGTGCAGGCCCAAAAGCTGTTCGATGAGTCAAAGAAACTGAAGTCCGGTATCAAAACCAAGCGAAATGCGTTGGAGGAGAAGACCTGCGATGCGATCAAGGCGTTGGGCGATGACGAAGCCAGAAGGTTGCTGGAAGCCAAGTGGATCACACCATTGCAGAAGCAGCTGGAGGCATTGCCGAATGCCGTGATCGACGAGTTCATCGGCAAAGTGAACGCGTTGAAGAACAAATACGCCACCACATATGCCGATGTATGCGGCCAAATCGATGAAGCGGAGAAGGAATTGGCCGGAATGCTGGGCGATTTGACCGGCAATGCTCGCGATATGGCGGGTTTGGAAGAGCTCAAAGCACTGCTCGGGGGTGAATGATATGGCCGAACAGCATGAAAAAGCGTTGGTTCCGCAGATTCGTTTCACTGGTTTCACTGACCCTTGGGAACAGCGTAAGCTGGGGGAACTGTGTTCTTTTTCTAAGGGATGTGGGTATTCGAAGAACGATCTGAGAGATCAGGGCACTCCAATTATTTTGTATGGCAGGTTGTATACAAATTACGAGACTCAGATACATTCCGTTGATACTTTCGTAAAACCTCTTGAAAATTCTGTTTACAGCGAAGGTGGAGAGGTTATCATTCCTGCCTCCGGAGAAACGGCTGAGGACATATCCATTGCGTCAGTCGTTGAAAAACCTGGGATTATCCTAGGCGGCGACCTAAATGTCATAACGTCTTCAGCCGACATCGATCCGGTTTTTCTTGCTCTGGAATTATCTTATGGAAAGCCGCATTTCGATTTAGCGAAAAGAGCTCAAGGCAAATCTGTCGTGCACATTCACAATGAAGATATTGCGAATGTGTTTTTTGGCCATCCAAACATCGCCGAGCAGCGCCGAATCGGTGCATTCTTCGACCGTCTGGATTCGCTCATCACCCTTCATCAGCGTAAGTATTGTGGTGTTGTTTCTTGGATGTTAGGGGTTGCGCTCGTAAGATTGGGCTCAGAAAGTGACGGTGCGTTCGGGGAGATGAAACATGTTCTACGATAAGGAATCGGATTTCGAAGACGATCTGGTCGCGGTGCTGAAACGCCACGGGTGGACCGATGGTGTGTTGGAATACCCGACTGAACAGGATCTCATCGATAACTGGGCCAACATCCTATTCGACAACAACAAAGGCATCGATCGTCTGAACGGGCAGCGCCTTACCAAGGGTGAGATGGCGCAGATCCTTGAACAGATCGAAACATTGCGCACGCCATTGGCGTTGAACTCCTTCATCAACGGCAAAACCGTGTCCATCAAACGTGACAATCCCGCAGACACAGCGCATTTCGGCAAGGAAATTAGCCTGAAGATCTACGATCGCCAGGAAATCGCCGCTGGGCAAAGCCGGTACCAAATCGCAAGACAGCCTATTTATCCAGCTAAAAATAAGATGCTGAACGATCGCAGGGGAGACGTTTGCCTGCTTATCAACGGAATGCCGGTCATCCATATTGAACTGAAGAAAAGCGGCATTCCCATAAGCCAGGCCACCAATCAAATCGCCAAATACGCGCATGAAGGCGTGTTCACCGGGCTGTTCAGACTCGTGCAGGTCTTCGTGGCCATGAATCCGGATGATGCCGTGTACTTCGCCAATCCCGGTGAAGGCGATTTCAACAGCAACTACTTCTTCCACTGGGCTGACTTCAACAATGAGCCCATAGCGGCGAACAACCATGTCGGGCAGGATGAATGGAAGCGTTTCACATCTGATCTGCTATCCATTCCCATGGCACACCAGCTCATCGGGTTCTATACGGTCGCCGATTCCGCAGACGGATGCCTCAAAGTGCTACGCAGCTACCAATACCAGGCGGTGAACGCCATTTCCGACCGTGTACGCACCTGCAAATGGGATGAGCCGGTGCCAAGCGGCACGCCGGGCCGTCCGGGCGGTTATGTGTGGCACACCACTGGCTCGGGCAAAACCATGACCAGCTTCAAGGCTGCGCAGCTCATCGCTGGCTCGAAAGATGCCGACAAGGTGGTCTTCCTCATGGACCGTGTCGAATTGGGCACGCAGTCGCTGCTGGAATACCGGTCGTTCGCGGATGATGCCGATGATGTGCAGGGCACGGAAAACACGGATGTGCTCAAATCGAAACTGGCAAGCATCGACCCCAAAGACACACTCATCGTCACCTCCATCCAGAAAATGAGCAACATCAAAGCGGGCGAGGGGCATATCACCGAAGAGGAAGTGAAGAAGCTCGCTGGCAAACGCATCGTATTCATTATCGACGAATGCCATCGTTCCACGTTCGGCGAGATGCTGCAGGATATTCGCCATTCCTTCCCGAACGCGTTGTATTTCGGTTTCACGGGCACTCCGATTCATGAGGAGAACCGTAAGAAGGGCGCGACCACATCAATGGTGTTCGGCGATTGCCTTCACCGATACAGCATCGCCGACGGCATCCGCGATGGCAATGTGCTCGGATTCGACCCGTACATGGTGTTGACCTACCGAGATAAGGACGTTCGTCAAGCGGTCGCATTGGAGAAAGCGAAAGCCGCGACGGTTGAGGAAGCCCAGGTAGACCCGGCGAAAGCTGAGGTGTTCTACCATTACATGGATCCGAAGCAAATGCCGATGGGACCCATGGAAACGCAGGCCGGAGAACATGTCAAAGGCATTGAGGACTATCTGACCGCAGCGCAGTATGCGCAAGGCACGCCACATGAAGACAAGGTCGTGGAGGATATTCTCGACCAATTCCCCTTGCTGAGCAGAGGCAACAAATTCCATGCGATGCTGGCCACGAGTTCCATTCCCGAGGCGATCAGCTATTACCATCTGTTCAAGGAACGTGCTCCGCAGATGCACGTGACCGCGCTGTTCGACCCCAACGTCGACAATTCCGACGGCGCAATCCTCAAGGAGGATGCGCTTAAGGAAATCATCGGCGATTACAACGAACTGTTCGACAAGGATTTCATCATCCCCACATGGCCGAAGATGAAGAAAGACATCACCGCGCGGCTTTCCCACAAGCGTCCATACCTGACGGTCGACCAGCACCGTGAGAAACGGCTGGATCTGCTGATCGTGGTTGATCAGATGCTGACAGGTTTCGACTCCAAGTGGGTCAACACGCTGTACCTCGACAAAATCATCGACTATGAGAACATCATCCAGGCGTTCAGTCGCACGAATCGACTGTTCGGTCCCGATAAGCCTTTCGGAACTATTCGCTACTACCGCAAGCCACACACCATGAAGGGGTATATCGAAGCGGCGGTAAAACTGTATTCCGGAGACAAGCCGCTCGATCTGTTCGTGCAGAAACTGCCGGAAAACGTGCGCCTGATGGATGCGCGTTTCGAAGAGATCGCTTCCGTGTTTCGCGCCGAAGGCGTGGAGGATTTCATGAAGCTGCCGGAGTCCGTGGAAGCATGCCGGAAGTTCGCGAAGCTGTTCTCGGAACTCAATGATTTTCTTGAAGCCGCCAAAGTACAAGGATTTACATGGCAGCAGCGGGAATACTCCGTCACCCATGACGATGGTTCGGTGGAGGTTGTGCGGCCGGAACTCGATGAACGCACATATATGATTCTTGTACAGCGATACAAGGAGTTGTTTGCTGGAGATGGCGAAGGCCATAGTGAGGGTCCTGAGGCTCCATACGATCTTGATGGGCATATCACCGAAATCGACACGGGATTGATTGATACGGATTACATGAACGCCAACTTCACCAAATGGCTCAAGGCGCTTGGTGGAGGAGATCCAGACCTGTTGGCATCAGCTGAGGAGGAATTGCATAAGTCGTTCGCTTCGCTCAGCCAAGAGGAACAACGGTACGCCGAACTGTTCATGCATGATGTGGAACGTGGTGAAATCGAGTTGGAGGAAGGCAAGACGCTGCGCGACTACATTACGTATTATGCTAACAACGCCAAGAACAGCCAAGTGGAGAAGATCACCAAGGCGTTTGGCGTGGATGGAGCTTTGCTCAACGAGATGATGCGGCTTGATCTTACCTAAGCGACGCTGAATGAATTTGGTCGGTTCGACCAGTTGAAAGCGTCCATCAACAAGCCTTTGGCAAAGGCGTTTTTCAGCAAGCCGGATAGCTCTGTCACCCAATTCACTGCGAATCTTCTCGCCACCAAGTTGCTGAAAAGCTTTATCCTTGAAGGAGGATTCGATCTGGACGATCGTAAATAGCGGACGGCAGTAAAACAGGGGGAGAATCATGTCGGTTGTTGACGAAGCAAAACTGGGGTATCTGGACTTTCTTTCACGTGAGGATCGGGTACGCCACCATCGCTACGTTGAGGAAATGAAGCAGTATGACATGATGCGCTCCGGTGACATCAATGCCATTTCGGAAAGCGCGAAACTGTGGGATTCCGGACTATACGGCCATCTGTCGGACGATCCTCTGAAAAACGCGAAATACCGTTTCGTCACCACCATTACCTTGGCCACGCGTTTCGCCATTGAAGGTGGCATGGACGAGGAAGACGCATACAACGCCTCCGATCTGTACATTCAAGATCTTGACAATTGCAAGACCCCGGAAGACGTGCGCCGACTGCACACCGACATGATGACTTTCTTCACATGGGCCATGGCCGACATGCAGAAGGCGGAAACACATTCCAAAGCCGTCAACGAATGCCTGGACTACATCCACTACCATCTGCATGAGAAAATCACCGTGCCCATCCTCGCCGAGCATGTGCATCTGAATCCCACGTATCTGTCGGAGCTGTTCAAACGCGAAACGGGCACGGCCATATCGCAATACATCACCGACAAGCGTATGGAAGCGGCCGAGAACATGCTCAAATACTCGGAATACAGCTTCGACGAGATCGCCCAGATCCTCGCATACCGGTCGCAAAGCCACTTCTCGAAGGTGTTCAAAAAACATTCCGGCATGACGCCGGGGGAGTACCGCACCAAGTACGCGCAGAACGGCATCTGGCCGGAGTGATTGCGATCACGGCGTCTACCACGCCGGTTGCGGTGAACCGCCGGTGACGGCACCGCGAAATTCGGGTGTGCCAATCGTGAAATCGACGTGTCTGCGCGTGCGAAACACGCGCGAATCAGCTACGGTGGAAGCATTCAATGATGATGCGCGCCACCGGCCGAATGAACGGCGGAACAAGGAACGTGCGCGCAGGATGTGGATGAAAGCGAAGGAATAAACGAATATGGGAATGCCCCTTGATCTGTATGTGATCCGACATGGCGAGTCGGAGGCGAACGTCATCATCAGCGCCGGCGAACAGGGTGACAACTCGCTGTATACGCAGGACAACGTCACCGTGCCGGACCGTTCGTGGAGGCTCACCGCCACCGGACGCAAGCAGGCCGACTGCATCGGCCGTTGGCTCGTCGCGCAGCAGCCGCTGTTCGACCGCTACCTCGTTTCGCCGTACGTGCGTACGCGTGAGACGGCGGCCACGATGGCCCTGCCGAAAGCGAAATGGGAGGAGACTCGCGTGCTGCGCGAACGCTCCTGGGGTGAGATCAACACCATCACGAAGGACGATTTCAAAACCAACTACGTGCGCAACTGGATGTTCAAGAACACCGATCCGCTGTACTGGCGTCCGCCGGCGGGCGAGTCCATCGCCGACGTGGCCGAGAACCGCGTGCACAACCTGCTCACGTCCCTGAACCGCAAATCCGATGCGGAATCCGTGGTGATGGTCAGCCACGGCGACCTCATGCTGGCGCTCATGCTCACCTTGGAAGACCTGTCCGACGAGGAATTCATGCACCGTGCGGCCTCCGACGAATGGAAGATCACCAACTGCACGTGCTTCCACTATTCGCGCCGCGACCCCGCCACCGGACGAACGCACAAGCGGTTCCGTTGGGAGCAGACGGCGCGTCCCGTACTCGACGAGACGGATGGTCGCTGGGTGGTGAAAGTGGATGATTGGCGTGAATTCAAGCGTCCCGTGCTGTCGAACGGCGATTTGGTGGACGTGGTGCACGCCGTCGACCGTCACCTGTGACGGCTGCCGGTATACGTTTTGTGACTGCGATTTAGCCCCCTATCGCTCTGTGGGGCGTCACGTATCGGCACTCCCGCTACAATGGCGTGTGATTGCGCGGCGCGCGTTCTTGTTGCGCGTCGTAAAGAGAGTTAGGAGACAATCGCATGTCCAATCCAATCGCGGGCCTGTTCACGTGGAAGCTCCACGGCGACGGCAAAACGCTGAAGCCCGGCGAGGTCGTCGAACCTGACGAGAGGCTGACCTGGCCGCGCACCGCGGAAATCGGCGCGCAGCACGTCATCGCCATGTTCGGCGCCACGTTCCTGGTGCCGATTCTGACCGGTTTCGACCCATCCACCACCCTGTTCTTCACGGCCATGTCGACCGCGCTGTTCCTGCTGATCAACAAGAACATGCTGCCGAGCTACCTGGGCTCGTCCTTCGGCTTCATCGCCCCGATCGCGGCCGTCGCCAGCGCCCACAAGGGCCTCGCCGTCGCATCCTTCGGCATCATGGTCACCGGCATCCTGCTGGCCCTGATCGGTGTGCTCGTCCATTACGCGGGCGCCAAGTGGATCGACATCATCATGCCGCCGGTCGTCAACGGCGCCATCGTGGCCATCATCGGCTTCAACCTGGCTCCGAGCGTGTGGAACAACTTCAAAGTCGCTCCCGACACCGCCATCGTCACCCTCGTCGCGGTGCTGCTCGTCGCAGTGCTGTTCAAGGGTCTGCTCGGCCGACTCAACATCCTCATCGGCGTGATCATCGGCTACGCGTACGCCTGCTTCCGTGGCCAGGTCGACTTCTCAGCCATCGGCAAGGCCGCATGGGTCGGTCTGCCGGAATTCCGTCTGCCGCAGGTCGACTTCACCATCCTGCCGATGTTCATCCCGGTCGTGCTCGTGCTCGTTGCCGAAAACGTCGGCCACGTCAAGTCCGTCTCCCAGATGACCGGCCGCGACTATGACGACCAGATCGGCACCGCGCTGTTCGCCGACGGTCTCGGCACCACCATCGCCGGTTTCGGCGGCGGCTCCGGCACCACCACCTACGGCGAGAACATCGGCGTGATGGCCGCCACCAAGGTCTACTCGACCGCCGCATACTGGTGCGCCGCCGCGTTCGCGCTGATCCTGAGCCTGTGCCCGAAGTTCGGCGCCATCATCAACACCATCCCCGCCGGCGTGCTCGGTGGCGTGACCACGCTGCTGTATGGCATGATCGGCATGATCGGTATCCGCATCTGGGTGGAGAACAAGGTCAACTTCGACAAGCCGGTCAACGTCATGGTGGCCGCCATCACCATGATCATCGCCGTCGGCCAGTTCGAGTTCGCCTTCAACGGCATCTCCTTCAACGGCATCGCCATCGGCACCGTCGTCATCCTCGTCGCCTACCACGGCCTGAAGGCCATCGGCAAGGCGACCGGCACCATCGCCAAGGACGATCCGGACATCCTGTAACGGATCGCATCTCACGCTGGCTAGTTCAACGCCCGTCGGCCAAAAAGGTCGGCGGGCGTTTTTCATTGCCGTTTTCGTCAATCGATTGACGTGTTGCTTCGCATACGTTTTATGATGGTATCTGTAAGCGATTGCGCAATGTGGCAAAGGAGACAACATGAGCACTGCGGCAGGAAAGAAAATCGCGATTGTGACCGGTTCCGCGCTTGGCTTGGGATATGAGCTGGCACGTCAGCTGATCGGCAAAGGCTGGTTCGTGGCCGGCATCGATTTCAACACGGCCCGTCAGGAGGAACTGTCCCGCACGTTCGGCGCGGACGAATACCGCGCCTTCGTCGGCGACATCAGCGACGAGGCGTTCGTGAAGGACTCCGTCGCGGCCATCAAGGAGATCGGCCACATCGACCTGCTCATCAACAACGCGGGACAGCCGTCGTTCAAAAAGCCGGTCGACTACGAGGCTGCCGACGTGGACAAGTGCCTTAAGGGGCTCAAAGGCATGATTCTGTGGAGCGTCGAAACATTGAAGGCCGACGGCGAGCAGGACCTCAAAATCGCCAATGTCATGTCCACCGCCGCCACACGCGGCAACGCCAACGAATCCGTCTACTGCGCCACCAAGTGGGGTGAGAAGGGGTATACGACAAGCCTCAAGGCGGCCTACAAGGGAACCAGTGTGAAGGTTGTGGGCGTGTATCCGGGAGGCATCGACACCGACTTCTACCATGACAGCCACGATTACGTGTCGTTGGACAAGCAGCATTCCTTCATGAGCGCCGCGGAACTGGCCGAAGTGGTGCTGTTCAACCTCGTCAACGACGCGAATCTGACGGTTTCCGACATCCTCATCGAACGCAACTACCGGTAGCGTCGGCCACCAGTCACAGCCAAGGCAAAAGTATCGGGCATGGGCTACTGTTAACAGGTTTGCGCAACGTGCGCAATGTTTGACATGAAAGGCCATTGTGCCCGATACCGCTGTGATTGAAAATGAAGATGCCCTCGCCGCCGATTTCGATGAGGCGGGCGAGGAGGAGGAACGCCCCCAG
>OICC01000533.1_pt1 | contig 10863 bp, 9 predicted proteins | sample 1581191 | NCBI WGS metagenome assembly OICC01 (sample SAMEA3882535, study PRJEB24775) | human gut metagenome | biome: human-associated habitat; feature: intestine environment; material: feces | place: Netherlands | collected 2009/2010 | reverse complement strand
TGCAGAGAGCGAGGAGCAGACGTATTTTGATCTGGAATACACATTTGTGAAGTATGAGAGAGTTAAATAACTTAAAGCTGCTGTGAACGGAGTAAACAGTAATAATAAAACAAGGTGTGGAGCTGATTCCACACCTTGTATGCTATGATAAAAATTATTCGATAACTTTGATCCATCCTTCAGGAGCTTCGATGCGTCCCATCTGGATACCGGTCAGAGTTTCGTACAGTTTTTTGGTTGTAGGTCCCATTTCTTCCATTCCACTTGGAATTAAGATTTCTTTGCCGTGGTCAACAATCTTTCCGATTGGAGAAATAACTGCTGCTGTTCCGCAAAGTCCTGCCTCTGCGAAGTCTTTTACTTCATCGAAGTATACTTCTCTGTGTTCTACTTTCATTCCAAGATAATGTTCTGCAACATATACCAGTGAACGACGTGTAATGGATGGCAGAATAGAATCTGACTTCGGTGTAACCAGTTTATTATCCTTGGTAACAAAGATGAAGTTTGCTCCACCTGTCTCTTCTACCTTAGTTCTTGTCTTAGGGTCTAAGTACATATTCTCATCAAATCCGTCTGCATGTGCAGTTACGATTGCATGAAGACTCATTGCGTAATTCAGACCAGCTTTGATATTACCGGTTCCGCAAGGTGCTGCACGGTCATAGTCACTGACACGGATAGTAATTGGCTTTGCGCCACCCTTGAAATATGGTCCTACCGGTGTACAGAACATACGGAACTGATATTCATCCGCTGGTTTTACACCGATTACAGGATTTGTTCCCATCATGTATGGTCTGATGTAAAGTGTTGCACCGGAACCATATGGTGGAACATATGCTGCATTTGCTTCTACTACCTTCTGTACTGCATCTACAAAACGCTCTTCCGGGAATACCGGCATTTCCAGTCTGCGTGCTGAATCTGCAAGACGGCTTGCATTTAAGTCAGGTCGGAAAGTAACGATATGTCCATCCTCTGTTGTATATGCTTTCAATCCTTCAAATACGGTCTGTGCATACTGGAATACACCCGCGCATTCATTCAATACAATATCTGCATCATCGGTTAAAGCTCCCTCATCCCATGCTCCGTTTTTGAAATTTGATACATATCTCTTATCGGTCTTTACATAACCGAATCCAAGATTAGACCAGTCTAAGTCCTTCTTTTCCATAATAACATCCTCCATTCATTTGTCGCAAATAGATGTTATAACCTGGTGTTATAGCTTTCTATTGTTCTATGTTTTTTCATTATTTTAGTCCTATAAAAGCTATTTGTCTAGTATTTTTTTCTAGGAATACATAATTTTCTCACTGCCAAACATTTTCGCCAGTACCATTGATAAAATACCGGTATAAATAAGGTTGCTGACAAGACATGCCACAATATTGATTCCGCTGTAGGAGAAATCAAAAATTCCGGTCATGCCCTGCACACTGTTATAGAAAGGAATCAGATACCAGTAAAATTCCTTCGGTGCTCCGCTTCCAAGCATAGATGTAACGGAAATTACCATTACCACAACCATCAGCGGCATAATCATAGAACCGGCTTCCTTTACCGTCTTTGCAAATGCTGAAATTACAGCTAATGCTCCAACCAGTACCAATACTGTGGTAAGAATCACCAGCAATAAAAGGATATAATCGGTGACGCTGTATACGCTGGCATCCATTGCATTGGATTCTGTTCCCATTAATTTTGGAAGGGATAACATGGTACCCACAAAACTGGAAATTCCACTTAAAAGTCCGATAATACCAAGGCTGATGATTTTTCCCATGGCAAGCTGTCCACGTTTCATCGGTGTTACCAATAAGGTAGCAATAGTTCCTCTCTCCTTTTCCCCTGCTATGGATTCCGGTGCAATTGCCATACATCCTGAGAAAAGGAATATCATAAGCAGCATTGGAAGCATCATGGAGAAAATCTGTCCGGTGCTGTCTTCCTTGCTGGCAAGGTCATATTCTTCGTCACCGCTGTTGACATCGAACTTATTTGCCATAGAAGCTTCATATCCATCTAATACAGAAGCCATAATCTGATAACATGCCGTGGATTCGGTATCTGCGGAATTATAATATAAGGCTACCTGCGGAGCCGGTGTGGTAGCAGTCATGCTGTCATATGCCAGTACATCTGCTTCAAAATTTTCCGGAAATACCATCAGCATTTCCGCATCTTTATCGGTTACCGCCTGCTTCATATCCTCTTCGCTGACACCATCCCGGTCTAAATATTCCACATTGATATCACTGCCTTTTATCATGGCTGAAACCGTGGATGGCATATTTTCTGCATAAATACGATAGGTATAATCCTCATCTGCTTCAAATCTGGAGGTCAGTCCGCTGCCCATGAAGCTGTACATGATATAAATCATTAAGCCCGGCATCAAAATCGTCGTAAATACCATTCTCTTATCCCCGAAGAAGCGGGCAAGTTCTTTCTTTATAATTGTCATAAGATTGTTTCTCATTCTGCTTCACCTACCGTTTCTTCATAGATTTCAAAGAATCTGTCTTCTAATGATTTGCCATTTTTCACTGCCTCTAATGTATCGCAGATAATCATTTCTCCCTTGATGATAATTCCGACTCTGTCACAGATTTTCTCAATCAGGCTGAAAATGTGGGTAGAAACGATGATGCTCTTTCCTTCTTTCTTAAGCTCTAACAGGAAATCCGTTACTACTTTGGCTGTCAGAACATCAAGTCCGTTGGTCGGTTCATCAAAGATAATGATTTCCGGGTCATGGACTAAGGAAATAACCAAAGAAACCTTCTGTTTCATACCGGTTGACATATCCTTTACTTTCACTTCTGCAAACTGTGTGATGCCGAAGCGGTCAAAAAGTCTCTTCTTTCTTTCATCCCGGGCAGCCGGCTCTACTCCGTATAAATCCGAAAAGAAATTATATAAATAATTTGGTGTAAAAAAGCCCTCTAATTTCAGTTCACTGGTCAGAAAGCCAATCTTACTGCGGACTTCTTCCGGTGCATTAACAATACTGCTGCCATCTAAAACAGCATCTCCGGAATCCGGTTTAATCAGTGTTGCCAGCATACGAAGTGTGGTTGTCTTTCCGGCTCCGTTTGGTCCAAGCAGTCCAAACACCTCTCCCCGATAAGAAGTAAATGATAAATCATGCACTGCAATTCGCTTCTTCTCATTGGTTTTCTCAATCTTTTGTTGTTTCTGGGATAATGTAAAGGTCTTATTGAGACCCTTTACCTTCATAATCTCCTCCATAACTTCTCCTTTCAGTTATCGTCTTGATTGTACCATTGTATTATTACACTTGTGCATCTGTGCGTCAAGCACTATTTTTTCAACGGTTAGTGCTTTCCTTTTACTTTCCGGTATTTCCAGATAAAGGAAGCAAAAAGCACTGAACAGATTTGATTCTCCATTCAATGCTTCTTATGTTCTTCTTAAAAATTCTCAAAATTATGCTGCAGATAATCCTCTAAATCCTGATAGTCATCCGGTGCTTTCATTTCACCATCAAACTGATATTCATAACGTCTTAGGAATTCATCCGGCCCACTGGTTCTGCCTGCTGCATGAATAATCAAAAGCCAGTACGTTACAAATGCAAGTATACCAACTACAGCTGTTACAATACCTGCAACTGCCATTCCATGGTTCTGTTTTTGTTTCACCAGATGTATAATTCCAAAAACAATTGCCAGAATTGCAGTTATAATATTGATTCCGGTGCAAAATAATACCAGTGAAATCAGCCCCAACACCATGGATGCAACTGCGAAACCTTTTCCCGGCTCCTCTTTCCGGTTATCTGCCGGACGCTGATTGTAATTCGGCGGGTACGGATTCCCATACTGCGGATTCTGGTTCTGATTCGGCGGGTACGGATTCCCATACTGCGGATTCTGGTTCTGATTCGGCGGGTATGGATTCCCATACTGCGGATTCTGATTTTGATTCAACGGATATGGATTCCTGTTATCTGGATACATTCTGCTTCACCAATTCCTTTTTAATAATAGTAGCTATATTCCAAAGAACTTAATGATACTGCACCAACGATGCACAGGATAAGTACCAGCACCAGAAGTGCAATGGTAATAATACTGCAGACAATACCTGCTGTTGCCATTGGTGAATGCTCGTTTTTCTTATTATAAAGAATACCAAGGATTAATCCTACAATTGCACAAGGAAGTCCTACAATCCAGAAACAGATTGCCGGGATGGATATAATTCCCAGTACCATGGATGCAATTGCCATTCCTTTTCCGGATGAAGCCGGCTGGTTGTAACCATACTGTGTCTGGTCGAAGCTTCCATATGCCTGCTGCTGTGGCTGCTGATAAGTTCCATATCCCTGCTGGGACTGGTCATAACCATAGTTCTGCTGTGCATACTGCTGATTCTGGTTATAAGCCTGCTGGTCATAATTCTGCTGTGGCTGTTCATATGCCTGCTGTGGCTGTTCATATGCCTGCTGTGGCTGGCTATATGTCTGCTGTGGCTGACTATATGTCTGCTGTGGCTGGCTATACGTCTGCTGTGGCTGGCTATATGTCTGCTCATTCGTTCCATTTTCAGTGTTGAAATTTTCTTCACTCATTATAATACATCCTCCATTAGTATAAAATATTTTCTCCCATTTATTGTAGCAAATGCCTACCTCCATTACAAGAAAAATAAGTGAAATCATAAAATTTTTATAAACTTTTTCTCATATATTTTATCATAAACTTTGCAAATCCGGAAAAAATGGTTATAATGAAGCATATTTATACTCATTACTTGCTTTTTTGTAAGTAAAAGTCTATAATTCATCTGACAAGACACCTGTATTTACAGATGTAAAAGAAAGGAATATCACATATGAGTACATTAAATTTGACATTGTTGACTGATCTTTATGAGATGACAATGATGCAGGGATACTTTAAAACCGGCAACCGTGATGTGGCTGTTTTTGACGCTTTTTACCGCACCAATCCATGTGATGGCGGTTATGCAGTCTGCGCGGGATTAGACCAGATGATTGACTATATCAAGAATCTTCATTTTGACGAAGAGGATATTTCCTATTTAAGAAGTTTATCCATCTTTGATGAAGACTTTTTAACTTATTTAAGTAACTTTAAATTCTCCGGTGATATCTATGCAATTCCGGAAGGAACTCTGATTTTTCCAAGAGAGCCTCTTGTAAAAGTGGTTGCTCCGATTATGGAAGCCCAGTTAATCGAAACTGCAGTCTTAAATATCATCAACCACCAGAGCCTGATTGCCACCAAGGCTGCCCGCGTATGCTACGCTGCCCAGGGTGATGGCGTCATGGAATTTGGTTTAAGACGCGCCCAGGGTCCTGATTCCGGAACCTACGGCGCCAGAGCTGCTGTTATCGGCGGCTGTAAAGGTACTTCCAACGTCCTTGCCGGTCAGATGTTTGACGTCCCGGTACTTGGGACCCACGCCCATAGCTGGATTATGAGTTTTCCGGATGAATATACCGCCTTTAAGAAATATGCAAAGCTTTATCCATCTGCCTGCATCCTTCTTGTCGATACCTATGATACTTTAAAATCCGGTATGCCAAATGCCATCAAGGTATTTAAAGAAATGAGAGATGCCGGCATTCCGCTTACCTACTACGGAATCCGTATGGACAGTGGCGACCTTGCTTATCTTTCCAAGAAAGTCCGCAAAATGTTAGATGATGCCGGATTCCCGGACGCAGTTATCTCCGCTTCCAATGATCTGGATGAGTATCTGATTGAAAGCTTAAAGATTCAGGGGGCTACCATTACTTCCTGGGGTGTTGGAACCAACTTAATTACTTCCAAAGACAATCCTGCTTTCGGTGGTGTATACAAGCTGGCTGCTATCCAGAATGAAGCCGGCGAATTCATTCCAAAGATTAAGCTTTCCGAAAATGTGGAAAAAGTTACAAATCCTGGCAATAAAAATGTTTATCGTATTTATGATAAAGAAACCGGTAAGATTAAGGCTGACCTTATCTGTCTGGTGGGCGAAGTCTTTGATGAATCCAAGGACATGAAGCTCTTTGACCCGAACGCCCCATGGAAGAAAACAACTCTTCCTGGTGGAAGCTATACACTGCGTGAACTTCTTGTTCCGGTTTTCCAGAAGGGCGAATGTGTTTACGAATCTCCAAGTGTTATGGATATTCAGCGTTACTGCACCAGAGAAAAAGATACCATCTGGGATGAGACAAAACGTTTCGTAAATCCACAGGAAATCTACGTTGATTTATCCGACAAATTATATGAAATGAAAACTGCTCTCTTAAATAAAGAACATATGTAACTCGCAACTACGAGAAACACGCTTTGCGAGTTTCTCGAGTTATCGCGGTGCTCGCCAAATCTGAGTAGAAAAGAAGTTCGCTCAAGCAAGCTTGGCTCCTTCTTTTCTACTCAGATTTTTCTCGCTACTCGCGTAAAAAAAGAAACCGTCTTTACCGTTTTCCCGGCATAAGGTGGTTTCTTTATATAAGTAATAATGCCCTCTGTTGTTTTTCTTTTCTACAGCATACACTCGTTTATTCACATTTTTTTCAGCTTAGTTGAATCCCACAATCTTCTGGGTCAGCTTATATGCTGCAACAGAAATCTTTCTTCCACCCTTACCCGGGAGATTCATGGACTGTCCTAAAATTCCCCTTCTTAAATGATGGAAAAGACGAAGGTCATAACCTTTGATATAAGACCAAAGTTCCCGTTTCTTCATGAGATTTTCTTCTGTCTCGGAACGCAGGCAAAGTACTGTTGATACTACAGTAATAATTTCAAGGTAATTAAACATATATTTTCTTAATTTGGGGTTTGCAATTTTCCACAAATTCACTTCTTCTATCATCAGTTTATTTACCTTAATCTGCTGATCAATTCTTCCAATCATAACCTTTTCATTAACAGACTGGTCTTCCCTTCCGATAAAATAACGATAGAAATCCACATTCATATAATACATGGTCTTTACATATGGCAACGGATTGTATACAAAAAGATTATCCACATAGAAGGTGTGTCTTGGCAGCTCAAGTCCGCAATCCTTTAATAACTGGGTACGGTAAATAACAGAATGCATCAGAATATAATGCCCCTTGCTGATATGCCTTACATCAGACCATGTAAAGACTTCATTTTCCGGGAACATTCTGGTATATTTCATTACTTTTTTATGGTCTGCGCCCTGCTTCTCATATACGAAATTGCTGATAAACATATCAAGAGTAGTACTTCCGCCCACAAGTTCCCGTAATTTAGCAAGAATCTTGTGATAGCTTTCTTCATCTACCCAGTCATCACTGTCTACCACTTTAAAATACAGTCCGGTTGCATTGGCAATACCGGTATTTACAGCTGCACCGTGTCCACCATTTTCCTGATGGATTGCCTTAATAATAGTAGGATATTTCTTCTGATAACGGTCAGCAATCTCTGCTGTTGCATCCTTTGAGCCGTCATCTACGATTAAAATCTCCACATCATCTCCACCTGTTAGCAGTGTTTCAATACAATGTTCCATATAATCCTGTGAATTGTAACATGGAATGGTTACTGATAATAATTTCATTCTTTTTCTCCAATCGTTTTTCGAAACATTTTATTTTAAAAGTTCTTTGGTAAGTTCTAATGCTTTCTCTGTCATGGCATCAATATTATAATATTTGTATTCTGCCAGTCTTCCCAATAGATGCATGTTCGGATATTTTCCGGTCAGTGCTTTATATTTTTCATATAATGACTGATTTTCTTCATTTAAAATGGCATAATAAGGAATCTCTCCTTCTGCTCCACTGTATGCAAATGGATATTCCTTTACAATCGTGGTTCCATCTGCCTGCTGCCCGGTCAGATACTTAAACTCCGTAATTCTGGTATAATCCTCGCTTACCGTATAATTTACAACACTGTGTCCCTGATAATCCGGTTTGTCATAATATTCAAAATCAAAGCGGAGTGAACGATATGGCAGTCTTCCATAACAGCATGCAAACAACTCATCCAGTGCTCCGGTATAAATGACATTTCCTTCGAATTTCTTTCCATCAAAATAAATGCCGTCCTCTGTAAATTTCAGTACCTCTCCGGCATCTACACCAGTTCTCACCTCAATGTCCGGATGGTCTAACATCTTTTCGAACATTGCAGTATAACCGTCCTTTGGCATACCCTGATATTTATCCTGGAAATATCTGTTATCATAAGAAATCAGCACCGGCACACGTCCTGTTACCTCCGGGCTTATCTCCTCTGGTTTCTGTCCCCACTGCTTCATCGTATAATAAAGGAAAACATTTTCGTATACATAATCCGCAATCTTCCGGATATCTGCATCTTCATTTTCCCGTAATTTCATAATTGGAACCCGGCTTTCCTCTCCGTATGCGGCAATCAGCTTCTGCTCTAACCGGTCTGCCTGCTCTTTCCCATAAACCATATGTAAAGTATTCAGGTTAAATGGTACCGGAATCAGTGTCCCATGCACATTTGCTACTACCTCATGGCCAAAGAAATACCAGTCTGTAAATCTTGACAGATACTGATATACTTCTTCCTTATTTGTATGAAAAATATGTGGACCATATTCATGTATTACAATTCCATGGTCATCCGGTCTGTCATAACAGTTTCCTGCAATATGATTTCTCCGTTCCAATAAAAGAACCTTCTGCTTTCCTTCTTCTGCCAGCTTTCTTGCTGCCACACTGCCGGCGATTCCGGCTCCGATTACAATGCTGTCGTACATTTCTGTTCTCCTTCCCCCTTGGTAATCCTCATTCAATTATACACATTTGTCATTTGTTTTCCAATTCATTTTTTCTTAGGATTTCTTTAAGGCACTTCGTTTACAATTTATTCATATTTTATTTACAGCCTTCTAACAATCCGGGCACATTGTTTTCACATTCTGCTTTTATACTATAACTAAGCTGAGAAAGAAAAAAGCGATAATTTTATTTTTTCATAGACCTTGCATCTGATGCAAGGTTCCTCCCAAAAAATAGTGTTTTTAACACTTACCATAAAAAATCTTTTTCATATGAAAGGCCGGTGATAATCACCGGCTCCCTCTTTTTTCTATGGCTTTTCTGCTATTCTTCCTTATATCTGTCATTTCCAAGACGAATGTTCATATATCCTGTGTATCTGGAAAATGCTGCCGGAATCGGATACTGTTCTTCCGTTTCTTTCACATCCACAAAGAGCATATTCTGATACTCCTGCTCTGTCTCATCAATCTGCACTGCATATCCTGTCATATGCCATTCAATATGGGAAAAAATATGCCTGCTGTCTTCTAATTTTTTCAAACGAATCGGTGACAACCCCATTTTCTTAAGATAGGTAATAACTTCCTCTTCCTTAAGATGCCCTTCCACATTTGGAAATTCATAGAGTCCAGCTAAAAGTCCCTTGTTGGCTCGTTTATGCAAAAGGACCTTATCCTCTGCCTTTATAACAAGAACTGTTCTGTCCTCTATCCTTCTTGCCTTCGCCTTGCTCTTTACCGGAAGTTCTCTCCAGCGTCCGCTCTTTTGTGCCCGGCAGACTTCTTTCCAAGGACATGCTTCGCATAAAGGTGCCCCATTCGGCAGACATACCGTTGCACCAAGCTCCATCAGTGCCTGGTTAAAAGCTCCCGCCCTGTTTTCCGGCATAATTTCCAATAAGTCCTTCTCCATTGCCGTCCGCACAGATGCTTTCATGATATCCGCATCATCCTCTGTTACCCGGGATATGACACGGAGCACATTTCCATCCACTGCCGGTACCGGAATGCCAAATGCGATAGATGCGATGGCTCCTGCCGTGTAATGACCAATTCCTTTCAACTTTGTCAGTGCCTCATAATCTGCCGGAAGCTCTCCATGATAATTCTCCATGACCGTCTGTGCTGCAATCTGCATATTTCTCACCCGGTTGTAGTATCCAAGTCCTTCCCAGAGTTTCAAAAGCTTCTCCTCCGGGCAGTCTGAAAGCGCTGCCACATCCGGCAGCTCCTTTAAAAACCGGTCAAAATATGGTTTTACCGCTTCCACTCTGGTCTGCTGCAGCATAATTTCAGACACCCACACCCGGTATGGGGTCGGCTCATTGCGCCAGGGCAACACTCTGGCATGGTCTTTAAACCAATTTAATAATGGTTCTATCAGGGTTGTCAGATCAAATGGTTCTCTCATGGTTCCTCTTTCTAATTCTATTTCGTGGTTATTGCTAATATTCCGGCAGTCCGGGTATCTTATCAACAATACCATCTACTCACGTAAATCAAATGCATCACATAATAATTTTCCAATTATTAGAACTGTGCTACGAATTCAGCAATTTTCTCCAGACAGGCACGAATGACATCCTGCGAATATGCATAGGAGCATCGTACAAAGCCTTCTCCGCATGTACCGAAGGCATTTCCCGGGATAACGGCTACCTTCTGTTCCTGCAACAGGCGGTTACAGAATTCTTCACTGGTAAGTCCTGTTTTTCGAATGTCCGGAAATACATAGAATGCGCCTTCCGGTTCTGCTACAGATAATCCCATCTTACGGAATCCCTCTACCATCAGTGTTCTTCTGGCATCATACTCTTCCCGCATGACTGTAATCTCTTCATCTCTCACCGGACTGGTCAATGCTTCCAATGCCGCATACTGGCTGGTGGTAGGTGCACACATAATGGCAAACTGATGGATCTTCGTCATCTGATGTGCGATTACCTCCGGTGCAAGCGCATAGCCAAGTCTCCATCCGGTCATGGCAAATCCTTTGGAGAATCCGTTGATCACCAGTGTTCTTTCCTTCATTCCCGGAAGGGATGAAATGGACACATGCTCTGTCTTATATGT
>OICC01000528.1_pt1 | contig 10930 bp, 6 predicted proteins | sample 1581191 | NCBI WGS metagenome assembly OICC01 (sample SAMEA3882535, study PRJEB24775) | human gut metagenome | biome: human-associated habitat; feature: intestine environment; material: feces | place: Netherlands | collected 2009/2010 | reverse complement strand
GTTTTTGTAAATTGCCTGCATGGTAGAATCTAAATTATCATTTATCCGACGCTTTAGTTTGATTCGGTCTGTAACGGTTTGGTAGGCATGAACAATCTGTTGCTGCTTTTCCAAAGCTGGAATGGGAAGCTGCATTTTGGCAAATTCTTCCCACGGCATACTGCCTCTAACGCCGCCAACCGCAATAAATGCAGCTTCCCGATCAAATTCGGGACGCGTGAACCACATTTCCAGATATTCTGGAAGAACCACGCTGGTATCTCTAACCCTAAATATCGGGTAGGCTGGTGACATTATAGCCAAATCATAATCCTTCAACCGAGCGATTGGAATTTTTGAATCTCGGCTCACCTGCATTAAGCTAACAGCAAAATCGTTTCTTCGGATTACTTTATATTTGGTTAAGTCTGTTCCGTTGATGTTGGCAACAGAGTTGATAAAACATTTGTCGATGCTCACACCAATTAGAGTCTTGATCTTTCCATCGGTATTTCGTTCGTCTACTCTTTCAACAAGTTCATCTATTGATTTATACATGTCATTTCTCACCCTATGTACTTTCTGTGTGCCAGCTTCACATTTTGCTGTTTGACCATGGCGTAGTGCATAGTCGTGTCGATTTTTTGATGACCCAAAAGCTGCTGGACTTGCTCTATGGGCATTCCCTTATCGATAGCCGATGTTGCCAGTGTCCGCCTGAACTTGTGTGGGTGGACACGAGACAGATTCAGCTTTTTCCCTAATTCTCGAAGCCGTCTTTCTACGCCGCCAATCTGCAAACGGTCATTCGGTGCGGTCAGCGAGACAAACAACGCTGAACAGGTGTCTGTGCGGCTTTCCAGATAGTTTTGGAGATGGATTTTCGTTCTGGCATCGAAATAGACGATTCGCTCCTTGCTTCCTTTTCCGAAAACAACGCACTCACGTTCATTGAAATTGATGTCGTCACGGTTGAGGGCAACCATCTCACCGACTCGCATTCCAGAAGAAGCTAGCAGGTCGATTATCGCAAGATCGCGGACGTTTCCGCAGTTGTCCCGCATGATTTCCAATGTCTCATCGGTATAAGTCTCCTTGATCACCTTCGTCGTTTTTACTTTGTGAATCCGGCGTACCGGACTTTTCACAATATAGTCCTCATCTTCAAGCCATGAAAAGTAACTGGATAGGATGCGGCGAATATTGTCTATCGTAACCTTGCTCGATTTTCGATTGGCCTGATATTCTGTCAGATAGGTTCGCAAATCTTCCGTGACAATTTCTTGTGGCTCCCTTGCAATGCTGGACAGCATGGAGGTGATGGTCTGGTTGTAATAGCTCAACGTTTTTTCCGAACATCCTTCAATTCGCTTTGCATTGATAAAGCAGTCCACAGTATCAACCTTGATGCTTTCCGCCATGTGTTCTCCACGGCTCAGGTCCACACCACTTAGCACCCGTGCAAGGACACTCTGAAGTTGCTTTAGCTGTGCATTGTTCAAATATGGAAGCATCTGCCGCTGTACTTCTTGAATGAGTTGTTCTTTCATTGTCGGTCTCTCCTTGATTCAACGCAGAGAACGACAATCAGTGGCAGTCTCTTGTGATAAAACTCTCGCCACTGGTGAGAGAAGTTAGTTATATGTTATAACTTGGCTATATCTAACGCGTACCCGTTGTTTTGCATTTCCTTCGCCAAGGATAGTTTTGTCTCTTCGACATTATCCTTAAATGGAATATAAATAAGTCCATCAATATCAGACGGCTTTTCCATAGATTCAGCCTGCGAAAGTAGGATTGCAACCTTTTCACGCCCAATTCTGGATAGCAGCATCCCTAATTCCAAAACAACATTTTGCCTGACTCTATATTGTTTTTTAGATTCATCGTCTTTAGGGAATCCTATGTCATCTGGTGTAGCGAGAACAATTCCGAAGTTTGCTTGTTGTGTATATTCTTCGAGCTTTTCAATAATTGTTTGCCCGGATGAAATAAGTTGATCCAAAATCAAAGGCTCCAAATCCCATCTTCTCAGCATCGCTTCAAGCTGTATCCTTGCATTTGTGTCATGGCCATAAACTACAAATACTTTTCGATTACAAACAGGTTCCGCATTTGCGTTAGACAAAATCGCTGTTATTTGTTCGACATTTTTTCCCTGACAGTTTACAGTTCCCTTATCCCAACAGTTGACGATACAACCGTTGGTAAGTTTCAGCATTGTTCCAAGATTATTGCCAGTTCGAGCTTCGCTGGCAATAGGTTGATTTGCCTTTTTCAGCAACACTTTCGTTTGCTCAAGTGTTAAATTTAGTGCCATAATGATTGTACCTCCTTATTTTAGCATGGTGTTAAATGATAATTTAGCTGAGACATTGGGCACCGTTTTCAATAATCTGTATCAAGATATTGATGATGCGAATACATCCACATTCGGCGAATTATGCTCCCTCGCATCGAGTAAAAGAGTATTCGCAGAAGATTATACCTCTGAAGGAATTCCTTTTTATCGTGGTAAGGAAATCACCCAAAAACGTAACGGTGAATCCATCAATGATCCATTGTATATTGGCATTGAACATTACGAGTTACTTAAAAAGAATTACGGTGTTCCTTCGTGCGGAGATATTTTAATCACGGCTGTTGGTACGATTGGAAATAGTTACCTTGTACAAGATGGCGATTTCTATTTCAAAGACGGAAATATCATCTGGTTGAAAGATTTCTGCAATTCTGGTTTGAACTATTATCTGTACGACTATATGCAAACCTCTATTTTTAAGAGAGAATTAGAGGGTATTTGTATTGGTTCTACACAAACAGCCCTAACGATAGTTGCACTCTCGAATTTGAAGGTAAAGATTCCTGACAATTCTACGCTAAAAGCATATTGTGCCAATAGCAGGGTTGTCCGAAATACTATTCAGGTAAACAATGCGGAAATATTACATTTAGCAATGGTGGCTCAGTCCATTTTAGCATCATTAAGCAGCTAAATTATCATTTATGAGAGGAGAATTATATGATTGTATTGAGACAAGGAAAAGCTAAAACCATTTTGGAAAGTTCAATTAACAGTGCTTTTACAGCAGTTGAAACATATAATCGTCCTCGCACGTCGTTTAGAATTGAAAATTACATTATCTTAATGATTATCGCATGGACAAAATTGTTTCACGCATATTTTCAAGCGACAATAGGTGAACGATATTTTTACAAAGAAAAAAACGGCAGATTCAAGAGAGTTGACGGGGAGAAAAAAGCATGGGAACTTACAGAATGCGTAAAAAGTTATCAGAAGTATCAGACTGAAAACAAGCTATCAGAAGCTGTTGTGGCAAATTTGAGATTTTTTGTTGGAATTAGAAATAAAATTGAACATCGTTATTGGGACTCATCAACGTTGGACATTTTGCTTTTTGGTGAATGTCAATCGTTATTGTATAATTATGAAAACCTTGTGGTTGAATTGTTTGGAAACGATTATTCAATCAATACAAGTTTAGCATACGCATTGCAGTTTTCTCATTTAAGAGCAACCCAACAGTTAAAGGCTCAAAGAGAACTTCTTTCAAAAGATATGCAAGATATCAAGAAGTATATCGATAAATACAAGACCGATTTGCCCCAAGAAGTATATGATAGCCAAGAATACAGCGTCAAACTTCTTCAGATTCCAAAAATCAGCAATACTAATCGTGCGGATTTGGCAGTGGAATTTGTTAATTGGAATTCTCTAAGCGAAGAAGACCGAGAAAATTATAACAAGGTCACAACAATTATTAAAGACAAAATCGTAAAGCAAAATGTGTCAAATGCAAATATGCTAAAACCGATAGATGTCAGAAACGCTGTAAGAGAGAAAACGGGCACAGAAATCAGTCAGAACAACCACACAGATTTGTGGAAAGCATTTTCGATTCGACCGAGTGCGAAATCTGATTCAAAATTTGATACTGTGATCAAATATTGCGTATACGACGAACCGCATAATGACTATCTCTATACATCTGAGTGGGTTGATTTTATTGTGAGACTTGTGACCAAATATGGATTTAATAAAGAGAATATACACAGTAAGTGTAAAGGATTGCTAAAAGCAGAAGATTTTGATTAGGGGTGAACATAATGGCAGCCTTTAATGAGCATTCTCTTGAAATGTCTATCATGGAGTTATTTCAGGATGAAAACTATATCTATTTGAACGGTGGGCAAATCCATCGCGAGCGTTCTGAAGTTTTGCTGGTTGATGATTTACGAGAATATCTCCTGAACAGATATGCGGCGGAGGGATTGACCGAAAACGAAGTCGATAGCATCATCCTTCGGCTGAAATCTATCTCTGGCACAATCTATGAGGCAAACAAAGCTGTCTGCAAAATGATTTGCGATGGCTTTATCTTCAACCGTGAAGATCGTACAAAGAAAGACCTTTACATTGAACTGATCAATTTCGATGAGCCAGAGAAAAATATATTCAAGATCGTCAATCAGTTTGAAATCGAAGGCGTTAATAACCAGCTGCGTATCCCTGACGGAATTGTCTTTATCAACGGTATACCTGTTGTTGTACTTGAGTTCAAGAGTGCGATTAAAGAAAATACGACAATCATGGATGCCTATACCCAACTCACCGTGCGGTATCGCCGTGATATTCCTGAACTTTTCAAGTATAACACTTTCATCGTCATCAGCGATGGCGCAAATAACAAGTATGGTTCATTCTTCTCACCATATGATTTCTTCTATGCTTGGAGAAAAATCGAAGCCGGAGATAAGGAATTGGATGGGATCAATTCCCTTGTAACAATGGTGAGTGGTCTGTTCCGTAAAGAACGTCTCTTGGCCGTTATCAAGGATTTTGTCTATTTTCCGGACAGTTCGGATAAAGATCTCAAGATCGTATGTCGCTATCCTCAGTATTTTGCTGCAGTCAAGCTGTTTGAGAATATCAAATCACACTTGAGACCCACAGGGGATGGCAAAGGCGGCACATACTTCGGAGCAACCGGCTGTGGCAAAAGCTATACCATGCTTTTTCTTACGAGAATGCTCATGCGGAGTACATTTTTTCATAGCCCCACGATTTTGCTTATTACGGACCGGACGGATTTGGATGATCAACTTTCAAAGCAGTTTGTAGCATCCAAAAAGTATATCGGTGATGAAACCGTTGTGAGCATTGACTCTCGTGAAAAACTCCGTCAGGAACTTCAAGGACGTACCAGTGGTGGCGTTTACCTGACCACGATTCAGAAGTTTACAGAGGACTTAAATCTTTTGACGGATCGCACCAATGTTATCTGCATTTCCGATGAAGCACACCGTAGCCAAATAAACCTTGATCAGAAAGTTAAAATAACTGCTGATGGTGTCGAGCGAACGTATGGTTTTGCTAAATACCTTCATGATTCCCTGCCGAATGCGACTTATGTTGGTTTTACGGGAACTCCTATTGATGGGACGATTGAGGTTTTTGGTCCGGTTGTAGATGCCTATACCATGGCTGAAGCAGTAAAGGATGGCATCACAGTAAATCTTGTCTACGATGGACGAGCAGCACGAGTGACACTTGATCAGGAAAAGGTTCGTGAGATCGAGGATTACTATGCTCAATGTGCGGTGGAAGGCGCTAATGAGCATCAGATTGAGGAAAGTCAGAAAGCGGTTGCTCATATTGATGCCATTATTGGTGATCCAGACCGGCTTCGTGCAGTCGCCGAGGACTTCATCAATCATTACGAGTCTCGTGTAGCAGAGGGTGCAACGATTGCTGGCAAAGCGATGTTTGTATGCTCCAACCGTAAAATCGCATATACTTTCTATCAAATTGTTGTCGGGATGCGGCCAGAGTGGGCTGATAAAAAAGTATGCCCTGATGGAGTTGAACTGACGGAAAAAGAGAAAAAGGACCTTAAACCTATTGAAAAAATCAAGCTCATTATGACACGGAGCAAAGATGATGAGCCTGAGCTTTATGAAATGCTTGGAACAAAAGATGACCGCAAGGAGTTTGATCGCCAATTTAAGAATGTAAAATCAAACTTCAAAATTGCCATTGTTGTTGATATGTGGCTTACCGGTTTCGATGTTCCGGCACTCGACACTATCTACATTGATAAACCCATCCAGCAGCATACGCTTATCCAAACGATTTCTCGTGTCAACCGTGTTTATACCGGAAAAGACAAGGGTCTGATTGTAGACTATATTGGCATTAAGAAAAATATGAATCTCGCCCTCAAGAAATACACCAACTTTGAAAGTGATGAGTTTGAGGGGGTTGAACAGTCTGTCACGATTGTCAAAGATCAACTTGATGTTTTGGCGCAGATGTTCCACAACTTTGACAGTTCGGACTTCTTTACTGGTTCCCCTAAAGAGCAGCTCGCTTGTCTTAATCATGCTGTTGAATATGTACAGCTTACAGAAGATTTGGAAATTCGCTTTATGGCCGCGGTCAAGCGTATGAAGCAGGCATTTAACCTATGCAGTTCCAGTGATGTGATTTCCGATCAAGAAAAAGATTATTTGCACTTCTATTGCGCAGTGCGCGCTATTCTTTTCAAACTCACAAAGGGTGATGCTCCTGATATTTCTCAGATGAATGCCCGCGTCCGCGAGCTACTTGAAGGTGCAATTCAATCAGACGGTATAGAAGAACTATTTGAAACCGGAAAACATATTTCTGTTGACATTTTCAGTGATGAGTATCTGGATAAAATCAATGCAATCCAGCTTCCAAACACGAAAATCAAGGTATTGCAGAGACTTCTCTCTCAGGCGATTGATGAGTATAAAAAAGTCAATCGTATCATGGGCATAGAATTTTCGGAACGTCTCAAACGTGTTGTCGATGAATACAATAATCGTCGTCGAGATGAAGCGTTTGCCAACGAGGTTCTTGACGATGTCGCAGAACAACTTGCAAAACTGCTCGAAGAACTTAAGAAAGAAAAGAACTCCTTTAAGGGAATGGGAATCGACTATGAAGAAAAAGCTTTCTACGATATTCTCAAGGCAGTTGCTAGAAAATATGAGTTTGAATATCCGGACGATAAGATGATTGAGTTGTCCAAGCGGATAAAAATCATTGTCGATGACAAAGCTAAGTATACGGACTGGTCTACTCGTGATGATATTAAAGCAAATTTGCAGGTCGATCTTATCTTGCTTTTGGACGAATTTGGCTATCCGCCTGTAACCATCGATGATGTTTACAAAGAAGTCCTAGAACAAGCCGAAAACTTCAAGAAATATGCGCAATAATCAATAGGATGAATGTGTGCTTGCCCAGTCGTCAAATACTTTATAGGGTAATTTTACGGAATCGGTTGCCATGGGCTTCAACTTTTGAAAACGCTGAAAATTATAAGAAATATCGATAGAATCAAACAAATATTGGTCTGTAAAGACTAAATAAACAAGTTTATTCACCGTAGGAGATCATTATGGAACCGTCAAAAGCAACCAGCGTCAATAGTCGTGCGGAAGAACTGTTTGTTCAGCTGTTCTGTGAAGCATTCGGCCCGGAGAAAACAGAAAATTTGCAGGTTCAGTATCCGTGTGTTGACATCTATGGCCGGCATCGCTACATCGACTTTGCATTGGAATCGCCTGAATCCAAAATTGCAATCGAGATTGACGGTGAGACGTACCACAACCCGAGCAAGGTTTCTGAAAACAAATATGCGGATGACCTTCTGAAGCAGAACAGTCTGATCTATGATAACTGGAAGGTTTACCGCTGGATTTACAGTCAGCTGGAAAAGCAGCCGGAAAAAGTCAAGGATGAGCTGATTACATTTCTGGGCAGTAGTCCGATGTTCAAGGCGTTTGAAGCAGACCTGCCGGTTCAGATGGGCCAAATCATTGAACTCCGGGATGAAAAAGATGCGGGAAGATGGAAAAACCATCGCACTGTTGTACCATGCGACAGGCGTAGGAAAGACTATCACCGCAGCGACAGATGCGAAAGCTGTGGGTGGACGCACGCTGTTTCTGGTAAATGCGCTGAAATTGGCATCTCAGGCGAAGGATACCTTTGCGAGGGTGTGGCCAGAGGCGACACTTGGCGAGTATACCGGTGGGCAGAAAGACGTTTCACAGACCGTCATTTTTGCAACCGTCCAGAGCATTTCCAAGGATTTGGAGAAATTTTCGCCGACAGCATTTGACTATCTGATTGTTGACGAGTGTCACCATGCGGCAGCGAACACCTATCAGAAAATCTTTACATATTTCCACCCGAAGTTCATTCTTGGGCTGACTGCGACTCCGGAACGCAGTGACGGCGAGGATATGCTGGAGCTGTTCCAGAATGTGGCGCACAAGATGGATTTGAAAACAGCGGTGGAGCGTGGTGTGCTGGTGCCCATCCGCTGTATCCGGGTCAAAACCAACATTGACCTGACAGATGTGCGCATCAACGGCATCAAGTATAATTCGCAGGACTTGGAAAGCAAGCTGTTTATCCCGGAACGGAATCAGTTAATCGTGGATACCTATCTGAAATATGTGAACGGAAAAAAGACGGTGATTTTCTGCGCCAGCGTAGACCATGCTGCGGAAATCGCAAAGTTGCTGCGCGAAAATGGAGTAAAGGCAGAAGCCGTTTCCGGGCGTGACCGTGTGGAGATTCGGGAAAAAATCCTGAAGGATTACGAAACCGGTTCAACAGACGTATTGTGCGCCTGTGATTTGCTGAACGAAGGCTGGGACAGCCCGCACACCACCGTCCTGTTCATGGCACGGCCTACAATGTCCAAAACCATCTATATGCAGCAGCTTGGCCGCGGCACACGCCGTTGTCCGGGCAAGGATGACTTGCTCGTCATCGACTTCGTAGACAACGCTAATATGTTCAATATGCCGTACAGCCTGCATCGTGTGCTGGACATTGCAAAATATCAGCCGATGGCCTATGTGCTGGCACCGGAAAATAAACGGAAATTGGATCAGGATATGCTGTTCAAGGGCGAGAAGCCCGAAGCATGGCTGGATGTTCCCATCGATGTGGACGACTATGAAATCATCGACCTGTTCAATTGGCAGAACAGTGTCAAGGATATGATTTCGCTGATTGAATTTGTCCGCATGGTCGATGTTCAGTCCGAAACAGTTGAACGCTATATCAAAGACGGAAAAATCAAGCCAGATCTTTCCATTCCGTTTGGCGATAAGCGGATGTTCCACTATTTCAGGGAGGAAAGTATCCGAAACATCGCCAAGCAGTACGATTGGGATTTGATCACGCCGCAGAATATGGCAGACAAGTTTATGAAATTCATCGAAACGATGGACATGAGCTTTTCTTATAAGCCTGTGCTGCTTAAGGCAATCTATGAATATATGGACAGTAACGGTCGGGTGGCTCTGCCAGATGTTGTGGATTACTTTATCGACTTCTATGAAGATCGTAAAGCGCATGGGATGATAGCAGAAAAGCCGAACAGCATTTATCAGAAAGGCGGATATACCCGGAAAGACGTAGAGAAAAATGTTCTTTCCAATCCGTTCAAGCGGTTTGAGGATATGCGCTTCCTGATGCGCTGCAAGGATGTGGAAACCATCGAAGTCAATCCCATCATCTTTCATAAGCTGACTAAGGAAGATTGGTTGCATATTGTAGATGTCTGCGATAAGAGCCTGGAGAAATATTACGAACGAATAAAAAAGTAAATGTGATAACATTGACCCAACACAATTGTAGCAAGCAGGGCGTTCGTATATACAAACGCCATTTTTGCGTTGCAAAATGCTTGTTGGGGTAGCCCCAAACCCTTTGTGTACTGCATCCGCCGGATGCAGGCTGCGCATTTGTGCCAAATGCTTCTATAACGAAAAAGAACACCGAGGACTCCCCCAAAAATGGGAAGAATCCTCGGTGTTCTCTGTTTATCGGGTCTGCGCTTTTTCCTCGGTAGCCTTTTCTTCGGCGAAAAACATCTCTACATTCTTCTGTGCTTTCATCAGTTCCTGCATCTCATCCCGTGCCTTGCGATAGGCTGGATAAGCAGCTTTCTTCTGAGAAAGCAGTGCAGAGTATTCCGTGTTCAGTTCTTTTACCTTTGGCAGCTTTTTCAGTCCAGCTTCATCAAAAGCGGCTTTTGCCGCACGGTGCAGTGTGATCTGCTCCCGATGTTCTTCCAGAAACTTCTTGCTGTACCCAGCCTTACGGTAGGCATCATACACAGGTCGGGTTTTGGCATAGTTGATGATGTGCGCCCGCAGGACGGCAATCTCCGCCATGCGCTGCTCTGCAGCCTTGATGAAATCACCTAGCTCATGGTATCGAGCAGTTGCCGCATTCACTCTTTCCTGCATTTCTTCGATGCTGCCGATTTTATTTTCCTGCAAGAAGAGCAGGGTCTTGGACATCTCTTTCAGATTGTAGCGTTTCGCCCATCGTGCATAGCCTTCACTTTTGCCCTCGGAGAGTTTTGCCTGAATGTCCACTAACAGATGGAACGGCTGCTCTTTCGGCGGCTGTTTCTGATGCGGGCGGTGTTCGGCTTCTCCGGCAATGACCGCCTTGATTTCATCTTCGCTATACCCTGTACCCAGTGTCCGAAAACGGATAAAGCGTTTCTGCCGGGTGCCTTTGACGGAAGTGTGCTTTTCTCGTTTGACCTCGTAGCTCTGCTGTTCCAGCTTTTGAAGAAAGACTTCAAAGTCCGCAGGCTTCTCGTTCAACAGGATGTTGTCGATTACGGCACACAGCTTATCCCGATTACTTTCTCTGGGTGGATAAAGGGTGCGCTTCTGCCGCTCCCGGTACGGCTTGATTTCAATAACGGACAACTGATGTTCCAGACAAATCAAATCGCTCAGCCGCTGTACCGCAAGCCCGGACAGCAAAAAATCCCGGAATTTCCGGGTGCTGTCCAGCGCAGTAGAGTTGTAAATGATGTGATTATGAATGTGTTCTCGGTCGGTATGGGTCGCAACG
>OICC01000523.1_pt1 | contig 11016 bp, 8 predicted proteins | sample 1581191 | NCBI WGS metagenome assembly OICC01 (sample SAMEA3882535, study PRJEB24775) | human gut metagenome | biome: human-associated habitat; feature: intestine environment; material: feces | place: Netherlands | collected 2009/2010 | reverse complement strand
ACAAGCCTATATTCCATTGACGTGGGTAATCTGGAATTTTGGCTACATTACTGTAAACGGAGCGAACGGCAACGATTCGGTTAAAAAGATGAAACATAGTATATTGTCGCACATTGACACTTTACCATGATAAGGTTAAAATAAAGATAAATTATGCACTGCAAGAGAAATTGGACAGTTGCAATATTATTCTGAATTTCGGTGGTTTGCCGGGATTATTTGGACAGGAGCGAATATGTTATGATAGCAGAAAAAATGAAACCTTATGTAAAAAATAATTCAGCCATCCGTATGATGTTTGAGGAGGGAAATCGTCTCAGAGCCATTTACGGTGCGGATAAAGTTTATGATTTCAGTCTTGGGAATCCGAGCGTTCCGGCGCCGGAGTGTGTGAAGGAGGCTATTATTGATCTGGTGAACGAAGTGGAGCCGACAGTGCTTCATGGTTATATGAGTAATGCAGGATTTGAGGATGTGCGCCAGACGATTGCGGAATCTCTGAATCGCCGCTTTGGAACTAAATTTGCAGCGAAGAATCTGATTATGACAGTTGGGGCCGCCAGCGGTCTGAATGTGATTTTTAAGACAATCCTGAATCCTGAGGAAGAAGTGATCGTTTTTGCACCATACTTTCTGGAATATGGTGCATATGTGCGCAATTTTGATGGCAAGCTTGTGGAAATCTCTCCGGATACAACCACATTCCAACCGAATCTTGAGGAGTTTGAGCAGAAGATTACAGCAAAGACAAGAGCAGTGATCGTAAATACACCTCACAACCCCACTGGTGTTGTATATTCCGAAGAAACTATTAAGAAGCTGGCAGCAATTCTTGAGAAAAAACAGCAGGAATTTGGAAGTGTGATTTATCTGATCTCTGACGAGCCATACAGAGAGCTGGCTTATGACGGTGTAGAGGTTCCGTATTTGACAAAATATTATGACAATACCATTGTTGGCTATTCCTACAGTAAATCTCTGTCCCTTCCGGGAGAGCGTATCGGTTATCTGGTAATTCCGGATGAAGCAGATGGCAGTGAAGAACTTATCACTGCTGCGGCTATTGCCAACCGTACTATCGGATGTGTCAACGCCCCATCCCTGATGCAGAAGGTGATTGCCAAATGTGTAGATGCAGAAGTGGATGTAGCTGCATATGACAAGAACCGTCTGGCATTGTATAACGGATTGAAAGAATGCGGATTCGAGTGCATCAAACCCCAGGGTGCATTCTACCTCTTTGTGAAATCACCGGTAGCAGATGAAAAAGCGTTCTGCGAAGCTGGAAAGAAATATAATATTCTCATGGTTCCGGGAAGTTCCTTTGCCTGCCCGGGTTATGTGAGACTGGCTTATTGTGTATCTTATGATACTATCATTAATTCCCTGCCGGAGTTTAAGAAACTGGCAGAAGAGTTTGGACTGTGAAAACAGCGGGGATTGACATTGGGACAACAACGATAAGCGGTGTTGTTCTGGAAAAAGAGGAAAACGGACAGGCAAAGATTCTGGAGGCAAAAACTGTAGAGAACGGTTGCTTTATCGAAACCGGAAATGAATGGGAAAGAATACAGTATGCAAAAGAAATTGTAGAAAGAGCAGTGAATCTGCTGGATTATTTCCTGGAGAAGTATCCGCATGTTGAGCGGATTGGGCTCACAGGGCAGATGCATGGAATTGTCTATGTTGACAAAGAAGGAAATTGTGTCAGTCCGTTATATACATGGCAGGATGCCAGAGGAAGTATCTACGCTGGGGATCAGATTCCTTTAACAGAAGAAATCCGGGAAAGATGTCAAATCCATGCTGCTTCAGGATATGGGCTTGTCACACACATTTATAATATCAGACATAATCTGGTTCCGGATTCGGCTTTGAGCTTCTGTACGATCATGGATTATTTTGGAATGTATTTGACAGGGCGTAAAAAAACATTGGTACATGTGAGCAATGCGGCAAGTTTTGGATTCTTTGACAGCCATAAGATGTGCTTTGAAAAAGAAAAACTGGCTGAAATGGGAGTGGACGTAAATTGGCTGCCTGATGTCTGTATGGGAATAGAAAAATTGGGTACATACAGAGGACGGACAGTTACAACAGCAATCGGAGACAACCAGGCAAGCTTCCTTGGAGCAGCAGGTGATGAGGAGAATATATTACTGGTCAATATGGGAACCGGCGGACAGATTTCTGTTCTTTCCAGTCAGTATTTTTCGGGAGATGGAATTGAGGCAAGACCTTTCCTAAATAGGAAGTATCTGCTTGCGGGAGCATCTCTGTGTGGCGGCAAGGCATATGCGCTTCTGGAACAGTTTTTCCGAAAAATTGTAAAAGAAGCGACCGGACAGGATCAGCCATTATACAAAGTAATGGAAAAGATGGCAAGAACAGGGAGAGACCTGAATAGTGAAAGAACTGAAAGTCGAAAGATTAAAGTTGAAACAACATTTGACGGTACGCGGGTAAATCCGGAAAAAAGCGGCAGTATTACCCAGATCTGTTCCGAAAACTTTACACCTGAAGATTTCTGCTATGGTGTTCTGAAGGGAATGAGCACAGAACTGTATCAGATGTATATGACTATTCAGAAAGGAATCGGCATAAAGATCAGGCGTATGATTGGTTCAGGGAATGGACTGAGAAAAAATCCGGTACTGTGTGAAATTATTGAAGATATGTTCAAGGCAGAACTTGTTCTGGCAGAATGTGAAGAGGAAGCTGCGACAGGAGCGGCAATGAGCAGTAGTATGTATAACTATAACAACTCCACCAGATAATAAAATGAAGCAGTGAAGCGGATTGTGAGTAACCAATTGATTTTAATACTGGAATTTGAGGAAAGAGGCTGTCCTGAAAATAGACAGCTCCTTCTTTACTGTCCGATTTATTGTATGTTATTTTCCGGCATGGTCCGATATGTTTTAGAGCATGTCGGAAAATTTTATGAAAACTGCAAAAAAAATCAGGAAAAAAAAGACAGCATTTTAAACGCTATGGAAAAAATGCAATTTTTGAAAAAACAATTATTGTAATAATCTCCCGAACGTGACATAATAAGAATGGAAAAGTAAAGGGCAGGTTAAATTCTGATTAGAGACAGGTAAAATAACCTGCTTACATTATGCGCCGATTTCCTGGGATGAGGATGGAAATCAGGCAGACGACAAAGGAGAAAATAATGGGAATTTTTTCAATGATATTGTCATTACTGAGCGGAGTAGCGTTATTCCTGTTCGGTATGTCATTGATGGGCGACGGCCTGAAAATGGTTGCCGGAAATAAGCTGGAAGCTTTCCTGTATCGAATGACAAACACACCGCTGAAGGGAGTTGCTCTGGGTACTGGTGTTACCAGCGTGATTCAGTCTTCTTCTGCCACAACCGTTATGGTCATTGGTTTTGTTAACTCAGGTATGATGAAACTGAAACAGGCCATCGGTATTATCATGGGAGCCAACATCGGAACCAGTATTACCGGATGGATCCTCTGTCTTTCTTATATTGACGGAAAGAACGGAATTGCGAAGATTTTATCTACAGCAACAATTTCAGCAGTAGTAGCGATTATTGGTATTATCCTTCGCATGGCCTGTAAGCGTTCCGTGCATAAAAATATCGGTAATATCATGCTTGGTTTTGCAATCCTGATGACAGGTATGCAGACAATGAGCGGTGCTGTTTCACCACTGAAGGACAGCCCCACATTTACAAACATGCTGACAATGTTTTCCAACCCGCTGATAGGTATTCTGGTAGGTATTGCATTTACCGCAGTGCTGCAGAGTGCATCTGCCACAGTCGGTGTATTGCAGGCGTTATCTGTAACAGGTATCCTGACATTCTCCAGTGCATTCCCGATCGTTCTTGGTATCGGTGTAGGTGCTGCCTGTCCGGTTCTGATTTCAGCAATCGGTGCGAATAAGAATGGTAAACGTACAGCACTTGTTTATCTGATCAATGACCTGTTTGGTCTTATCCTCTGGTCAGTGATCTTCTACACTGTAAATGCTGTTGTGCATTTCGGATTTATGGATATGATTATGTCACCGGTTGCAATTGCTTTACTGAATACTGTATTCCGTGTAGCAACAGTATGTGTTCTTTTCCCGTTCATACCGAAGATCGAGCAGCTGGTGTGCTGGCTTGTAAAAGACAGTGCAGAGGAACTGGAAGATGAAGCAGATTTTGATCTTCTGGAAGAACGTCTTCTGAATTATCCGGCACTTGCTATTGGACAGTGTCATCGTGCCATGAGCGGTATGGCAAGGAAGCTTCGCAAGAATGTCAACCGTGCCATGAACCTTCTGAATGAATATCAGCAGGATAAATTTGATAAGGTACAGAGAAAAGAGAACCTGATCGATAAATACGAAAGCCGTCTTGGGGAATATCTGATGAAGCTCACAAAGCATGAGATGAACAGTGCCCAGACAAGGCAGGCATCCCTTTATCTTCATACCATCAATGACTTTGAGAGAATCGGTGACCATGCATCCTACATTGCCTATATGTCCAGTGAAATGCATGATAATCACACTAATTTCTCACAGGAAGCCTGGGATGAACTGAATGTAGTAATGGAAGCAGTTCGCGAGGAGATCAACCTTACCTGTCGTGCATTCCTCAATGATGACAAAGAGATGGCACAGAGAGTTGCACCGCTTGGAATGATTATCACATCCTTATGCAATGAGCTGAAGATGCATCATGTAGAGCGTCTGAGTAATGGCAACTGCGGACTGGAAGAGGGAACTGTATATACAGACATTCTCAACAGCTTCAACCGTATTGCAGCACATTGTGCAAGTGCAATGGTAGCTCTCCTTAAGAGTGGAGACGAGAATCCGGATATGCATATCCATGATTCCAAGATTTACCCATCTGACAGCGTGGAATATTATACATACTTCAAGGAATATCGCCAGAAGTATGAAATCGTAAAGAACGAGGAACACATGCGAAGCATGGAACCGGAAGAGGTAGAATAATACTTTTATACTACAAAGCAATAAATATATATGATATAATGACAGCAGATGATCTGGAAACGGATGTCTGCTGTTTTCTATTATATTACTGGGCATGCAAGATTGTAGGAATGATTTTTTGAATACGTTCCGGAGTGTGCAGACTGACGAGCCAGCAGGCAGGATCATTTTTGTAAATCAAATATATTCATTCAGGCAGAGATTCTTCCTGTAGACTGGATCAGTTATAGCAGGTCGGAAATTGTGCAAACACAACACTCTGTAAACATAACACCCAAAGGAGGAAGTAATTATGTTATTCGACAGCAGAACAGTTTATCTCGGTGCATCCAGGGACAAATATGAGCAGTATTGTAAAGCCTTAGATTCAGAGAAAATCAAATACAAAACAAAGAGAGTTAACCACGAAGAAAAAATGATAGCCCCGGGCAGGGGAACTGCCCGCAGCATGGGTGGGAACTTCGGAACAGATAAAACATTGTATGAAATCATGGTCGGAGAGAAAGATTACGACAATGCAATGGGGATTCTGACAGCACTGAAGTAGACGGAACCTATCCTGAAAAAGAAAGTATGCAAAAAAGTGTGCAAGATAATGTGCAAGATAACGGAAATTCTGGAGGTGTTTTGTGGGAGAATATAAACCGCCATTTACAATAACAAATGAGATATTATCATATGTGTCTTCAATTTCTGAAAAAATAGGGCGAATCACGGCAATCAGAAGTCTGGAAACAAAACCGCACCTGAGAAAGAATAACCGAATTAAATCTATTCATTCATCTTTAAAAATAGAAGCGAATTCTCTTTCTCTGGGGCAGGTTAGGGATGTAATTAATGGCAGGCTTGTACTGGGGGAACAGAAAGAAATACAGGAAGTTAAAAATGCATATGCGGCGTATGAAAGCCTTTCGGAAATTAATCCCTATAGTATAAAAGATTTAAAGAAATTTCATGGGATTATGACAAAATATCTTGTGGAAGAATGTGGGGAGTTTCGCCATGGAGAAGAGGGAGTCTTTAATGGAGATGAATGTATTTTTATGGCACCTCCGGCGCAATTTGTACCGCAGCTTATGGATGAACTGTTTGAATGGATGAAGAAATCAAGGAATAGTGTTCATCCATTGATTATGAGCAGTGTATTTCATTATGAGTTTGTCTTTATTCATCCATTTGCTGATGGTAATGGAAGAATGGCAAGATTATGGCACACTGCGATTTTAGCTAAATGGAAACCTGTATTTGAGTATATTCCAATCGAAAGCCAGATTGAAAAATTTCAGGATGAATATTATGATGCGATTGCCAGATGTCATGTTTCGGGAGAATCTACCATTTTTATAGAGTTTATGTTGTCGCAGATAGACAGGATTTTGGAAGATATTTCGCTTCAGATGAATGAAGAAAATGAGCAGTTTTCAGAAACTGTCAGGAAAATGCTTGAAATCATGGAGTATGATACGCCTTATACAAGAAAAACACTTATGGAAAAACTGGGGTTAAAGTCCAGAGATGGATTCCGCAGAAATTATTTGCAACCCGCACTTGAGATGAATTTGATCCAAATGACATTACCAGATAAACCGAATAGCAGAAATCAGCGATATATGAAAGTATGAATAGCAGGAAGCTTATCTGATTTATAGCAATCTATAGCAATTCCATAAAATACTGCAAGCAATCCAGCCCATCATAGTGTGAAGTCCTGCGTCAGATATCTTCCTTGTCTTTCGCACTCTGCTGAACTGTCTTGATTGCATTATTTATAAGAATTGCTATAGTTAAACAGATTGAATAAATTTCTCTACATAATGCAGAGCTGCTCCGATCGCCGGTGTATATTGTCCGTTGGTACCGACCAGAATCTGTGTTTTATCCAGTATGAATGGGGCGGCTGTATGGAGATGTTCTGTCAGATATTCAATATCTTCTTCTGTAAAATAAGGTGCCAGATATCCGCTGAGGATGATCGGTGCATCGATAACAAGGTTAAGATTCTTCATGGCAAATGCCAGATGGTTTAAAAAATCTTTCCAGATCTGTATGATCTGGGGAGATTTTTTTTCGCGCAGAAGAGGGAAAAATTCTTTGGCAGGAATACCTGCAGCCTGTTCCAGTGCATTGGCAGAGCAGTAGGTTTCCAGGCAGCCACGGCTGCCGCAGTAGCAAAGTGGGCCGTCGGGATTAATACATATATGTTCAAGAGTTCCGCTGTGCATGGAGATCCCCTGATGAATCTGATGATTGGTAATGATGCCGCCGCCCAGATTTCGGTTCAGCAGGATGATAACAGCACTGTCAAGCTCCGGATGATTCCATAATTCAAGGAACGCAGCTGATTTCGAATCATGTTCCAGATAACAGGGATAAGGAAGATATCTGGAAAAATCATCCAGTTTCATGCCTGCGTTATTCATGATATCTCCATATAGTACAGTGGTATGATCCGGGGATGTGATACCCTGTGTGGCAATGGAGATACCAAGAACTTTGTCATTGTCATACTGGCGCGATGAGATGAATTCTTTTACTTCGTCAGTAACCTGTTTATAGTAATCCGGTGTGTTGGAATATGGAAGCGGAATGGTATCTGTATAGAAAGCATTTCCATATAAATCTACAGCAGTAATATGAAACATCCCTTTTAAAATACCGATGCCAATGGAAATTTTAAAATCTGATACAATCTGAAGGGCGTTTGCCTTTCTTCCACCGGTGGATTCAAAGAAACCATTTTTTTCAATAAGACCTTCCTGTTCCAGAAGATTCAGGTTCTGACTGACAGTGGATAAACCCATCTGCAGTTCCTGAACGATCTGCAGCTTGGAGGTCGTTTTTTTTCTGTAAATGTACTGGTAAACCTTTGATTTATTTATTTTCTTGAGACTAATGTTGGTCAATCCCTTTTCACTCATAATATTCTCCTGATTATGTTACAAGATAATGTTAAGTTTCAGTTTTATTGTAGCATAGAACGAAAAAAAAACAATAAAAATATCCGGCACGATCAGCAACATCAATTTGTCAGCACACTATAGTAAAATAGACAAAAAAGTTGTTTGAAAATTAGAATTTCTGTCAATGGATTTTTAAAATAAAAAGATATACACTCAACTTACAGTTAAGATATAAACGTAAGTAAAAAACATAATAACAAACAATAAGCATCGAATAAGACAAACAAGGAGGATATAACATGAAATTATCAATCAATGGAATCAAGGAACAGGAAGCATGGAAAAAGGCAGGAATCGCTCTTCCGGGTTATGATGTAGAGGCTGCCTCTGAGAATGCAAAGGAGAATCCGGTATGGGTTCACTTTGGTATCGGAAATATTTTCCGCGTATTCATCGGTGGAATTGCAGATGGTCTTCTGGAAGAGGGAGTGCTGGACCGTGGGATTACCTGTGTGGAAACTTTTGATTATGATGTAGTAGACAAGATTTATGATCCATATGACAATCTGGGATTAAGCGTGATCCTGCATGGGGATGGAACCCGTGAGTATAAAGTAGTCGGAGCTTTTGCAGAAGCAGTGAAGGCACAGTCTTCTAATGCAGCACAGTGGAAACGCCTGAAAGAAATCTTCACAAGCAAATCCCTGCAGATGGTTTCCTTTACGATCACAGAGAAAGGCTATGCATTACAGAAAGCTGACGGAACATGGTTCCCGTTTGTAGAGGCAGATATCAAGAATGGTCCGGATAAAGCAGTTGGTGCCATGGCAGTTCTGGTTGCAATGCTTTATGAAAGATATAAAGCAGGAAAATATCCCATCGCACTGGTTTCCATGGATAACTGCTCACAGAACGGTGCAAAGCTTCGTGAGTCAGTACTGACAATGACAGAAGAGTGGAAGAAAGCCGGATTTGTTGATGAGGGATTTGTAAACTATGTAAGCGATGAGAAAGTAGTTGCTTTTCCATGGACAATGATCGATAAGATCACACCTCGTCCAAGCGAGCAGATTGCAGCAGACCTTGAGAATCTGGGTGTTGAGAACATGCAGCCGGTGATCACAGGTAAGAAGACATACATTGCACCATTTGTCAATGCTGAGAAACCACAGTATCTTGTAATAGAGGACAGCTTCCCTAACGGACGTCCGGCTCTGGAAAAAGGTTTCGGTGTATATATGGCAGACAGAAATACAGTTAACCTTTCTGAACGTATGAAAGTAACAGTATGTCTGAATCCGGTTCATTCTGCTACAGGTCCGCTGGGAGTAGTTCTTGGATATGATCTGTTTGCGCATATGCTTAATACAAATGAAGATATGATGAAAATGGCACGTATGATTGCTTATGATGAAGGTCTTCCGGTAGTTGCTGACCCTGGAATCCTTTCTCCTCAGGCATTTGTGGATGAGCTTTTTAACGATCGTTTTCCAAATGAATATCTGGGAGACACCAACCTTCGTCTGGCAGTAGATGTATCTCAGATGGTTGGCATCCGTTTCGGCGAAACAATCAAAGCATATGTACAGAAATTCGGAGATGCTTCCAGACTGACAGCTATTCCGCTGGGAATTGCAGGATGGCTCAGATATATGCTTGGTGTAGATGATGAAGGAAATAAATTTGAACTTGCACCGGATCCAATGAATGAGGAACTGCAGGAACAGTTTAAGGATATTGTAGTAGGTAAACCTGAAACACTCAAAGATCAGTTAAAACCAATTCTTTCCAATGAGCGTCTGTTCTTCACTGACCTTTACAAAGACGGTGTAGGAGAGAAGGTTGAGGATATGTTCCGTGAAATGATCGCAGGACCTGGAGCTGTAAGAGCAACAATACATAAATATGTTGGATGATTTTCATCAGATGAATAAATTTATTGGTAGCCGTATTAATTAAAAGAGCAATGATTGCATGTAAAAACAGCGGGCACAGTATTCTAGACGATTTTCCTGAGGTTAGGAAAATCGTTGAAGTTGGAGTCACCACGAAACCAAAAAAAGATTATGAACTATCAAGATATGCATGTTATCTGATCGTTCAGAATGGAGATCCAAGAAAAGAGGTCATATCCTTTTTGTAAAGAATCATCAGATTCTTCGCACAGGTTTTACCCCGGAGTTTTGAAATATATTGAATGCCGTTGAGAATCTTCCGGCAGCGAGCCATCTTTTCTTTTTTGTTCCTACAGGAAAGCAGGCCATAGTGGCGAATTCGGACAAAACCTTTAGGGAGCACATGCATTAGAAACATTCGCAGAAACTCTGTTCCTTTAATGCTTTGTTCGATATATTTACCGCCATTCTTGTAATCCTTTACGAGGTAGGTAACAGTTTCATCTGTCATGCTGACAATTCTACGGTTACTGATAGCGATACGATGAGTGTAACGGCCAAGGTAGTGGATCACAGAATTCGCTCCATTGAATGCCTCCTTCGTATATACAACCCATTTCTTATCGTAGAGGGAATTCAGTAAAGCTTTGAATTCATAATGATTTTTCAAATGTGCTGCCATTCCATGATACTCAAGTTTTTTATCTTCCCAGAGTTGTTTCAGCTCACGAAGATAATACTTTTTGAAGACGGCAGACATGACCTTAACCGGAAAGAAAAACTTCTTTCCTTTATCCTTCCACTTGTTTGCAGCATCAAGTCCACCGCCAAGAACAATGGTGTGGAGATGAGGATGATAATTCATCCTGGAGCCCCAAGTATGAAGTACGCAGATATATCCAATCCTTGCTCCAAGATGTTTCGGATCCGCAGACAGCTCTGTCATTGTTTGATGTGCTGCATGGTACAAAGCATCATAAAGGAGTTTCTGATTTGAATAAATCAGGGAATATAATTTTTCAGGAACTGTAAAAACCGTATGAAAGTATGGAACATCCAGTACATTTTCCTGCTGTTTGTCAATCCATTCATCGACCTCCATTCCTTGACACATGGGGCAGTGACGGTTCTTGCATGAATTATAATGAATATATTTCTTGTGACAGTTTTCGCATTCGCTTAAATTGGCTCCCATTTCAAGAGTATGGCATTTGGAGATACACAGTGCCGTTAG
>OICC01000522.1_pt1 | contig 11031 bp, 7 predicted proteins | sample 1581191 | NCBI WGS metagenome assembly OICC01 (sample SAMEA3882535, study PRJEB24775) | human gut metagenome | biome: human-associated habitat; feature: intestine environment; material: feces | place: Netherlands | collected 2009/2010 | reverse complement strand
GCTCCACATCTATGTTAGGTACAGGCGTAAATGCACAAAAAAGGTGTGTTGCTATTCATCATTTGGACACACCGTGGCGACCGTCAGACTTGGCACAGCGTGACGGTCGAGGTGTGCGTGCCGGCAACGAGATTGCCAAGCTGTATGCCGACAACAAGGTGGATGTCATCATCTATGCGGTGGAAAAGTCGCTTGACTCGTACAAGTTCAACCTCCTGCACTGCAAGCAGACCTTCATCTCGCAGTTGAAAAGCGGAGCGATGGGTGCGCGTACCATCGACGAGGGGGCAATGGACGAAAAATCGGGCATGAATTTCTCGGAATACATGGCGTTGCTCTCCGGCAATACCGACCTGTTGGACAAGGCGAAACTGGAAAAGCGGATCGCATCGCTCGAAGGGGAACGCAAGTCGTTCAACAAGGGCAAGCGTGATTCGGAGTTCAAGCTGGAGTCAAAGACCGGCGAGTTGCGCAACAACACGGCTTTCATAGATGCCATGACGGAGGACTGGAACCGCTTCCTGTCGGTGGTGCAGACCGACAAGGAGGGCAACCGCCTTAATATAATAAAGGTGGACGGAGTGGATTCCGCCGATGAGAAGGTCATCGGAAAGCGTTTGCAGGAGATAGCCAAGAATGCCACGACCGGAGGGTTGTACACGCAGGTCGGTGAACTTTACGGTTTTCCGATAAAGGTGGTGAGCGAAAGGATACTCAAAGAGGGATTGGAGTTCACCGACAACCGCTTCGTGGTCGAGGGGAACTACAAGTACACCTACAACAACGGGCATCTGGCGATGGCTGACCCGTTGGCCGCCGCCCGCAACTTCCTCAACGCGATGGAGAGGATACCCTCCATCATCGACCAGTACAAGGCGAAGAACGAGGTGCTGGAGATGGAGATACCGCAGTTACAGGAGATAGCGGGTAAGGTGTGGAAGAAGGAGGACGAGCTGAAGCAGTTGAAGTCCGAACTTGCCGCCCTTGACCGAAAAATTCAGCTGGAGCTTGCGCCACCCACGCCCGAAGTCGCAGAAAAGGAGAATGAAGGGCAACAGCTCAAGCCGGAAGCGGAAGATGTGAGGAACAGGCAGGCGCAATATCCCGAAAATGCACCGCCGCAGATACGCAGTCCGGCGGATAGTATCGTTGCCAACCATGTCATAATCGGGCGTCCGGGACTGTATGCCAAGGAGGAAACCCGGTCCAAAGGATTGAAAATATAACCTAAGGAATTTTATCTGAAGTATTAATAAGGGCTATCCCAAAAGGTCTAAAAGTAAATTTTATCCTTTCTGCAAGTATCTATAGGATGGCAACTGCATTTTTTTCTTTTTGGGCAGCCCTTATTAAAATTTATTCTTATTTTAGGTTATATACATTCATGTCCATTTATGTAAAAAATTCCTGCTGACCTTGTTTATGTCTTGTCAGTCACCATTTGCAAAACCATATTTGACCCTCAAAGAGGCTGAATTTGATAAGTAACTTGCTACATACTCATAATAAGGAGCTAAATAGAACACGAATGGGAAATACACAAATGCTAAACTAAAGAAGATATTGGCCAAAATAAACGCTATACCGAGAGAGAAACTTGATTTTTCAACTTCCTAAAACGGTGTTGTTCAAACATTTCTACTTATTTGTACTTGCCAGTTGAACCTACGCTTCCCTAATAAAATGTCTATGGTAAAAAAAGTTAAAAAATCCTCCCACTTTTGTTAGATATATTTTTTTTGTGTAATTTTGCAATCGTTATGCGGCAGTAATAATATACATATTAATACGAGTTAGTAATCCTGTAGTTCTCATATGCTACGAGGAGGTATTAAAAGGTGCGTTTCGACAATGCATCTACTGTAGTATATTATTGCTTAATCCAAATGAATATTATGAATATTATAAATTTAGGAATTCTTGCTCACATTGATGCAGGAAAAACTTCCGTAACCGAGAATCTGCTGTTTGCCAGTGGAGCAACGGAAAAGTGCGGCCGTGTGGATAATGGTGACACCATAACGGACTCTATGGATATAGAGAAACGTAGAGGAATTACTGTCCGGGCTTCTACGACATCTATTATCTGGAATGGAGTGAAATGCAATATCATTGACACTCCGGGACACATGGATTTTATTGCGGAAGTGGAGCGGACATTCAAAATGCTTGATGGAGCAGTCCTCATCTTATCCGCAAAGGAAGGCATACAAGCGCAGACAAAGTTGCTGTTCAGTACTTTACAAAAGCTGCAAATCCCGACAATTATATTTATCAATAAGATTGACCGTGCCGGTGTGAATTTGGAGCGTTTGTATATGGATATAAAAACAAATCTGTCGCAAGATGTCCTGTTTATGCAAACTGTTGTCGATGGATCGGTTTATCCGGTTTGCTCCCAAACATATATAAAGGAAGAATACAAAGAATTTGTATGCAACCATGACGACGATATATTAGAACGATATTTGGCGGATAGCGAAATTTCACCGGCTGATTATTGGAATACGATAATCGCTCTTGTGGCAAAAGCCAAAGTCTATCCGGTGCTACATGGATCAGCAATGTTCAATATCGGTATCAATGAGTTGTTGGACGCCATTTCTTCTTTTATACTTCCTCCGGCATCAGTCTCAAACAGACTTTCAGCTTATCTCTATAAGATAGAGCATGACCCCAAAGGACATAAAAGAAGTTTTCTAAAAATAATTGACGGAAGTCTGAGACTTCGAGACGTTGTAAGAATCAACGATTCGGAAAAATTCATCAAGATTAAAAATCTGAAAACTATTTATCAGGGCAGAGAGATAAATGTTGATGAAGTGGGTGCCAATGATATCGCGATTGTAGAGGATATGGAAGATTTTCGAATCGGAGATTATTTAGGTGCTGAGCCTTGTTTGATTCAAGGATTATCTCATCAGCATCCCGCTCTCAAATCCTCCGTCCGGCCAAATAAGCCCGAAGAGAGAAGCAAGGTGATATCCGCTCTGAATACATTGTGGATTGAAGACCCGTCTTTGTCCTTTTCCATAAACTCATATAGCGATGAATTGGAAATCTCGTTATATGGTTTGACCCAAAAGGAAATCATACAGACATTGCTGGAAGAACGATTTTCCGTAAAGGTCCATTTTGATGAGATCAAGACTATCTACAAAGAACGACCTGTAAAAAAGGTCAATAAGATTATTCAGATCGAAGTGCCACCCAACCCTTATTGGGCCACAATAGGGCTGACTCTTGAACCCTTGCCGTTAGGGACAGGGTTGCAGATCGAAAGTGACATCTCCTATGGTTATCTGAACCATTCTTTTCAAAATGCCGTTTTTGAAGGAATCCGTATGTCTTGCCAATCAGGATTACATGGATGGGAAGTGACAGATCTGAAAGTGACTTTTACTCAAGCCGAATATTATAGCCCGGTAAGTACACCTGCTGATTTCAGGCAGCTGACCCCTTATGTCTTCAGGCTGGCTTTGCAACAGTCAGGTGTGGACATTCTCGAACCGATGCTATATTTTGAGTTGCAGATACCCCAGGAGGCAAGTTCCAAAGCTATTACAGATTTGCAAAAAATGATGTCTGAGATTGAAGACATCAGTTGCAATAATGAGTGGTGTCATATTAAAGGGAAAGTTCCATTAAATACAAGTAAAGACTATGCCTCAGAAATAAGTTCATACACTAAGGGCTTAGGCATTTTTATGGTTAAGCCATGCGGGTATCAAATAACAAAAGGCGGTTATTCTGATAATATCCGCATGAACGAAAACGATAAACTTTTATTCATGTTTCAAAAAACAATGTCATCAAAATAATGGAGCGGTCAGGAAATTTCTATAAGGCAATACGGTTGGGATATATACTTATCTCCATTCTTATCGGATGTATGGCATATAATAGCCTCTATGAATGGCAGGAGATAGAAGCATTAGAACTTGGCAATAAAAAAATAGACGAGCTCCGAAAAGAAATAAACAATATCAATATTCAAATGATAAAATTTTCTCTATTGGGTGAAACAATACTGGAATGGAACGATAAAGATATCGAGCATTACCATGCACGGCGTATGGCAATGGACAGTATGCTCTGCCGTTTCAAGGTCACCTATCCAGCAGAGCGCATCGATAGTGTGCGCAGTCTTTTAGAGGATAAGGAACGACAGATGTTCCAGATAGTCCGGTTAATGGATGAACAACCTTGGATTCGCAGTATTAGCAATACCCGTTTTCCTTGGTTTAATACTTAAGAAAAAATAGTCATTGATATGAGTATAAATAAAATAGTAGAAGATTTCAAACTTCATCAACTCCAATACGGATTAGGTGGTGATCCTGAGCAGGATGAGTTGTACAAATGGAAGCTGGTGACCGATCAGATTGGTCATCCAGATGTTAATGCTGTTGACTTCGCAAAAGAGATCAACTCTCTTTCTCTAAAGAATCTGTGTTATAGCACACAGACTACAGCAATACGACATTTCGTCGAATACGAGCCAGAAGAGTACAGGAATGCTTTTATAGGTCTATTTGACGAAAATATTGATTTACAAGAACGAGTTGATAAGTTCATATCTGACTGTAGGGAGTTGTGGGATAATAAGATCAAGCAAAACTTCACACAGAAAACAAGTGCTATGTGTGACGAGCGCTTGATTAGTTTTTTTCTGACACTGATGGATCCTACTAAGTACACATTCTACAAGGATGAGGTTTACGGTAGCCTTTGCAATCTTCTCGGAGAAAAGAAAAAGAGTGCCGGTCAGAAACTCGTTCATTTCTACGAATTGCTGAACAATCATGTTATTCCAGCCGTTGAGAGTGATACAGAATTGCTAGACTCTATCAACAAGGAGATAGATGCGAAGGGCTATGTACATAGTACACCACTCATAGCCCAGACTGCTCTTTGGAACTATGCACGATATGCTAGAAAGAACGACAATACCCAAGTCTGGCTGTTCTTAGGAGGTAAAGATGCAAACGATTACCACTTTGAGGAAATGTGTACTGATGGTGTTATGGCACTATGTGGATGGGAAAAAGTTGGTGATCTCAGCGACTGTGATAGCCTTAATAGCATAGATGAAAGAAGGCAAAGTGTTCCTGAATACCAGTCAAACACAACTCATCTTTCACCTATGCTACATGCTATTGCCAATGAAATGAAGGAAGGTGACATCATATTGGCAAAAGAAAGTGGAGCTGATATTGTTGGCATGGGTATTGTCACAAGTGACTATTACTTTGATTCTGATTCTCCTTATGGTGTTCATCTTAGAAAAGTTCAGTGGACTCATAAAGGATTATGGAAGTGTGATGCTATATTGAGAGAGTATGGAAAAGCACAGTTCCCAGCCAAAGCTCTCACCAATGTAAGCAATACCAATAAGTACCCATATATTCAAAAGATAATCAATATGATTAAGGGAGATAAGCCTGAAAAGCAATACTGGCTACTTGGTCATGCCTATGGTAGCACCAATCCACAGATTAACCGCTTCATAACAGAAGGGATATGGGAAGGACGTTTTGACGAGAACAAACGTGTAGATCAGCGTCAGCTTGCTTTGGCACGAAGAATCAAGGTTGGCGATGTGATATTGCTAAAATCAACTGCAACAAAAGGAGCCAACCACGATATTCCATTCATGAGAATCAAGGCAATAGGACTTGTTACTGATAAACTCATCGAAGAAGAAGGAACTGAGTATCTGACGCTTAGATGCAATGTAAACTACCTCTCAACGACAGACAAAGACTTTGATGGTTCCGTTTATGGTTCTTTCCGCCAAACTGTCCATGAGGCAGATGACAAAGTAAAAGATGTTATTGAATACGCCAACTCTATCATAAATCCTACACGTATGCCACAGAAAAAATACTCGAAATACATAGAACTTCTCCAAGAGAATAGAAACCTTGTGTTAACAGGTGCTCCTGGAACAGGAAAAACGTTCATGGCTCAGGCTATCGCAGAAGAGATGGGATGTAGCAAAGAAGAAATGTGCTTCGTACAGTTCCATCCATCTTATGACTATACAGACTTTGTTGAAGGCTTACGTCCTATTGAAAAGGCTGATGGTCAGATGGGATTCGAGCGTAAGGATGGTGTGTTCAAGGATTTCTGCAAGAAAGCAGCCAAGAATCTCATAGATTCAGAGAAGAGTGTTGAAAGTCTCACCAAAGAATTATCTTGGGAGGAAAAGCTTCAGCAGTTCATCGAGGACTCAATAGAGGACAACACCAAGTACAGACTTTCTAACGGCAGTGAGTTTACCATTGACGAAATCAGAGGCAGAACTATTGTTGTACATAATGACCAGAATGAAAAGACCACTCAGGTATCAGTCAATGCAGATGACATCATCGAGCTGTTGACCAATGAAGTGCCTCTCAATATCGTCCGTGACATCCGTAACTACTTCAACAGAAAGTTTGGAACTCAGCCTGATTCCTATGCTTATATCATTACCAAGGCAATCCGTGAGATGAAGAGCAATGTATATGTAGAATCAGCAAATAAAGTTGAGAAGAAACCATTTGTCTTTATCATCGATGAGATCAACCGTGGTGAGGCATCAAAGATATTCGGAGAATTGTTCTATGCAATAGATCCAGGTTATCGTGGAAAGAAAGATGTTCGTGTGAAGACCCAATATCAGAACCTTGTTCCTGATACTGATATGTTTGCAGAAGGTTTCTATGTTCCAGAGAATGTTTATATCCTCGCTACAATGAACGATATAGACCGTAGTGTAGAGAGCATGGACTTTGCTATGCGTCGTCGCTTCACATGGAATGAGGTTACACCTGAAGACACACAGGATATGCTCGACACAATGACATGTGCAGCCGAAGCCAAGGCTGTGATGGCTCGTTTGAATGATGCCATTGCAGATACAGAAGGTCTTGGTGCTGCTTATATGGTTGGACCTTCATACTTCCTGAAACTTGCAGAGAACAACGGCAACTTTGATAAGCTTTGGACGATGAACATTGAACCGCTCCTCAGAGAATATCTGCGTGGATTCCGCAAGGTAAACGACATCATGAAGAAGTTCCAAAAAGCATATTTTGCTGAAACTGAAGAAGCATCAACCACTGAGGTATCAGATGAACTTGAATAGGATATGAGAATCAACCTGACGGACAATAACATAGGACAGCCAAATGCCGGAACATTCAAACGCAAGGATGTTTCAGCATTGTTTCCTATTGCTGACAAAACTATTGCACAACTATGCAAGGAGAATGAGAACCTTCTTATTTTCCCTTACAGCATAGAACCTTCTGACGATAGGGTTGGCGATTCATCTGTCATGAGCATTCTCAACACGGCTGATTCCGAGAGAGTACGTATTAGTACTGGCAATGTTATGGGATTCATTGGTGTCGGAAATCTTCAAATAAAGATACAGTCCAGATTCGATGAAGGACACGATGACTATCTTCTTCACTATATGCTGCAGAAAGTACTGTCCTTTAATCTCTTTGACCTGAACCATAACAATGAGCAGGAGGATGTATTTGACTTTGTCATGTTTATGTTCCCTTACTTCCTCAAAAAAGCATTGAGACAAGGAGTTTACAGAGAATATCAGCATTTCAAGCATAATGACGCAAATGTAAAGGGAACTCTTGACATGGGGCGGCACATTGCTCGTAACATTCCTTTCGTTGGAAACATAGCCTACTCTACTCGCGAATACAGTCATGACAATAGTATGACCGAGTTAATCAGACATACTATTGAGTTCATGAAATCAAAGAAGTATGGTATGGCTGTTCTTAACATTGATCGTGATACTATTGATAATGTAAAGACCATTGTCGAATACACACCATCCTACGATAAGAATGAGAGAAATGCTGTCATCAGCAAGAATCTCAGGATGAAAAGCCATCCATATTATACAGAATACCAACCATTACAGAGTCTCTGTTTACAGATTCTCAGAATGGAAGAAGTCAAATATGGAGAAAGTGAGGAAGAAGTCTGCGGAATACTCTTTGATGGAGCTTGGCTATGGGAGGAATACGTAAATACGATTCTTCAGGACTATGGTTTCAAGCATCCTCAGAACAAACAACATAAAGGAGGAATTTATCTCTTTGAGGACAAGAGTGGTATTCGCTATCCCGATTTTTACAAGGAAGATTTTGTGCTTGATACAAAGTACAAGAGACTTGGCAGTTATGATGATGTGGCAAAAGTAGGACGTGACGATATTCACCAAGTCATTGCCTATGTAAATGCCCTAAAAGCCAGTAGGGGCGGTTTCATATCACCATTAGAAAAAAAGCAGACCATTATTCCCACCAAGAATATTAAGGGAAGCACATCAACCCTATCCATCTTTGGGATTGAAATCTGCAAGACTGCAAAATTCTATGCGGAATTTTGTTCTAGGATGAAGGAAAAGGAAACTGAATTTATAAGGTCACTGAGTCTGTAACATTAAATTTGGATAGAAAACTATGGATTTGATAGAACATACATATACAATTCAATGGGTTGGACCAATGGACTATGAAGAGTATAGGGAATACTTGCGTAATCAAGACTTTTGAAAAGTTCTATAATTCTTCCATACAATGGCTGCACAGTTTTTTGTGGCTGTCAGGTCATAATGAAAGTTGATACCAATATAACGATTTTACTGCAAAGTTATTGTTTAGGTGTGCTAAATCCTTTCACACTACTGAAAAATATCAATCAAAAATAAAGTTGTGCAGTCAATTTACTCATGTTCCCAGTACTTTTGCACAGGAAATTTAAAAAAACAATATACAATGAAACAGAAAAATCATAATTTATCGGTTAAGCGCCGTATCTATTCTTTTCCACAGGAAGGTGAGAGTAGGGCAGAGGCAATCTGTCGTTCGTTTAAATTGTACACCTTGGTAGAATGGGCTGCTTATACCAAGGTAGATATTCGGATTGAAACATCAAAGAATTATCCTTTGTTGATAGGAGAACTGTCTCAACTAATGTTTTTGCTACCATTCTTTTCTGATGCAGCTAAAGTGTCTTTCAGTCAGGTATTTAATGAAGCTAATAAAGATAAGATATTAGTAGAAATAAATGCACATAATAGAATTGCATAACAACCAAGCATCAATCTCATGAAAGAAATCGCATTTGATTCTTTGCTGCTGATAGCTGCTGACGATGTTAGTCAGCAAGCTATCAATCAGCTTCGCTCAGAAGGAATATATTCCATCGAGAACCGTTCTTGCACACTTATCAATATGGTAGTGGTATCTACTGCCGAAGGAGCAGAACATGTTCGTCAGGTATTGGAGAACCACGAACGTGCCAGAAAGAATGTAGTCGTAAAGATGGCTCCGGAACTCTGCATCAAGGATGAATCCGATATCGACTCTATCTTGTCTTTTCAGCAAAATCCAGGCTGCAATCCATACATGGAATTGAAGCTCTTCTTGCAAGTGTACCATGAGAATGTGGAAATTCATGGTATGGTAGGCTTTGATTTCAGAAGTTTCTCCGATATCATCAGAGGAAAGAATGTGGTATCTGTCTATTCGTATGAATATCAAGATGACATAGCTGAGGCCACCAATCATCTAAAGTCAGTTAATCTAAAAGACAATGGCAAATATCTTCTGTCGTTTACAGTAGGTAAGTATGATGAGAAGGTTCTATCCAGGCATTTGGCTTCTCTCAATGAATACATGGATGCTTTCCCCGAAGAGAGCTGCCTCTACTGGACATACAGAGAAGCAACTCCGCAAAAAGTAACTTTGTTTGCTTCTATATCTTCAGAGTAATAAAAGGAAACGTTGATGAAGGAAGAATTCCCTCCGTAAGTATATTAGCTTCATCAAGCATCGAAACTACTTTCGTTGCCTGATGAAGCTAACTTCGTTTTTTGGGGGGCTACAACAATGCACAACACATCATAGGAATGGTACAATGAATATAGGAAGACATGAGCTGTTGCTTCTACAGGGAGGCTGCGCAGTTCTTTCTCAACCACATCCCGAAGAAGCGGTCGTAGATGATATAGCCGCCATTGTACTTGTAGATGAATTCTCTATTGATCAGCGTCTTGAGAGCAAGACTCACGCTGCTGGCAGCAGGCAAGTTGTGGCGGCTGATGAAATCCTGCGAAAGAATGGAGGTGACAGCCTTATCCTGGGCAATGGCAGATAGAAGGGCAGCCTGATTGTCAGTAAGGGAATCGTAGTAATTCACGAATGCCACTTCCTGCTCGTTCACCAATTCCAGGGTTACACCATCAATTTCCGCTGTCGTTATTTCCTTTCCGTTCTGATAGAGTCGGTTCAGAATATCCTGAATATACCAGGTTTGACCATCCACCTTATTATATAGATAGGCAAAGGTATCATGATCCATGGTCAGATTCCGGGTCCCCATCCATCTGTTGGCAAAATGATGATACTCATCCTGGTTGATGAGAGGAAGGTTGAGAATTTGCGAACTCTGATAGAATGGGCGCTTTGCCGACAGGAACATGTCGGTCATCATGTGCTGCTTGCTGCCTGCAAAGATGAAATATACATTCGGCAAAAACTGGATATAGGAGCGTAGCAGGGCCTCTGTGCCATCTTCGGGATATTCGGCTATCTGCTGGAACTCGTCGATGGCAATATAGATTCGTTTCTCCGATTGTTTCAGATACTCGAAGATATGTTTAAGGGAATCTTCGCGCTGGCTTGGCGAAACCGTAATTGAGAACGTAGGGATTCCCGTCATCTCATCAAACGACATCGTAGGCTTGTAGCCGGCAAAGAAAGTGGTTATCTTGCGCATGGCAGTTTGCGAGAAAGTATCAACCTTCCCGATAACCGTCTTTGCCAATAATTGGATGAATTGGCTCAGATTTCTTGTGGCATTGATGTCGAGATAGAAACAATGCGTTTCAGGCTCCTGCTTGCTGATGTTCTCAAAGACATGGTGTATGAGTCCCGTCTTTCCAATGCGTCGAGGAGAGATGAGGACGATGTTACGCTCATTCTGCAAGGCCTTCATGATGAC
>OICC01000521.1_pt1 | contig 11035 bp, 7 predicted proteins | sample 1581191 | NCBI WGS metagenome assembly OICC01 (sample SAMEA3882535, study PRJEB24775) | human gut metagenome | biome: human-associated habitat; feature: intestine environment; material: feces | place: Netherlands | collected 2009/2010 | reverse complement strand
CCAAAAGCAGTAATCATACTACGAATTTCCTGGTTTTCAAAAATACGATGCGTTCTAGCTTTTTCAACATTTAAAATCTTACCACGCAAAGGTAAAATAGCTTGTGTTTTCGCGTCACGACCTTGTTTCGCGCTGCCCCCGGCAGAATCACCTTCGACGATATAGATTTCACATTCACTTGCATCTTTACTTGAACAATCCGTTAATTTACCTGGTAATGAACTAATTCCATCCAATGCAGATTTACGACGTGTTAATTCACGAGCTTTTTTTGCTGCAATTCTTGCCTTGCTGGCAATTTCTGCCTTTTCTACAATAGCCTTGGCAATATCTGGATTTTCTAAGAAGAAACGATTGATCTGTTCACCCGCAATATTTGAAACAATCTTACGAACTTCACTATTTCCTAATTTTGTCTTTGTCTGTCCTTCATACTGAGGATCCGGGTGCTTAACAGAAATAATTGCAACCAATCCCTCTTTAACATCATCCTGAGATAAACTCTCATCCTTTTTGATCATATTATTATTTTTCGCATAGGTATTAATACAACGAGTCAAAGCCATTCTGAAACCATCTTCGTGATATCCACCTTCATGCGTATGAATATTATTACAGAAAGAATAAATACTAGATTGATAGCCATCGTTATATTGCAAAGCAACTTCTGCAAGAATACCATCCTGCAATCCCTCTACATAAATGACTTTATCACTGATTGTACTCTTATTCTTATTTAAGAATTGTACATACTCAATAATTCCACCCTCGTATTTATAGTCATTACTTGGACCATCTGATGTTCTTTTATCTGTTAAAGTTAAACGTATATCCTTATTTAAGAAGGCAAGCTGGCGCAGACGAGAATTCAACGTTTCATAATCATAAACTGTTGTATCCTTAAAAATCGTTGGATCCGCTTTAAAACGAACTAAAGTACCTGTTTCTTCTGTTGTACCAATAATTTTTAAAGGCTCCACCGCATGTCCACCATTTTCAAAACGAATAAAATAGATTTTACCATCCTGATAAACAGTAACCTCTAACCATTCACTCAACGCATTAACGACACTGGCACCAACACCATGCAAACCTCCGGAAACCTTATAAGCGCCTCCGCCAAATTTTCCACCTGCATGTAATACCGTCATAATTGTTTCTACTGCGCTAATTCCTGTCTTTTCATGAATTCCAACTGGCATACCACGACCATTATCACGTACCGCAATAATATCTCCTGGCTCAATTGTCACATCAATTCGATTCGCAAAACCAGCCAAGGCCTCATCAATACCATTATCCACAATTTCCCAAACTAGATGGTGAAGTCCACGTACAGAAGTGGAACCAATATACATACCTGGTCTCAAACGAACCGCTTCTAACCCTTCTAACACCTGAATATCATCCGCTGTATACGAATGCTCTACTTGTGTAGCTTGTGTTTCTAATTCTTCAAATTCAAGAATCTCTTTTTGTAATTCATCCTGACTCATTTGTAGACCTCCTTGATTCTCCCTTGTTCTATATCATAGAATCGAACTTCACGATTCCAATGCATATTCAATCGTTCTGTTGTTGTTATAAAAATCTGCATATCGTTAGGAAGCTTTTCAATTAATTGTCGCTTTCTAAGATTATCCAGTTCACTAAATACGTCATCCAATAATAAAATTGGATATTGCCCACTCTTTTCATAAATAATTTGGGCTAACCCCAATTTAAGTGCCAGTACAAAACTTCTTTTCTGCCCCTGACTGGCCACTTCACATACAGGTTTTCCATTCAATTCAAATAAAATATCATCCCTATGAATTCCAATCAAAGTCTGATGATATTTTTTTTCTTTTTCAAAAACCTTGGCATAAGCTTCCTTCATATCTCCATCCAAATCAATAAACGTTATATACTTAGCATCTATATATTCTTTTTCATTTGAAAAGAATGGATATAGCTCACGCGCTTTTATCATCAAAGAATTCAAAAATTCATTTCTTTGTTTCATAATGATTTTTTGAACATCTATCATCTGATCCAAATAAATTTGAACTAAACACTCATCCACTTTACTCTGTTTCAAAGCTTGATTTATCTGCTTTAAAATTTTTTGATACGAAGATAACGTAACCGTGTACGTTTTTGACAATTTCATTAACTCCATATCAATAAATCGTCTTCGATTTTTTGGAGATGAAGTAAATAAAGATAAATCGTCTGGACAAAATAAGATTGCATTTTCAATTCCAATAAAATCCGAATACTTCTTAACTGGATTTTGAAAACGAAACAAATGCTTTTTTTGATGATCCACAATCACTTTCAATTCTTCTTTTCTGTGATTAGACTCCACCGTTGCCTGAACACAAAATTCTTTGCACCCATGCATGATCATACTGTCCAATTGATTTGTTCGAAACGAACGCAAATGACTTAAAAAATAAATAGCTTCAATTAAGTTCGTTTTGCCCTGTGCGTTTTTTCCATATAAAAAATGAATGCATTTTGGTGTAAAAGAAAAAGACATGGTTTCATAATTACGGAAATGAAAACATGTCAGTTTTTCAACATTCATTTCACTTCAATCCTTATTCCATTAGTTTCTACAATATCTCCATGGTAGATCTTTTTTCCACGACGATTTTCATTAACGCCGTTGACTAATACTTCCATGTTTGCTAAATATTCCTTGGCCTGTCCACCACTATAGACAACATCGCAAGCTTTTAGCAATTGTGCTAATGTAATATACTCATCTTTAAGTTCAAATTCCATGAAAATACCTCTTTTCGCACTATAATTATATCATAAAACGACATAAATAGCTATGCGTACAGAGATACCGATATAAAAAGAAACCGTTTAAAACGAGTTTAAACGGCATTTTCTTTAATCATAACTACGAATTGGCACTAAAATCATTAAGACTGAAGCATCTTCCGGATTTGATACCTTGATAGGCTTCATAAATCCAGAAAATTCAATTAATACTTTTTCGCATCCCAATGCCTTGATCGCATCCAACATATATGTACCATTACATGTCAATGAAATATCTTCTCCTTCATATTCACACTTAGTCAATACTTCATCAGAGTTTCCAATTTCACTTGAATACGTCTTAACATGAGTTTCTGCAGTTGAACATTCCAATTTAATTAAATGTACTTTATCATTACGAATGAAGTTAGTACGATCAATTGTACCTGCAATTTCATATGAATCCACCAACATCTTAGATACACAACTTGTAGGAATAATTCTTTGTACATCTGGGAAAGTTCCATCAATCAAACGAGTTTGGATAATTGTTTTATCAAATACAAACTGTGCTTTTTTAGAATCTGCATAAATATCAATTGTATCATCATCCGAAACAGAACGAACAACCTCAGTTAAAGATTTACTAGGAATTGTGATATTAAAATCTTGACTTGAATTCAATTCAATTGTTTTTCTAGCTAAACGATATGAGTCTGTTCCAGAACAATACAACATATTACCTTGTGAATTGAAATTTACCCCCGTTAATACTGGACGTTGATCTTTGTCGCTGCACGCAAATGCAGTCTGAGAAACGATTGATTTTAAATCTGTTGCCTTTAATACAAAATGATGATTAGGTTGTGTAAAATCAATATCAGGATATTCATTAGAACGAATACCATTTAAGTTAAATTGACCATTATCACTAGAAATACGAACTAAAGAGTAGTCAATGACTTCAATTTCAATATTTTTACAATCCAACTTACGAACAATTTCTAACAAATACTTAGAATCAATAATAATAGATCCTTCTTCTTCAATATCTAAATTATTCAATTCACCAGGAACAATTACAGTACGAATGGATATATTTGAATCACTACCAGTTAAAATCATTGAACCATCTTTTAAATCAATACAAATACCTGATAGTGCAGGTAATGGAGAAAAGACACTAATAGCTCTAGAAACAATAGATAGCTTGTCATAAAAATATTTTCGATCAATAGAAAAATGCATAAAATCCTCCTTTTATTAATATATTTATATATAAATTATAATATAAGGGACTGTATAAGTGTGTAAAAATTGCACAGACCCTTTAAAATACGTACTCTACGCTAATTTTTTGGATGTGGATTCCATGAGGAATACAGTGTATAAATTAAGAATCCAAAGTGCTACGAATTTTTTCAACAGCTGTTTTAAAAGCTTCATCTTTTTGAATCAATTTCTTAGCACGCTCATACGAACTAGAAATTGTCGTATGATCACGACCCCCTAATTCTTGCCCAATAGATACATAAGATTTATGAAGCAAGTCTCTAGATAAGTAAACACAGATATGTCTTGCGTTCGCAATAAATTTTTGACGACATTTACCCTCTAAATCCTTGTAAGATAAGCCATAAAAACGTGTTACAGCCTTCTTTATCTTTTTGATTGTCAATTCATCCGATTGCGATACAATAGGCTCTTTAACTAATACTTTACGCGTAAAATCCATATCGATTACATCTGGATTAAATAGTGTCGCATTAAATATCAAGCGATTTAAAGTTCCCTCTAGATTTCTTACGTCATTTGAATATTTACCAGCTAAATAATCAATAACATCTTCGCTCATATTCACACTTTCTTCACGACCTTCGATTTTCTTCTTTAAAATCGCTTTGCTAGTTTCGAATTCTGGTTTAGAAATACTGATTGTAAGTCCAGAAACAAAGCGTGAAATTAAACGAGACTGTAATCCACTAATTTCACTAGGATGCATATCACTTGTGATAATAATCTGTGTATTCTTTTGAATCAATTGATTATAGACAGTGAAGAAGATTTCCTGACTACTAGAATGTTGCTGCAAATTTTGAATATCATCAATTAAGAAATAATCACAGTCTAGAAGTTGTTCCTTTACTCTTTCTACAGTATTGCCATGAACATTTTTGGTTTTCATAGCTTCAATCAATAAAGAAACTAAATCTCCACTATACATATAAATTACTTTACATTCAGGATGTTCCTTAGCTAGATAATTTCCCATCGCATGTAGTAAATGGGTTTTACCTAAGCCAGAATTACCATACAACATAAGGGGATTGAAGGGATGAGAAGTCGTTTGTGTACAACAAGCTAAACATGCGGCATAAGCCTCCGCATTAGAATTACCTTCGACAAAATTTTCAAATGTATAAGAAGGATTGAATTTATTTTCTAATAAAACATTCGTTCTTTGTTTGACAACCTCTTCAGGCATCATCTTTTCCATTTCTCTTTGGTGGATAAACTGAATTGTTAATGTATCGCCCCAGACCTCACTTAAAGTGGATTCAAACAGTTCTTTTTCTTTCTGTTTCTTTAAAATACTAAAAGTGATTGTAGAACGATAGGCTACATAAGCTATATTATCCTCTATTTTAAATAGAGTTGTTTTTGAAATCCATGAATTGAATGTATGACTATCAAAATAGTTGGATTCTTGTATTTTTTGTAAAGTTTCATTCCATATCGATGCATAAGACATGGTAGACATAGTAAAACCTCCTTGCAATATTACTATTATACACGATTTTTACACTTATCCCCATTTATTCTTTTGGGATAAATTTTTTCCCAATGTGGACTTATGTGCAAAAAAAATGAACAAAATCGGGATAACTCACTTTATATTCATATTATACACATATAGAATCATTGATAAACAAAGGCTCTCAATGACTTTTCCCAAGTTATACAGAGAATGAATTTAGAATGTCTTTATCCACTGTATAACTTAGAATTTTAGGCTCTTCATCAGTAAATGTGGGTAGATGTATATAGAAAAATAAGAATAAATACTTTATATAAAGGCATTTCAATTAAAAATTGAATAATAAAAAAACATATGGTATTTTTTTAGCTGTTCAGACTGAAAGGAAATACCATATGTCACCTAAAAAATTACTAAAAAGACTGCTTAATGTCAACTGTATTAAAATTATTGATGCTTCTTTTGAAGTAACTTCTCAAGCTTTGTATATTCACATTAAAGCTACTAAAGGAAAACAAAAGCGTTGTCCAATCTGTGGCATAAAATGTACAGGATATGATGCAACCACAAAGTGTAGAAAATGGAGACACCTTGATTTTGGCTCTTGCGCTGTCTTTATTGTTGCCGATGTTCATAGAGTAGAGTGTCCTGAACATGGTGTTCATACTGAAATGGTTCCATGGGCTAATCATCACTCATCTTATACAAAAGAATTTGAAGAACAAGTGGCTTATCTGGCTTTACGCTTAAATAAAAAAGAAGTCTCTAAGTTAATGCGTATTTCATGGAATACAGTAGGACCTGTTCTTTCACGAACTAAAAATATATATGAGCCTGATTCATCAGTTCGCTTTAAAAATCTAACACGTATAGGAATTGATGAAACTAGCTACAAAAAAGGACATAAATATGTGACTGTTGTAACAGATCACGATACAAACCAGGTAGTCTGGGTAGGAGAAGGTACTGGTAAAGTTGTGCTTGAGAAGTTTTTTAAACTTTTAACAGCAGAACAAAGGGATAGAATCACTTTAGTATCAGCTGATGGAGCTAGATGGATCAAATCATGCATTGATGAATACTGTCCAAATGCAGAAAGATGTATTGATGGTTTTCATGTTGTTTCATGGGCTATAGACGCCATGGATACACTTCGCAAAGAAATCTGGCATAACTCTTTAAAATGTGACAGAAGCCAATCAAAGAGAGGAAGAGGTCGTCCTAAAAAAGGTGAAAAAGTGGTAAAAAAAGCACCTTCTATAAAAGGCGCAAAATATCCATTGGGAAAGAATCCAGAGAATTTAACTTCATATCAGAAAAATAAACTGGATGAGATAAAACATCTGTATCCAATACTATTTAGAGGCTATCAATTAAAAGAAGGATTAAGATTTGTTTTTCAATGTGGAAAAGAAAATGTAGAACATGAACTTAATAAATGGTTGGCATGGGCATGTAGATGCAGAATACCGGTATTTGTAGAATTGAGTAAAAAAATAAGAAGACATAAAGAGGCTATAATCGCAACTGTTCATCATGGATTATCCAATGCACGAATAGAATCTATGAACAATAAAATTAAAGTTATGATTCGAAAGGCATACGGCTTTAGAAACATTCAAAACCTAATTGATATGATTATGATTGTCTGTTCAGACTTGTATAAAAAAATAGAACTGCCTTATGAAATAAGACAGTCAAAGTTTATACAATTTGATTAATGTTTACCCACACTTGTTGATGATGCCTCTCTTTTTTTTCGTATTAGAGAGAGAAGAAAGGAGGAATCATCTTGAATTCGATGGATATTGAGTCTAAGAAGTTTTTAGGACAACCCAAAAACTTTGTCTCGATCTTCAATGCACTTTTATTTGATGGACAACCAGTGTTGAAGTCTGAATATCTTAAGGATGAAAACAGTGAACTTGTCATGAATGTTTCGAGTAAGCATGTGGATATCATCAAGCGGTATGAGGATGGTACTTATTTAGATTTGTTCGTGATTGAAAGCCAAAGCTATGTCGATCCGTCTATGGTCGCAAGAGTCATGGAATATGAAAGTGTTGCTCGTATGCGTTATATTCGTCAAAACTTTAAGAAGCATGTACCTATGCATACAAGACTACCAATGATTTTAACAGTCGTCTTATATGTGGGTGAATCCAAGTGGAATGCTGCTAAAAGATTGAGTGAACTAGAAATTATTCATCCTGGATTTGAAGATATGTTCAATGAGTTTAAACTGAATCTGATTGAGCTAAACACAAATCACAAGTATAATACAGGTGAAAAGGCAACACAGGATTTTTTTGATCTATTGCGTATGATCTATAGAAAACAGATTTTAAAAGAAGATCTAGATCGAGAGTTTAATCGTGATGCATTGTATTTTGCGTATGTAGTGACAAAGAACAAAGAGTTATTGAGTATCTACCAGAAAAGCGAGAAAGGAGATGTAAGAGTGTGCAGAGCATTAGATGAAATGTTTGAAGAATCAACAAACAAAGGAATCCAGATGGGCATCAAGCAAGGCATTGAACAAGGTGTTGAACAAGGTATTGAGCAAGGCATTGAACGTGGTGTGAAAAATACACAAATTAAAATAGCGATTAAAATGCTTGTAAGAAATAATCAAACACTTGAAGAAATCTCTGAGATTGTTGGACTGGACTTAAATGCATTAAGAGAACTAAAAAAGAGTATTTAATAGAATGGATGTGCGATCACATCCATTCTTTACTGTTAAAGTCAGAACGCTCGTGACTTTAGTCATGAGATGAATGACGTATGTAACAGTTTTTCAACAGTTTCTATACGTGGACCATGTTATAATATATATGTAGAATGCATCGCAAAAAAAGACAAACTATTAAATGTCAATAAGTAATGTAAAATTTGTTGAAATTGTAATTTTCTTTGTTGAATCAAGGGTGTTTGTCTTGATTTAGAGGTGAATCCTCTCAAAAAACTTCATCTTGTTTTTGAAATTTGGTGCATTGAAAACAACTTTTTTGAGCCTTTAAAAAAATTTTCAAAAAAGCCTGATTTTCGAAAGAATTTGTATGTTTTTTTATTCGATTAAAGCTGTTTTTATCGATTTAAATACGAATTCATGGAGTTCTCCATATTCATCTTCATACAGATATTTCTTTCGTCTAGTTTTTGCCGAAAAGTCTGTTTCGGCATTTTGGAAAAACTCATTTTGGGTTGATTCCGACAGTTTCGCCAAATCGCGGTATTGAATAATGTATGTGGACTGGTTTTTCATTAAAGAATAGATTACTTTACAAAGCTTGTTCGCTACTGCATTCACGGCAAGAATATGTTTGGTACGATCTCCATTCTTTTTCTTAGTAAAATAAGCTTTAAATATTGGATTGTTTCTTCGTGCAAATTCAGCAACCATGTAGATTGCATGGCGAAGATAACGAGAACCTTTTTTGGAAATTTTTCCACGCTTGTTCACAGAAGAACCAGACTTGGAGTTGTCACCATATAACCCTGCCAGGGATACGATCTGACTCGCTTTATGAAATCTGGAGATATCACCTATTTCAGCAACGATTGTAGCCGCTGTGATTTTTCCACATCCTGTTAATGTAAGAAGTACATGATAAGCAGGAAATTCTTCAGCCTTAGAATCAATTATTTTCTCGAGATTTCGTATTTCTGATTCAAGAGAATCTATAGAATCAATAAGACTGTGAATGTTGTATAGTTCGCCATCTGAGATAGATTTGCGAACAACAATTGAATTGCGTGCAGCATGAATAAGTTCATTTGCCTTGTCTACGCCAAATTTATTTTTAGAAGCTTTTTGAAGAACGGAAACAAGTTCATTGAAATCAGCTTCTATGATAGAATAAGGCGTAGGATATATTGAAAAGATAGCTTTTAAGGTTGTACGTCCACTTGGAAAGACTTTGAGAAGGTCAGGGAAATACAAACAAACTTTGGCGAGGAATCTGTTTGTTTCCTGAGTGCATGTAACTTTAAGTGCATTCCTTCTGCGAATGTAGGCTTTCAAATCAGTATATCCGTTTTTTTCTGCATGAACGATTTGAGCATCGCCGTTCAAAAGAAGTTCGGCAATACAGGCAGAATCAATTTTATCTGTTTTATTAAGTCGTTTGTAGTCTCTGTAATTTTTAACGGAATCCGGAAAAATCATAACTACGTGATACCCATCTGATTTGAGCCTTTCGTATAGGTTAGTACCATAGATACCTGTCACTTCCATTCCGAACAAGATCTTATCTTTGTCCAGACATTTGGAAAGGACAGTGTTAAGGAACTTTTCATACCCTTGTAGCGTATTTGAAAAGTGTCCTTTCTTAATCAAGAATTTATCCTGATTGTTTTTCATGGCAAAATCGTGTTTATTCTGAGCACAATCGATGCCAACGTAGTAGTCATAAGAATCTTGTTTTTGCATAAAATTTTCCTTTCGTAACCGGTTCTGGATTGCACCTCTAAAGCAAGACAAACACAACCTCAAAAATTAGAAGATACAGTGCAAAGCAAAGTTCATCAACAAACCAAATCAGTGTATAAGGTACGTCTTGAATAAAGGAACCAGTCTTTATAAAGTGAATCAACAGTTCACAGGAGATTTGTAGGCTGCCTTAGTCCAGAACGTTACCATTATCATGGATTAAGAAGAAAAATACAATCTGTTTAACAACAATGTGTTGAACTGATTACGCTACATATTATATGAGGAGATTTCGATATGTATACAGTACGCTTTCAATTGGAACTAAGTGGATCTGAGAAACGTTTTTTGTCGAAGTCTTTTCGTATTATGAAACCAGGAAGAAAAGTATTCTGGTTAATATAGAATTGTATAATGTAGATGAACAGATCAAGAATCATTTCTATTGAAAGAGAATCAACTGTTTGTTTAGTTATTCATGGTATTCAAGTCAGGATATAATATTCCTGGCTTTTTCTTTTTGCAGGCATGTAATGAGAACAAAGTCTTAGAGAAGAAATGACATAGCTCTTTTTAGACCTTTGAGTCAGTTAGAAAAAACGTCATTCTTCCTATTTCTGTTTATGAATAAGCTTATATCTAAAAAGACGGTAATTGAATCAAGTCAGTATGTAAAACGAAACAATATGGAGCAGAAATTTGGAAGTTATCTCTACTGTTTAACGAAAGGAAGTATTGTATGGAAAGTCCAATTGTAAGCATTGATGTTTCCAATGGAAACAGTCATTACATGTGTTTTATCAAGAACAATAAACGTTTTGGTAAAGTAAAGAAAATTGATCATGATATTGAAGGATTCAAAAGACTTCTAGAAGATATTCAGAAGCTGGAAGCTGAAACCAATGAAAAGGTATGTGCCGTATTTGAAGCAACCGGAGTTTATACAAAACCTTTAGAAAGATTTCTAAGTAAGAACAGTATAAAGACATATATAATCAATCCTTTAGAATCTGCCAGAAAACGGAAAGAAGAAATACATAATAAGAAGACGGATAAGCTTGATCCAATATCTATTTCAAAAGTTT
>OICC01000507.1_pt1 | contig 11312 bp, 5 predicted proteins | sample 1581191 | NCBI WGS metagenome assembly OICC01 (sample SAMEA3882535, study PRJEB24775) | human gut metagenome | biome: human-associated habitat; feature: intestine environment; material: feces | place: Netherlands | collected 2009/2010 | reverse complement strand
TGTCCAATGCCTGGTATCTGATTGAAGCGTTCTTGTTAGTTGGCATACGCTATAAGTTTATATTATTATCAGTGGCAAAGATACAAATTCTGTGCGAGATATGTGCACAGATCCAAGTTTTTTTTCTGTTTTGGCTAAAAAAACTTGGATTTTGTGCTTTTTCTTCATAAAATTGTTATTATGCCAGCTATTTTTCAGCATGTGTTCACTGCTATTGTATAACATTGGACTGTCTTCCTACCTTCAAGTAAAGCCTAACGCTCTGAAAATTTATTTTAAGCATTGGTTACAAGATTGGCAAAGTCGATTTCTTCATAGGGAGTCCAGTTCTATGTGCAAATATTAACTTTCTAGTTTGAGAGTTTTGGCTTGCTCTGTCTCTTTTTCTTGCGTTTACGATTTTCTTCTACAGTAATTAGTCGCAAATGAGTATGTGAATTATGGTATTGAATAAAACTTTCAACAAGTGCACTGTCGGTAAACTTTGTTATTTCGGAACCATCCTCTGTCTCATTTATTTTAGAGTGAACTTTTTCCTCACCACCATTTTGTGAACCCCAATTGTTTACAAGTTCAACGAAATCCATATCGTAATGATCAACTTCAGCATCATCAGGACATAGTATAGACTGTCCACTCAAGTCACTTGTTGTTGGATAAACATGCTTAAATTTATATTCCATAATAATGCTTTCAACCGCTCTTCTACATGCGTCCTTAATTTCATCTTTCTTTTTTGGGGGATAAATACAACTAGGATATGAAATTTCCGTTTCGGTACCATCCTCCCGTTTTATCCAAAATTGCAGATTAGGGAAATGCGCAGATTTCCTTACATAAACCAATTCGATATTCTTCCCTTTAAGTTTATTACTTTTTGCTAGCTGCAAAAAGAAACTAATCATGAACTCTTCATCAAACAGATTCAGTCTGTCTCCACTCTTATATGAATTGAGAATCTTCTTGCATTTTTCCTCCAAACTCTTTTTCGTTGAAAAGGTTTGACCTTGAATTGTAATAATAAATTTTGCCATAATTTAAACATACAAAATTACTTTACCTTATTGGCAGAGTCTATTCTTCACTAAATTAAATCCGCCAAAGGTCTATTGTTCTATTTTTATACTTCACTAGTGTCCGTGTAAAATCTCAAAAGAGGTAACTCTCTATATATTAAGACTTAGGAATCGCATATTAAGAGTATTTGGTTTTTCTCCACTCCACCTCTAATCCTTTAAATCTTATTATTTGTTCCATTTTTATTCCTTGTTATTATCACTATGCTATAGCATAATAATTTTTTTGTTCAATATGCCTTGTCATTTTGCCGAAATGCATTGAATACTATTTTGATTGTTCTTTACAATCATTCCACAAAATATGCTCATTTTCATATGGTTCATTGTGATTAAGTAGAGTTACAGCAAACCATTTGACCACATCTATGAGAACAAAGACTACAGATCGGAGTAGAAGAACGTCTTTTGTCTTTTCAAAGTATTCATCTACCTTTAGTTTCATCTCATTCTTGCTGTGTGAGCCATCTTGTGTGATGTCAACAATATACTTAAGTGCCTGCGCTAATGGTTTCGGCATGATATCGTCTCCCTCCATTTCATAGAGCGTCTTGAAGGTTTCACCTTCTTTGATACTATAATTGTTGTACAGAAAGTAATTTGCCGTTCCGTTAGTGTTGTTGCTGATAGGAGGTATGAGCTTCATATTCTCACATCGTCCAAATATCTTTTCGATAGATCGTCGGACAGAAACGAATGGCTCCTTAATCTCATCCAATGTATTCTCGAAATCTCTTACAAGAAACTCATAGATGAATTCATTTGTTCCATCAAGCAACGATGCCGCATTCAACTCGTATTTATATTTGTTGCGAATGATGAAGCTTGTGGATTTTGTTTCTTCAACAGCTTTCTTTATCTCGTCAAACATGGCATTATACTCGGTAATGTCAGATTTTTTAAACCAACGTTTATGGCGTGGAAAATCTTCAAGGAAAGCCCGATTATGTTGATAGATTTCCTTGAGTAATTCATCACTTCTGTTTGTGAGAAGGAAGAAAGGTACTCTACACTTCAATGTCATACGGTAGAGGCTTCTGGCATAGTCTAGGCCAGAAGTATCTCTCTCGCTTTCTATCTTTGAGTTTGATTCATTGAAGTTGGCATCAACGATTACTGCGTCAACCAGATCTGGCCTTTCTAAAAGAGCCTCTAATTCATGCCCATCATGGGCTTGGCCGACAATGTTGAACCCATTTTCTTTGAGTTCTTGAATTGTTATCTCATCAAGGAGATCATCAATTTCATCGTCTGCCCATACGATATTATATACACTCATTGTCGTAATCAGCTAAATCATTAATATTTGCGGAATTGATAGGGATGAGTACATCCACTATGACATTCCACATTTTATTGCTATCAAGTCGGAGGTAACCTTTGTGTCCCTTCACTATCTGAAAAACATGGTAGCCACCCAGTCCGGACCTTCCAGTTGAAGCCGTAAATCTACCTCTGGAAACATAGTCTTCAACTGTGAATCCGTCAGAGATTGCCTCTCCGTTATTGGCAATTGACAGGAGTAAATAAGGATTTTCCTTATAGTTAACTTCTGAAAGTCGTATCAGGACTTGATTGCCATTTTTTTTACGTTTATGGAATCCATGTCGTACTGCGTTATTCAGGATGGAGTCAAGCATTACAGTCAACATGCTCTTGTCAAAGAATATTGCTGGTGTGCCGTCAAGTTTGCTCAATACTTCTAATGTGAAGCAGTTGCTACCATAGTTATTCCAGGCATCAACATATCCGTTGATAAACTCTGAAATATTATTGGGCTGTATGTTGAAACTCGCAGAGTCAATACGTGCATTGGTATATTGAATTGTTCGATTCATATACTCCACATTGTCTTTGAGCTGCTTAACCAGAAGGGTATACTTGTCATCTGCAGGTGTTGCTTTCTCCAATCTTTGGATAATCTTGCCAATTCTAATCTGGGTTGTTCCAAGCATATGTTCAAGATCAGAAATGTTCTGCTTAATTCCTAAACGCTTGGCATCAGCTTCATTCTCAGCAGATATTCTCTCATGATAACGCTGGGTTATTTTATTTATTATCTCAACCTGTTTGTCAAGAGAATCAATAACCACAGGGAACTTCATATATCCGGTTAATGCCATGCCACTCTTGCTTATAGCTTCATTATTCACCAAAATGTATGCAAGATATCCTGGGGTAACAAGTGACTCGTTAACCTCAAATACCTTTATAGCAGAATAGCAATTAAAACTTTTATTGTCAGTAAAAAGTCCATATTTTGCTTCTGTGAGGGATGTGAATGCAAGAAGATACTTCTTGTTATTTGCATCAAAGTGAAGATAATTAGCTGGTCTGCGAGTCTCATCCATTATGGATACCTTACTATTATTGAGCAAGATTTCAAGGTAATCTTTGCTTAAGGATGATATTGCAGTTGCTTCGCCTACCTCGTTTTGTGAAATGGACTTTCCTTCAGCTGGGGCTATTAAATCACCGAGTTGTACAATTTGCTGGCCTTCTTGCAGGTCAAAATCTTGGTTGAAGTAAAGCGATGGATTAAGATTATAATCATACTCTCTAACTTCATCTGGTAAAATATTTACGCAATCTTTACCAAATGACTCCATCATATTAATGCATCTTTCAACATCGAATACACGCTTGCGGCGATCGCCTATGTAATATTGCTCTGCATGAATGATCTTGATAGGATCATCTGTTTGGCGGTCCCTTTTACAAACCAATATTACTGTTGGTATGCTAGTTCCGTAGAGAATATTAGCAGGGAGCGCTATGATTGTATCAACAAGATTGCGTTTGATTAGTTCTTGACGAATCTCATAATCTCGATTATTTCTAAAACAAAAAATTGCCGGGAGTAGAGTAACAGTTACTCGGGCATGATTGCAGAAAAGTGGTCGAGCAAGCAAAATCTCATTATAGGATCTACAAGGGCATTCTGGAGTGGCATATTTTGCATCGTACAGTTGGTCTTTTGTAAGCTTTAAGCCAAATGGAGGGCAAGATACAACAGCATCGTATGGGCAATCATCCCAATGACTTATCGAGTTAACATTTGAGATTCCTTCGTCACATCCGAAGACAGCTTCTGCATTTATTCTGGCATAAATAAATGTCTTGTAGTTGATTTCTTGACCAATGAACAAAGGTGTTCCTTTAGTCTGAGAGAATTCATGAATGATAGAAGCAGTTCCGCAGAAAGGATCAAACATATCATTGCAATTCTCAGAATTGACAATATGTGCCATCAGTTTAGTTATTGCAGATGGTGTAAAGAAGTCTTCTGAAGCCTTCCCTGAATTACATGAAACCAAATCAAAAAGGTCTTTCAATACTTCTGCATAAATTGAATTGAAATCCTTCTTGTCGATGATATGATTCAATTCATTGATGAAACTGCACATTGCATAATGCAAACGTTTGTCGTTAGGAATCAAGCTAATCAGATCAGCATATAGCCTGTCGTCTTTTGGCTCAAATTCAAAACGATGAGAGTCATATACATGAATATTATATCCCTTGTGAATGGCATACAATACAGTCAATGAAGGGATGAAAAACTCTTCAATAGATATATTGCCTCTCACATGGTTCATCAAACCCCACACATTCTTAGTTACAAACTCTGCACTTGTTGTCTGCTGTGTATACTGCATACTCATATCAAATTAAAAAGTGAAACAAATTAATTTACGGGTGCAAAGTTATCACTCTTCTGTGCATCCTTTCTGCATAGGAAAATATTTCTCGAAATTTTCTTTAATTATGTTGCCAATATGCTCCCTAAACCATTCTGGTGATACCACTTCCAGGTCTGGACCGAATGATAGAATCTGCTGGTCTAGCTCCTTGTTGGGTATAACATCGAGACTAAGTTCATATTCAGCTTCATTAGTCACCTTTTGAGAAGGATGTATTGGCTTTGATACTATGTAGGGAAATCTGTTCTTGGTTGCCCTAAGAATTATATGTTCCTTTTCCTTTCCTGTTGGATGGGTTACTCCTACGATATCATCGAAATAGTGTTCGAAGTCTATTTCATGATTCTTCTTGTATGTCAATTCTCCATTCTTCTCGAAATCAATGATTCTGTCGAGGGCTAAATTGGATATTTTGTTATTGTCCTCTCTAAGTCCGAATACAAACCATCTGTTGTTGTATTGCTTGACATAGTAAGGATGGAAAATAATATCTATCTCCTGGCTATGCTCATTGTATGAGTGGTATTTGATATTCAGTACAAGACGGCTTGAAACTGCATCGAGGATTTTTGTGAGATTCCATATACCTTTGAGACGGTCGTTTTTCTCGAAGCCCACAACGTTCGTTTTCTTGTCCTTGATGTCGAAGCGGTTTTCAAGATTGGCTATAATCTCTTCCACCCATCCATAGCTAGGCAGATTTCGATATCTGCTGATGGCTTGAATGGCAGTATTAAGCTGCTCAGCCTCTCTTTGGGTAAGCGGCTGCATCTTGATGCTGAAGTTTGGATCACTATAATGATAATAGGTGCGTTTACCTTCTTTCTTCCTTTCAAGGGGTATCTGCCATCCCGCTTCACTTTCCATGTATTTGATGTCATCAAATATCTGTCTTCTTTTAACAGAAGATTTTTCCTTTGTATTCCTTCTTAGACCGTTGAACTCGTAGAGGGCCTCATTACATGCTTCGATGAGGTCTTCTATAAAATACTTTTTGTTTGTTCTTTGAAAGCATTTGTCCAATGCCTGGTATCTGATTGAAGCGTTCTTGTTAGTTGGCATACGCTATAAATTTATATTATTATCAGTGGCAAAGATACAAATTCTGTGCGATATATGTGCACAAAAACATGTTTTTTTTAGTTCTGCCCTAAAAAAATATGTTTTATATGCCGTTTTCTTAATAAAATGATTACTTTTGCAGTTATATTTGTATTTGAAATGCAGATACAACGCACAACTGCAATCTAATTTTGCACATTAATCAAAACCGAATGATATGGAAATTAATGAATATGACTTAAAAGAGAGACATTCCGATGAACTTATTGGATGTTACACCACAGAAGGAGGATATGGCCACTTTATAGATCTTCGAGGTTCCGAGGGTGAGGTGGTTCGTACTTTTTATGAGAGTGGAGAAAAAGTTGAAATCAGATATGATAATAATGGGTTGGTTGAGCATGAGTTTTATAAATTTAAGTGGCATTTAGTTGCTTCTAGTCCATTGACTCTTGCTGTTGATGGTGAGGTTAGTCCTATTGACAAGACTGCTTTGTTGAACCGTTTGTTTAAAATCTATTCAGATTCCAGAGGCAAGAAGATAGAGGATGAAGTGCGTACTCAAGAAACTATCTTGAGTGAGGTAACCGGTGCAGAGCATACATATATTTATGAACTTCTTCAAAACGCTAATGACTATCCTCATTCTGGTGAGGACAATGATGTGGAAGTGAAGTTTGTTCTTACAGAGCATTATTTGTTGTTCTTGCATACTGGTGCTCAGTTTAACTTGCGCAATATCATTGGAATTTGTTCTTTTAACCAGGGTGAAAAACGTGCTAACAAGGATACCATAGGTTATAAGGGCATCGGCTTTAAGACAGTTTTCGTTAACAATGATTATGTGTATTTGCATTCTGGTGAGTGGAAATTGCGTTTTGACGAATCATATGCTGATGAGAAGAGTCATGGTTCTTCTCCTTGGACAATCATGCCGATTCCTACGGCAAATGAAGAACTTGATAGGGAGTTGAAAGAAGCTTTAGCCAGCATACCTTCGTCTTACAGGGTTCAGTTTGCCTTGCGTCATAAGCGTGATGCTAGGGAAAATATTCCTCAGTTGGACAAGGTTTTCAGTGATGATCAAATTCTCCTGTTCATTCCTCATGTGTCTAAGGCTGAGGTGTATATTGACGGTACAAGAAAGTATGATGTCATCAAGGATAGGAACAAGTGGATTGTTGATAGTTTCCGTTATAAGCTTCCCGATGATTTAAAGGAATGGGTGAGAAAAAATGCTAATTCCGGTGCCAGCAAGATTCCTGAGAAATTCAAGGATATAGATTCTATTGGTATTTCTTTTGCTGTTTCTAAAGATGGCAACAAGCTGATTCCTATTAAGAATGCCCGTGTTTACAATTATCTTCCTACAGAATTACGCCTTGATTTTGGCTTCTTGCTCAATGCTGACTTTATTCCAAATGGTTCACGCAGCGGCTTGCATGAAGTGAAATGGAATGATGTTGTAATGGAAGAGTGTGGTCGAAAGTTTGTAGGATGGTGGACCGGATTCCTGGAAAATTGCGATGCCTGGGATATGGACTCTGTTTTCTCATTGTTACCGGATTTCGGTTCTTCCAACCATTATGCATCTCAGTTCTTTAATGGTTTTTATGAAGGAATGATGGAGACACCATGCATCCCGGTAGAAATCAATGGCAACTATATCTTGAGCAAGATTCATGATGTCATTTTGGATGAGATAGGGCTTGTAAGTGGACCTAATCCTTTGTTTACGGATGAAGAGTTTTATTCATTTGTGGGTACTGGTAAATATCTTCCACATAAGAACGTTCGTAATAGTAATAGCTTGAAAGAATTGTTGGATGAAACGATTCCTGGAGTGTGTGACAGATTCGACAACGAAAAACTTGTTTCTCTTTTCCGCAATGAGGCTTTCACAAAATGGCTTTCTTTCAAAGAGAACAACATCCGCTTTAATCAATTTCTGATAGACAATGATTACTTGTCTGTTGTAGATAACCTGCCAATTTTTCTTGATGCGGAAGGAGATTTGAAGAGAATGGGGCAGTTGTATCTTGATGTTGACAGATACATGGATGACCTTTCTTTCTTAAGTGATAAGATTTGTCGCTTGGATCCAGAGGTGAGAGTTGCTTTGGAAAAGTTGAATAAATGGAATCTGGTTACTAGCAAGTTTATTCAGTTTAGTGATTATCGTTTTGCTCAGAAAATCGTGAGTTCATTTTCTGAAATTCGTGAAAGAGTAATAGATAAGGATAATAATGTCCATTTATTACGTTTCTTGGCTAAGAGTGGGTATGGTGTTCGATTAAGCGATCTTCATTATCCTGTTTTTACCGACAGTGGCAATTGGTTAGATAGCTATAAAAACTTATATTTGCCAAATGGCTTAGGCAAGGAGTTTGCGTCACAAAATTGGGTTGGAGATGATTGGTTGAATTTTGTGGATAGTTCTTATTTTGAAATTGATCATGATGTATTGAAGGTATTTTTTGAAAGTCAAGGTATTGTTAGGGTAGGAGAAATGGATCTCTTTCAAGAATTTATCTCCAATGATTTCTATCTGGCTAGTATTGCTGAACAGATTGAGGATAAGGATACGAATATAAGCTTTTATCGTTTCCTTTCCTCACACTTTGGCTCTTTGAAGTATAAGTTCACGCCAAACATGCGTCGTACTCTTACTTTATATGCGACAGATGGTGATATTGAAGTACTTGTACCGATTGCAGCCTATGTATATTTCAAGAGTGATTATTGGGAGGAAGTCATCAAGAACAAATGGCTTCCTAAGGAATTGTGTCTGGTTCTTTCTTCTTGCTATGGTACGGATAGTGCTGAAGGTGATGACATAATATCCTACTTCAAGACGTTGTCTTTGGCCTACATGTTTACTGCTCCCTCTTTTTGTAATTTATTAAAGCAGGAAAGATTTCTGACTTCCATATGTGATCACATCAAGACTAAAGAGGATAGTAAAGATTTCTTGAATTTTCTTTTTGCCAATAAAAATATTTTATTTAAAGAGGATGAGGTTATAGACGCCAAGTTCCGCTATATTCCAGTCAAATGGGATGGTGAGGAACAGCTGAAATCCTGTAAGGATTGGGGTGGAATGACCTACTATCACTCTCCTGCATTGGATGACTTGTATGGGCAGGAATGGTTTGTTAAAGGTTCCATGCATATCTGTGATGAGTACTATACTTCTTTGTTTGATGGTCAGGAGAGAAAAGAATTCTATAAGAAGCTTGGCTTTAAGTTTTTCGATACCATTGATTTCTTCCGTAGGCATGTATTGGCAGTTATCGATAGATTCAGAGATAGTTTGAAGGATAGAAAGGCCAATCTGGCATTCCATCAATATGTTTTCCGTAATCGGGAGGCATTGTCTTCTGACGATTTCAAGAAGGTACAGATTGTGCCAATTTTCATAGAGTCTCCTTCTGTGGAGGATGGTATTCTTATGTCCTGTTCCAATAACCATTACTTGCCATCAGAGGCATTGACTGGTATTGTAAAGGCAGATCTGGTTCCTGCGAGTTTGCTTGATACTATTCATCATGATTATGTCACTTGTGAGGAAGAGCGCAGATATTACCTTGAGTCCTTGAATAATGCTGAGCTTACTTCTGAGAGATTCGTTAGTTATATTTCTGGTGAGGATAATCTTAAAGAGGTTTATGACTATCTCCTGGATGAGGACAGAAATGTGCGCTTTTGGAGGTGGGTTTTGGATGCAAAACTCTCGGGTGAAGTAAAAGGAGAGCTGTCGAAATTTCCTGTGCTGGGTTACAGTAGTTCCTCTTCAGAAAAGAAGATATTTACTCCAGAAGAATTATTCTTGTCAAATGAGTATGCTAACTTTGATATAGAAAAGGTAGTCAAGGAGTTTACGGATACTCCAGCTTTCGTATCATCTTGTTATCTTAGAAGTGGAGATTCCAAGAAGGATTGGTTGAATCTGTTCAAAGCTGTGGGTGTCATGGTGGATACTCATGCTATTGTCTTTGAGAAGATTTTGCCAAATCTTGATGCTTACTTTGGTAGAATGGAGATTATTGGTGTATTGGCAGAACATGAACGGGAAATTCGTGGAATATTGGCCAATGAAGAAAATACTAGGATGAGAACCTTGCTATCTAAGCTTTGGCTTCTTTGTGATGATGAACATTATCGTCATCCTTCTGATGCCTTCTTGTCTGGAGGATATCTCAATATCTCTGTCGATCCATTAGCCGATGTACGCATCCCTAATCTTGTTTCTGCCAAGTATCTTGATGGCTATGATGACAAACCGGAAGTGGCTGAACGAATCAAGCGTTTCCTGGAAGCTGTGATGGATTGCCAGAAAAAATGTCTTTCCTTGACAGCATTGCGAAACGAGAAATTACGCTATTTTGTTTCTCATCAAGAGAGTTATGCTTATGAGGCACATCTTAGGATTATTGCTGAAATGGCTACCATATTTGATGAGGAGAAGGAAGATTTCAAGGAAATAGTCAAAGCTACCAGTATCAAGCTTTATGATAAGAATCAGGATTTACGTCCTAGTTCTCAGTTATATTTGGGTTCTTGCTATCACCCGGATTGTGACTATGAGAGTTGTGACATCCAGACTTTATCTTATTTGAGTGAAGATTACAGAGGAGTTATTGAGGCTTCTTACAGAAATGCCTTCTTGGGCTATTTCCAGGTCGGGCAGACTTTCAAGGAGGTTAATCTTCAGCTTTTGACAAATCCTAAGTTTGCAAAGTACTTTTGGGGGGATTATGCTCCTCATAAAGCGGTACAATTACAATATATTTGTGATGAGGAACATCTTAGAATGTTGCCTTGTATCCCTTCACCTACGGGATTAAAGCGTCCTGTTGATTTGTATGATTACAGAGAAGGACAGTTGCAGAAAATAGTCAATTCGCTACCTGATGGAAGTTACAAACTTCCTAACATTGAGTTGCCTTCATGGTTAGGTTATATTGGATTCCGAAGCAGATTGACCTTTACGGATTGTTTGGACTATTTGCTTTTGAAGACTAATGATTATCGTAGGAAAGTTTACGACTGGATTGTGGAAACACGTGACGAGACTATTCATCGCTATAAGCGAGAAATAGTGGAGTTCCGTGAAAATGCAAGTTGGTATGCTGGTACGAAAACTTGGGAACCTTTGTCTTCATTGGTTGCATTGGATTGGAAGAATTCAACTTTGAGTGATAGCTTTGGTACGAATTTGCATGTGTGCAATCCTTCATTTATGCCTGAATTTAGGCAGGATTTTGAGCGCTTGTGTCACATCTTAGGTATTAAGATCATATCAAACTCAGATTTTCAGAAGAGAAAAACTGGTGAATGTTATGAAGATACGGAGGCCAAAGAAGAGATAAAGAAGCGTTTATTATACCTTGCATATAAAGCTGGTGGAGATTGGAAAGAGACTTATCAGAAGAATGCATCATTTCTGGATGCTTGTGATATTTGTAGT
>OICC01000485.1_pt1 | contig 11634 bp, 13 predicted proteins | sample 1581191 | NCBI WGS metagenome assembly OICC01 (sample SAMEA3882535, study PRJEB24775) | human gut metagenome | biome: human-associated habitat; feature: intestine environment; material: feces | place: Netherlands | collected 2009/2010 | reverse complement strand
TACGGACGCATTACCCCTCGATACATCGACAACGCCTTGCATTTCGCCTCCACACCGTCCTGACCTACCTCCACGTAGCAGTTCGGACGAAACAGATTCATGGCGTCGTTGATTGCCCACTCCGAGCACGAAGGAACCTCCATATACCAAAACTCCTTCACAGGCTTCACCGTCGGCTGGCGCTGAAACAATCGTATTGCCTCCTGGCAAGCCATGGAAGTCTGCAAGTGATCATTATTGGTGTCAGCAGGATGATGCGTTATTACAATATCCGGCTCACTCTCCCGAATAGCACTTTCTATGAACTGCACCAGCTTCAAATGCGGCACAGTGTTCATCTCGATATTCGGAAACGTTGCCTCATACTTCTTGCCCACGCCTACATAATTCGTCGCTGCATCCGTATCACCTTCCAACTCTGCATCCGAAGGACGGAAAGCACGCGCCTTCGCCTCTGTACACATGATTGCCACATCCACCTCGTCGCCTTCATGCGACCATTTCCACATCGATGCACCAGCCCCGAACCTCGTCGTCGGGGTGAGCCACCACTAACAAGTATTTCATTATTATTTGTCTAAAAATCACGTTATTGATTTGAATCCAACCAGCCTCTCTCATTCAAAACGTAGGAGACCATTAGCTTTCAAGGAGCAAACTTTCCGTTCATAAACCTTATCATCGTCCTTAATATCACCAATCAGTAAAGAAGAAAGAGGGTTATGAGTTTCTATTTTCCTCTCGACTATTTCACGATTATAGTTAGCATAACAATAAACACAATGATGACAACAAGTATTATACTCGCCAATATCTACACTTTCAACACATCCACATTCTTTTCTTTGATTCTTATCCTTTTTTACATTCAATGCACAAGAACCAATGATATTTGAAATAAGTAGAGGATCAATGCAAGCACCATGTTCTATGCCATACCCACTAAGGTCAATATGTTCTGCACAAGTTTGAATTATAAAACCATAACTATTAGCTATAGACACAAATGATTTAGCGAGAATTTGAATTTCCGCATCGTTAGGCTCTCGTATGTTCAATCTTGACGTATTCGTTTGTACTCTTTTGTACAAATCTATAAAACTTATCACACATCTATTGGAAAACCCAGATAATCGTTTAGCGATCTCCTCAAAATACCGAATATGATAAGCAACATCCATTCTATCAGACAAGAAAATAGGATCATATCGCCATATCACTTTTTCTGGGCCTATTTTATCAGACAGCTCACGAAAAGTATCAAAAACACTTCTTTTCAATGGCACTTCCTCCTCAATATGCTTATCATAAGGATTTACAGTAAATTGAAAATAGTATTTATAACCAGACAACTCATCCAATCGACCTATCATTGCTCTTGGATTTTTCGTCCAAAACACTATACAATCCACCACACTGGGGCGAATGTCAATTCTACTAATCCGATGAATATTCATCGGATTACGCACATCTACAAACCCAGCCTTAATTCGATAAAAAAACCAATCGGAATAAAAAGCTGGTATATCCGTCCTTCTACTAACACTAAGTATCATTTGTGCTTTAAAACAATAAATACCTGTTTGGACCTACAGCGCGAATTACACTTCACAACCCTATTCTTCTCACTTAAGGGAAACACCAAGTTGTCACTCCGATAAACTTTCCATTTACACCCTCTAGCATAGTTATCACTAGGGAAAGCATAGGCTTTACACCTTATTGATTCGAGACTATTATTACATAATGTTGCATTTTTAAGCAATTCTACCAATCGAATTACCATCTGAAATCCAGAATTCAAGCGATTGTCATTCCCATAAAATCTTATATCATTAAAAATGATACTGCGCAATCTTTTGTCAATACAGAAATCCCGAATATCCTCTAAAAACTTTTGTTTTTGATTTGACGTCTGGAATTTCACGGCATCAGACAACAAATAGTTCAAAATCAATATATCTACGTTTTTACCACCTTGCCAATCACAGAACATATCTGTCGTATAAAAGTTGATGGTATGGGGAGAATTCGCAAACACTTCTTTACTCAGACTTTGTACATCATTCCATACTGGGTTTTGATCATAACCTTGGTAATCTAACGTAAAGTTTGGAGCTACATCCTTCCATGCCTTTATTATTCCAAACACTTCTGAACCTGGGCCACACCCTAAAGATGCACAAGTCACCCTTCTCGCTTTATCATTAGGAAAACATTTTAATAACAGCGCTATTTCTGATGCAAATCTATTAAAAAACTGCAAGACATAATGATAAGTAATCTTTTTACAACTATATGTAAATCGCGGCTGGTCAAATTGAATATGCTTCAAACACGCCGTACAATCACCTTCTTCACATTGGCAAGCCTTACAAAAACGATCCAACGGACAGCCCTCATTACACTTCGGCATTTTTATATAGGTGTCATAACACCTTGCTATAAAGTCCTCAAATTCCTTCATACTCTAACAATTCAAAACACATATTTACCACATCGTCACCTCAAGCGATAGTTTTCACACCAACGTACCATCCCCTAGAGTCACGCCGTCAAAGTATACTATCAACAAGATTGTCATACCACTCCTTCAAATAAGACTCACCCTACACGTACCCCTTCATCTTCCTCCACACAAAATGGCACGGTTTCCATATTGGCGACCACATCACCTCGCTTGGACAGAATTTCAGGAACAACATGTTTCTTCTCACATTATGCAGATAAATGCTCCAACTATTCTTTCTGTTAACATTTATATATCTCTCATCATACTTTCCAAAGTTACCAGAACGCATAATCTCATCCAGCAAGAAAGAGCCAAGAGAAACATCAGGAGAGCAAAGCAAATATTCATCTTCCAGGTCAAAGAATGCCTTTTCCACATACATCACCGCAGCTGCAAATCTATCAAGCCCCAAAGAAAACAGAATCTTCAATATCTTCTCCTTATTTCCTTTGTACGCTTTCAGAATATAATAATAGTCAAGCAACTGCCTCAACCCTATTCCCTCATGCAGCACATGATGAAAAATATGCATTAGAGAATACACAATATTAAACTCAATGGTAGGCGTAGCAAATCCATATTCCTTAGAGTAATTATCAAACTGTGAGTGTGACTGAACTGAGAAAAAACGCTTAAACCTTCGATACCTAAAAGGACTATATGCAAAGCTTGGAATAAAATGCACCTCAACAGGCACACCATCCCAAACAATTACATCCACATGATGAATAACTGGAGAACCAATGTTATACTTACTTTTCAAATAAGCCAAAATTTTCTCTCTACCCCCTTCCATCCAAATGTCAATGTCGCCACATTGTCGTCTGTATGGATGAGGATATAACTTAGCCACTCCTTGCCCTTTCAGTATACAACTCTTGAAACCATCATCCGCAAAAATCCTTGTCAGTTCAGCAGCCTTATCATCAAGCAACCTATTCCGCTGTTCCAAAGCCACCACCCGTGCAATCCACTGCATCAGTCTTTGTGGCTTTGCTTCACCCAAGGCTATAGCACGCTCCACCCCATCCATAAAGACACCGAACAGCGATTGGCGTTGCGCCTCTGCATAAAGCGAAAGCCAATCCTGTTCGGTAAGTTTATAAGAGAATACTTCTCCTTTCCCCAAGGAAAACTTTAAAAAATCTCGAAAAATGTACAACTTCTTTACCATTTTGTTCAAAACGTCTTACAAAGCCTCTCCCCTATACTATGCTATCGCTTCAGCTGGCAATTGTTTCAATACCCCTCAAGATTATAAATAAGTGTTGTATACAGGAAGAGTATTGCCAAATACTTTAACCACAACTCAAACTACCATATGCGCATTTGCTATACGTTTAATAGATTCTTCATAGCTGACCACACGATACTTACCATCAAAGTGGTTAGACATTTTCATATCATAAACGATACTTCCAAATGCCTTGTGTATAAAATCGAACATAGGCATTTTACTCAAAAATCGCAGAGCTGGATTAAATAAACGAGTTTGCCACATTTTGTTTCCAACAGCCTCGGCAATATCTGCTACTATTTTACTTGTCTCAATATAGCACTCCTGTTGAGGGTAATAGACTCCGCCTTGATTGTGCTCAATAATCAGTTTTACGAGTTCACAGAGGTTATCCACATACACCATACTCTGCCTATTCTTCAATTTCGGGAACACTGGCATTTTTTTTGCAAAATTTACCAAACGGGGAAAATTGTCTCTAGCAAACTCACTATAAATCAATGGAGGACGCACCAGGGCCACTTGGAAGCTATTGTCTACTAAAGCTACCAGTCCACGCTCAGCCATCATCTTGCTCTTTCCATAAACAGTGGGCTCTGAAGGAACTATTTCTGCCGTGATTACTTTATCTTCACCAAGGCCGCTCATATCACCATACACAATTTGGCTACTCATTTGAACAAACATAGGGACACCTTCTGCCTTAGCTTTTGTTGCTACATCTATAGGCAGCTGACCATTAACTTCATAATACAGTTTCTCGCTACCATGACGAGCATTAGCATGAGCCAAACCACTCACATTATATACAGCATCATATCCATGAAAATCAGCATCTGCCCATTTTCTATTCATACTATCAACAGCATCAATTTGCCAATCTGGATAGTTTTTATTGATATAGTCTGTAAATTTGCCACCGATATATCCCCCGATGCCAACAAGCATAACCTTCTTTACCATAACTACTTGAAATTCTCCCAATTCTTTATAACTTCATCCCAAGGAGCGCGATCCTCTTTATCATAGATATACACACATTTAGCATCCTTAAAATCACGTAGCCATTCTGCTATAGAACACATACCGCCCTCTACACGCTTGGCGTAATCAATCACCTCACTCATTGAGGTAAAAGGTTCAAACTTCTTACGATCTGCTGGATCAACACATCCATTCTCCATACCCTTTATCCACAGATAAGGTAAAGGCATACCAGCAAACTTACAAGTAGGATTCCAAGCTGAGGCACGGAAATTTGTCTCCATAAAGTAATAGGTTCCATCCTTGTCTATTAGGAACTCAACCTCAAACACACCCTCAAAACCTATTTCCTCAAACATAGCCTGAAGTTTCGCTTCCATATCCTTATCTTCAAACATTTTCACATCGTGATAAGGGCTGTAATAACCTTGAATGAGGTACTTCCATTTCATCTCGGTAATAATCTGCATTTCCTTACCTTTGTTGATAGTGTAGCCCTCCAAAGCCATCTCGTTCTGTTTATCAACAAAATGCTGAATCATAACCAAAGGGCTTTCTATCTTTACGATAGCTTCTTTCAGTTCTTTTTCATTCTGACAGATATACACATCGCCTTTCCACGAACCCGAATTTGGCGAAATATCTTTAGTGATAATCGGATACCAAAGATTTTCAGGGAGTTTATCTTTCTTACTGACAACATAGCTATCAAGTACATTAAACCCATGCTTCTTGGCGAGTTGTTGAATTCTGTACTTATCCATGAACTTATTAATGCGTCCAGAACTACCAGCGTTATAAGTGATAAACTTATCTTTCCATTCATCATAGTGCTCATCAAAATAGCCAACAGACTTATCATCTGAGAATACGATATATGGTTTTTTGCCCGTTTCCTCTACTAGACAACCATATTTTTCCATTAACAAGCTAAAGCCTTCTGGCACCGAATCTACGCGAAACAGTTTAGAGATATACTTACTCTTAGTTGCCACCTCGTATCTACGTTTTACAGATATGTAAATAGGATTAATGCCATTTTCGCCAAGAGCACGAATCATATTAAGTGGATTGTAATGCTCCAACGCAAAAACGATACACAAGTGACCATTATATTGATTGTTCATATTGCTTGTTTTTTGTTATTTCTTACTCTCCTGATAAACATTCTTTCCAAGCGCAACTGTTGATAAAATGCCAAAGAAAGTTTTTATATCAAGTACCAACGACATATCATCCACGTACTGAGCATCCATTTCAAACTGAGTCGGACGATCCGCAGTAGCGCGTAGATCAAGATCTACAGTACAGAACAATCCCGGTAAAGCATCATACCTGCGAACATAACGCCTATTATCTTTATAAGGTTCAAACTGAAAGTCGAGAATCGGACGTGGCCCAATAATAGCCATGGTCCCATTTAATATATTGAACATTTGAGGTAATTCATCCAAACTTGTTCTGCGTAAAAATGCTCCCACCTTAGTTATGCGGCTATCACTCTCCGAATTAGCAATTCCTCCTTTCTCAAAAGCTCCCAAACACATTGTTCGGAACTTATAACAAGTAAATGGCTTCAAGTTTTTACCCATACGCACCTGCTTGAATAGTGCAGGCCCCTTGCTGTCACATTTTACAAGAACGGCAATGATAATCATAGGAATAGCAAATACCGCAAGGCCAAGCAATGCTAAAACCATTGATAACATTCTCTTAAAAACACATCTATACATACTTTTTTATTCCAAATATTTTCCGATTATATTTTGGGCTCATCGAGCAAAAGAAGTGAGAAGATTGTTTTTGGTGTATTTATACCATTTGCAGCATAACTGCTAAACAAACTAAACAACCGATACAAGACGAGCGACTCTTAGCAATCTAGTTTATCCACAACAAGTGACATCTTAGCATGACGGGCTTTAAATCCTCACTCCTGCCCCAAAGGAAACCTCTTTTCTTCGAAATACATTTTCGGTAACACTTTTAAAATGGCCCAATTCATTTTAATCTGCCGTATAGGGTCCTGGAAGATTCGTGTCAACCATATAAATCTAAGAGATCCGATATGGAATTTAGGCAAAGCCAGGTCACCCACCCAAAAATTTAAAGCAGCACCAATGCCAAACAACACCCCTTTCGCCAATAAAGGTTCTATTTTTCTACAGAACACCTCCTGCTTCGGATTACCAAGTGAAACCCATATTATATCAGGGTTATAAGCATTAATTTCACTGGCAATTTCTTTGTAATTAAATTCGTCAACTTTGCAGAAAGGTACTTGGATGTGCTTTATATAACTATCGTTGTTAGCTCGCCCTTCCTTTGCTAACTTTGTTCGAACCCGTGCTACTATCTCATCGGTATTTCCAATTATTACCTGACGATACGCGTGATGGATATAGTATTCGAATATCTCAGGTCCGTTAACAGACTCCAGCCCCTTGCCATAGATTTTACTTGCAAGGGTACAAATAAGACTTCCATCACATGTGTTTACAAACGAGCCATTGATTACTTCACGATACTCCAAGTCATGTTGCAATCGAGCTATCACACTTGAATCACATACACAAACATATCCAGTTTTCCTTTCTGCTATGCGCATGTTTATCTTATTATACAACTCGCTTTTATTAAAAGTCAAATGAGTATTAAAGATGTTCATATATATTTATCTTCTATTTTCTCTTACCATAATTCTGCCTAATGATAGCAGAGCAAGATTCCTATAATTAGCACACTCCTTATTTGCTTAACTCTTCATACAATGCCCCTAATTGTTTGTTGATGGTATTAAGATTAAATTTATGCTCAGCAAAATCAATTGAAGCTAATGCAATGCGATTACGTAATTCTTCATCAACAATCATTTTTTCTAACTGTCTAGCGAGCGCATCTATGTCACCAGGGTTAAAGAGGAGCATATTTTCTCCATCTATAGCTACATCCGGAAGACCACCAACAGGAGTTGTCACAACAGGAAGACCATAAGCCCACGCATCAAGAACACTCATCGGGAAACCTTCTGCATAACTAGGAAGGCAAAAAATAGTAGCAGACATAAAAGCTTTGTGCTTTTCTTGACCAGAAACCCATCCAAGAAACTTAATTCGATCATCGATACCAAGTTCTGAAGCCAGTTTTATTCCTTCTTCAATTTCACCATTACCTGCAAAAACAATTTTCCAGTCCTTATGCATAAAAGCAATCTTTGCAAAAGCTCGAATCAAGTCATCATAACCTTTACGATGGTACACTGTTCCTGCGTACAAAATCTCTTTATTTATAATCCTCTCTGAGGTTAGTTTACCCATTTGCATTTTGCTGATATTAACAACTGGGCATGGATTATACAAAATTCTAACCTTATTCTCGTTTATTCCTAACTCGTCGACTAATGATTTTTTCCAATACTCAGACAATACGAGAATTATATCAGATTTGTTAAACAGATATTCGTACAAATGTCGATTTTGACTTCTTATCGTCGTATCTAGCGAAAAGGAATGAAAATGTGAAATAACTTTTTTGCCCAATATTTTTGCTATGGGTAAAAAGTAACTTTTCCTCTTTGCCGAAGAACACTCGCTAAAATGGAAATGAACAATATCACAAAAAGGAACCAACGCAAGAAACCGTATAATGGCTGTACACAAATACCACAACTTAACTATAAACGTACCATCTCTATGCGTCTGAACCCAAACGCAATGATTCTTTTTCCACTGCGAACCAACCTCGTGCGCCTTTATTACAGAGGTTATGCCACCTCGCGTCTTCCGTCCAGTGGCAACGACTAAAACTCTTGTCATTTAGTTGTTGTTTAATAAATGTTCATGTATTTTAATCTGATCTGGAGTAAATCTCATTTTTATAAGTCTGGCAGGAACCCCACCAATTATAGAATATGGTGGGAAAGATTTTGTTACAACAGCACCAGCAGCAACCACGCTGTCTCGCCCAATCGTTACTCCTTTAAGAATGGTAACACCAGCTCCACACCAAACTCCATCTTCAATTATCACATCTCCATCATTTTCAGGCCATCGCTCTTTGACATCAACAATATGTTTACCAAGCACGGTTATGGGATGGTCTCCTGTTATGATTGTTGGTTTCGGTCCGAATATCACCTTCTTGCCTATAATCAGCTTAGCTCTAGTACTATAGAAAGTGCTTCCCTTGGGGATTAATGCCCCGTCTCCTATATAGAAGTTTTCAACCCCCTTGAAGTCGGAAGAGAACGGACGCAAATAAACCCCTTTTCCACAACTTCCCATAGCTTTTTTGTATATAGGAGCTGAAATGAGATCCAACAAAAAACTAGGGACCAAAGTCATATAAACTAACAAACGATACATAGACTTTTTTTATCAATTGTTTTGTAAGTATTCGGTGAGCACCGTATTGCATGGTCACAAATAAAGCAGTATCTTTGCACGGCGGCATTGTCTTTGCCTTTTTTGAGACAAGCATAGGAGGTTTTGCCCTCCACCAGCTCATGCCAATGGGGAGTACACCTTGATTTGACTAAAATTTTAATTCATGTTTATCATCCGTCAGCTGACGATCTCTAGCCATAAACCTACACGGTTATGCCAATATAAGCACGAAGCTGCTCGGCACTGATGTCAGCAGGAAGGATGAGCGTCACGCCATTGGGATAGACCAGTTTTAGATAAGGACTGCGGGAGGGGCGACTATTCGCCGCAACACGCATCTCTTTCGCCTCACTGTCACCGATCACAACCTCGGCGAACTTTGGCTTGCTGTTGCCGAATGCTTTCTTGCCTTGTACCATAATTTGAACATTTTAAATTCCGGTGCTAAGGTGCGAAACTTTTTCTAGGCACACAATACGGCTTTCACCGAATACTTACGACTTAGCCACGGCACAGAAAACTCCCATATGGTAGGGTACTTTGCATTCTACATGCCATCAGTATAATACCTATCGAAGTCGTGGTTTGTTTTGACTTGATGAATAAGGTATTTCGCATATACTCTTTCTATTGAGAAAGGAAGAATCCAAAATAACTTAGCAATTCTCTCAACGTTTTTCCGAGAAAACTTTAACTTTTCCGTAAAGAAATCTGTAATTACACCATTGAAGCAATACAACCTCAGAATTAAGTTGTAGGTAAATGTTGGGACAGGAAATCTTCTCCCATTATCTTCTTTGAATACCTTATATAGATATCGGCTAACGTTGATTCGAACCAGTGCATTTAAATTCGTATTCGTACCACGCATTCTTACATGCATTAAAACTTTGTCGTATAAGCCGAAAGGATAGTATTTACAAACTTGCTTAAACAATCCTGCATCTTGACCGCGTTTCATATCTTCAGGAAATTCAAACTCAGGATGCTCGATAAATATTTTCTTATTAAATATCACAGACGGTGTTGACATTCTGAACGCGATTCCACCTCGTTTGGTTATATCGCCATAGTTGTAGCGTATATTGGGTGTTTTAAGATTGCCCGTTTCAGGCCACCAGAAACTAAAACCAGTATGAGACCACATGACATTGTTTTTTATCATCCAGTTAAGTTGCTCTTCGGTCTTGGTTGGAAGCCATTTATCGTCTGAGTCAAGAAGAGCAAAATAATCTCCCTTAGCATGACGCATTGCGAAATTTCGTGCAGTAGCAGATCCTCCGTTTTCTTTTTTGAAATATACGATTTTATCACCATATCTTTCTAAGAATGCTGTTACATCCTCGGGGGATCCATCATTTACAACTATAATTTCAAAATTCTTATATGTTTGATCGAGTACGCTTTGAACAGCCTCGCAAAGCCATTCTACACCACTATAGAATGGTATAATAACACTAACTAAAGGTTCCATATTTTAAAGATTCACTATTTTGAAAATTATGTTTTCATTACAATTCAATCTAGGGACAAAGTAGTCTGGAGCATTATGACGTTTTGTGACATCTGTAGGTATTGTTGAAAATCCATACTTATAGAATTCTTGAACGAAATGTTTATAACATAGCCCTGATGTCGTATAAGATCCGTAAGGAAATGCAAATAACTGAACAGGCTTTCCGATAAGTTCTTCAATAAATTCTTTTGATTTCTTTAATTCTTCTAAAAATTTCTCTCTTGAGAATTTTACAAAATAATCATGTGTCACACCGTGTGATCCTATGGTTGCTAATTCGTTTAATGCAATTTCTTTTAATTGATATCTAGACAAATAACCATCAGTGTCCAACAAGGAAGTAGATATGAACAATGTAAATGGTATATTATATCTTTTTAAAAGAGGGTAAGCGTTGAAGTAAAAATCATCAGGAACATCATCAAAAGACAAAGAAAAAAAGTTTTCTGCCTGCTTAAAATCTTCTAATTTCACTACATGCATTTTAGATAGTTTTTTTAGAAGTAATTCAAAATTGTATGGGCTGACGCAATAAGGACTACTCAATTTATCTGATACATGATGAAACATCAAAATTGTACCCTTTCTCTTTGAATATCTAGAACATATAATATAATACGTGAATAACATTCTGTTAATAACACGTAGAAAATGGTGTTTAACGTTCAACATAGGTCTATTAATTCCCCTTAATAATATTTTTTAACACTTCCAACTGTACATGAGGATTCCAGTGGCTATCTATTTCTCGATAACAGTTATTTCTTATTTTTTCGCGTTCCTGCCCGTGTTTTTTGAACCATTTTGAAATATTATCCGCTAGTGAGTCCACATGGTCTCTCTTATAGAAGCAGCCGGTCTCGTCACTTTTGATAGCTTCAAACTCTGGACCTTGTATGGGGTAATAATCATGAGATAAAGAGGGGACGCCAAACATCATAGTATGAATTGCTGTCAATCCAATATCACCAGGGACCACACACATGTCTGAGTTAAATAT
>OICC01000484.1_pt1 | contig 11646 bp, 10 predicted proteins | sample 1581191 | NCBI WGS metagenome assembly OICC01 (sample SAMEA3882535, study PRJEB24775) | human gut metagenome | biome: human-associated habitat; feature: intestine environment; material: feces | place: Netherlands | collected 2009/2010 | reverse complement strand
CAGCACTACTCTGTGACACCTGTAACATATCGTGGGTATTATCACGAATCTCACCCATTGCGTCTGAAATATTACCAATTGACTCCTTAAGTATCTGGCTTGAAGAATTCATATCTGTTATAGACTGCTGTTGTGTATACACCTGATCAAGCATATTCTTAACATATGAATTATCTCCTATAGACTGCATTGCCTCATTAAGTCTCATAATATAATTATTATTAGCTTTCTTATATGCGCCAATCATCTGGTTAAGCTTTTCTGCATATATAGGATCTCTAAAACCTTCAGCAGAGACCTCACTGAAATCGCCGGCTATAATCTTATCCATAGCCTGCAATAATAATTCTCTGTCATTGCCTAATGTGTCTTGTGCTGTTCTATTTTTTCCAAACATAACAAAACGACCTCCATTCATTGCTACTTTTTTTATAGTTTATTTTAACATATTTAATATATTTAGCCAACTAAATAATTAGCTTTTTTAACATTTTTCACAGATTTAATCACATATATTAATTCATCTGAATAATATGCCATTCCTTAATTCACCTGCCAAGCCTTCGGTACAAAATATTCTGAGAATTTGGCAATTGCATACTGGTCGGTCATTCCTGCGATATAATCACATACTACCCGTTCTTCCTCTTCGCCTTCCGCAATCATATCGGTATACTGCGCCGGCATTGTCATCGGATGTTCCATATAATATGTAAACAGTTTGCTGAGTAATCCTTCTGCCTTTGTCTCTTCTCCTTTGGCAATGGGATTGGTATATACGCTTACAAACATGAACTTCCGTAAATCCTGCATTGCCTGGAAAATTTCATCGGACATAATGATATCCGGCTTATCCATGCTGTTGGTTATAATATCATGAATCAGTGTATCCAGCCGGTCTGCCGAATTCTTTCCCAATACCTTCCGTATCTCAATTGGAATATCTTCTTCCACCATTATCTTTCCACGCACCGCATCATCGATATCATGATGAATATAGGCGATTTTATCGGAGAAACGGACGATTTTGCCTTCCAGTGTATGCGGCATCGTACTGGTCTGATGATTTAAAATGCCATCCCGCACTTCCCAGGTCAGGTTCAGTCCCTGTCCGCCTTTTTCCAATTTCTCTACGATACGTACGCTCTGTTTATTATGTTTAAAACCACCGGAGCAAAGTTCATTTAGCACCCGCTCTCCGGCATGACCAAATGGCGTATGTCCCAAATCATGCCCTAATGCAATGGCTTCCACCAGATCTTCATTCAGCCGCAGTGCCTTTGCAATGGTTCTGGCATTCTGTGATACCTCTAAGGTATGCGACATACGGGTACGATAATGGTCACCCTTCGGTGTTAAGAACACCTGCGTCTTATTCTTCAGACGGCGGAATGCCTTACAGTGGAGAATACGGTCTCTGTCTCTCTGGTATACGGGACGTATATCACAAGGTGCCTCCGGATAATCCCGTCCTTTGGAATTCTCGCTTAATGCTGCATAAGGGCTTAACATCTCATGCTCCATGCGCTCCATCCGTTCCCGAATTGTCATATCCTTATCTTCTCCCTTCCTGTCACATCACCATTTCATGATGTAAATGCACTGCCATCATCTTTACCATTATGAGGACGTCATTCGACCTCTGCTATTATAATTCTGTGTCCACCTTCAAATTTCCTTTATTTTTTACAAAATTTCATAATATTTTTTTCTAATACTTTCCAATGCGCTTCGAAATCGCCCTTGCTACCTTATAAACCGGATTCTCCATCTTCTTTGCCACCTGTTTTAATTCCTGCCGGATGGCAATGGACTGCGGGCAGTGTTTCTCACATTTTCCGCACTGACGGCATTTTGAAGCGTTGGTCGGATTTGTCTTTAAAGTGGTACACATAATATATGCCTTCATACCGGAATAAAAGCTGTCGGTATAGCGTGTATTATATGCTGCAAAACAGGTCGGAATATCTACTCCATGCGGGCATGGCATACAGTAGCCGCAGCCGGTACAAGGTACCTTCATATGCTGGTTAATGGATTTCTTTACCTTTTCAAAGATTTCCAAGTCTTTCTCTGTTAATGCATCTGCTGTGGCATCCGATGCAATCCTTACATTTTCCTCTACCTGTGCAATATCATTCATTCCGGAAAGCACTACTGTCACCTCCGGATGATTCCATATCCAGCGGAGTCCCCATTCTGCCGGGGAACGATGTGGTTCTGCAGATGCAAATATGGCTTTGGCCGCCTTTGGCAGTGCATTCACCCCGCAGCGGCTCCATGATAATCACCGGAAGTCCCTTCGCTGCAGCATATTTTAAGCCTTCGGTTCCCGCCTGGGTATGTTCATCCATATAATTATACTGTATCTGGCAGAAATCCCAGTCGTAAGAATCTATGATTTTCTTAAACTGGGTGGCTCCGCCATGGAAAGAAAATCCGATATTTCCAATCTGACCTCTTTTCTTTTTCTCTGCAATCCAGTCCTGTATTCCAAGTGCAGTCAGCCGCTCCCATGCTGCAATATCATTCAGCATATGCATCAGATAATATTCCACATGGTCTGTCTGAAGGCGTTCTAACTGTTCCTTAAAATACCGCTCCATATCACCTTCTGCCTTAATATAATAATGTGGCAGCTTGGTGGCAATTTTTACCTTATCACGATAGCCTTTTGCCAGGAACTTTCCCAGGCATGCTTCACTTCCACCGTAAGTATATGCGGTATCAAAATAATTGACCCCGGCTTCCACTGCCGCTGCCATCTCCCGCTCTGCCTTTTCCTGGTCGATTGCGGTTCCTTTCTTAGAATAACGCAGGCAGCCATAGCCTAAGATGGACAGCTGGTCTTTGTTTCCCGGATTTTCTCTATATTGCATGTTTATTCTCCCTTGCACTTGTTGTTATGGTGACTGCGAAATGTTTAATGATAAATATACGCATTCATCCTATGACGCAAATATTTGCTTTATACTACAGAATGTTGTAATTCTAATGACGCGTGTGTGTCTTTGTTTATGAGAGTCTGTCTTCCCAATGTTTGACAAGATACTGCCTTCTGTTCGCCTGTAGGCGAATACATTTGCGCAGACTGTTAGGGGCTCTTAGAATTTTGGCAAAACCTGGCAACGCTGGTACAAGGATGTACCAGCGAGGTGCAGAGGAACATGGATGTGACTTTGCACCGTTTGCCATATATAGAATAGCTTTTTCAAAATTCTTAGAGCCCCTTGCAGCTGGAGCAGTATTCGCTACAGGCGTACAAAAGGCGTATCCAGTCAAAGCAGCGGTAAGACATCCTCACATCAGACACACACGCATCCTAAGAATTACAATACATTCTGTATCAATCATCAAATATTCGTGTCTTAGGATTGATTGCCATCTTTTTTATCATTTCCCATTTCGCAGTCACCGATTCTGCATAAGTTGCCGGGTGATGATATTTTCATACCACCACCCGGCACATATACTGTCATTATAAAGCTATCGGGAAAGTTTTGCAAGAATCACTCCCGCTCCTTTATCTTTTTAAATCCATCGGTCATGTCATAGGATGTAATGTTATCATTAATCCAGAGGTAAAATACATTGCCACTATACATTCCACGGACATTCTCGTAATTGACTCCGTTAATGTCCGAAATTTCTGCCTGTTTCTTAAAGGTTCCATTTTCATAGGAATATATCTGGTAGGTCTGCTTTGTTCTGCTGCTGCTATAATCCTCACAAACCAGACCGATTAAATTCTTATCCTTTGAAATGATGACACTCTTATAATCATATAATGCTTCGCTATAATCTACATCCTTTAATACAAGCTTTGCTTCTTCGGTTACTTCTCCCGGATTTTCTATATTAAACATGGAAAGCTTAATGTTTTCTATATTTCCGGTCTTCTCATCAGATTCATAACCGATGCCCAACAAATGTGTATCATCCCAGAAATGCAGATATTCGGAGAAGCCAGTCACCTTGAGTTCGCCGATAATTTCCGGTTTTGCCGGGTCTGATAAATCCACGGTAAACAGCGGGTCGGTATTCCGGTAGGTTACAAAGTAACCAGTGTTTCCCATAAAGCGGGCGGCATAGATTTCTTCTCCCGGTGCAATGCCCGTCAACTGTCCGGTTAATTTCATGTTCTCATCCAGAATATAAAGTGCATTCACCTCATCCTCTGTACTATAATCGGTGGTCAATACCCTGAGATATCCATCACTGGCATTGATTGCAAAGGTATCTCTGACATAACCCCTTACTGCCGTTGCCGCCACACCACTGATTCTGCCCTCATCCAGTGCAAATTTTGCAATATTGGTAATCATTGCTCCATCATAATCTTCCTCATATAAATACAGGGCATCTTTGCTGATATAAGTCTGGGCATATCCAGAGATTACAAGCTTACTGTCCAGCACTTTATCCGGCTTATTTACATCCAGCGAAGAAACCAGTATACCACTTTCTCCTGATGACTCCGGCAGATAAATTTCACCGGCGGCAACCTTTTCTCCATTTACCTTCGGAATAACTGAGGTATATTCCTTTTCTACATATCCCACCACATCGGATGTCATATGATACTGTGTAAAAAGATAGACTACATCTCCGATTTTCCGGGAAGTATTATAATAACCATCCTGGATTAATCTTCCTTCAAATTCCGGATTCCTGCGGTCTACGATACTGTATACCTGAATCTGTGTGGTGCTTTTTCCATTCATTTTATAGCAGAATGCACTGTCTTCAGAAGCATCTGATACAGCAATTTCTTCATCTGAGCTTTCTTTATCTGAGTTTTCCTTATCAGAGCCAGCTTTGCTGCTTTCGCCCAAGGATGTCTCATAGCCCTGCACAACCAGAATCAGCTGGTCTCCATCCACATAAATTTCCATCACCCGGTCTGCTGCGCCACAGTCTTTCGGGAGAAATCGTGTTACTTCTTCTAATTTTCCATCCTGGATATCCGTTATAACAATGTATTTATCCTCTACCGTATAAATGTAACTGCCATCAATTTTAGCAATATCACTCTCGTCTACACCTTTCATCTGCAGATTTGTCGTAGAATAATCTTTTCCGCCTTCCTTGCTGCCCTCCGACAAATCGGCAACGGCACTTCCGTACTCAGTTCCATCACTGTAGTAATATTTGTCACTGCCGGAATTCATTGCTCCCGATGCAGCATAGCTTGTCTCTGCACTTGTTTCCTCTTCTATCCAGTTCTGCTGATACCCCTTAAGAAGAGTCTGATATACCTCCTTATAATCCGATGCAGGATGATACATTGTTCCAAGAGCTGCCACATCCACATACCCTGTTTCACCTGCTTCTCCCACAGTCTGCTGCGTATCTGTCATTGCTACGGAATCCGTCTGCCCTGTACCGGAATTCTTATCGAAACGGGTCACTGTTATATAAATTCCGCTGCATACTACCAGTGCCAGCACTGCCACCATACTTCCAAGTCTGCGCCATGGAATTATTTTCTTCGATTTTTTCGGTTCCAAGTGCTGATTTTCCTGCTGCTGTTTTGCTTTCTGTTCCTGTAATTGTTTTTCTATCTGTTCCGGTTTCAGAGTCTCTGGTATCTCTATCTCTTCCGCCGCTTTTCTTAACTGGGTTAAAATCTCCTGTTCATTCATACCGGCACCTCCATCTCATCTGAATTTTCTGTTGTTTTCCAGACTTTTTGCATATCTTTCGTTTCTCACTTCCAATATTTCTCCACCATTTTCTTTATTCCCCGGCTCTCTTTTGAGCGGACGGTATTTTCGTTAAGGTCTAACAGTTTTCCGATTTCCTTACTGCTATACCCACAGAATAAATGCATGGCGATAATCATTCGTTCCTCGGAAGGCAGCTCAAAGAACAGGCTCCGGACTGCTGCATGCTCATCCATTCCGGATTTTCCCAGATGCTCTAAAAGCTCCGGTGTCAGTTCTTCCGGACGGGTTGCATACTCTTTTAATTTACGTTTGCACTTATTACTTAAAATACGGAATATCCACGCCCGGAACGCTTCTGTCTTTCGAAGCTCCCCGATTTGTGCAAATGCATCTGTCACGGTATCGCTGACCACATCCTGTGCATCCTGTGGATGCTTCAGCACATATAACGCAAAGCGATACAAGTCCTGATAAACTCCTTCATATAATTGTGCAAATGCACCGGTATCCCCACTTTGTGCCCTGCGCACCAGCTGCAGTTCCTGCTCCATATGCTCACCCTATACCTTCCTAAGTCCTTTCCTTTGACCGGTCTCATATATATAGTGTCGCTGAATTCCATTCTGTTGCATATATTTTTAAATTTTTAAAAATATATCTATAACTGGCTGATTACCAGCACATCATTTTCACGAATCACAGTATTTCCGTTCGGTATCACAACCTTCTCATTCCGCTTTAGAACAAGAACCAGCTTCTCTTCTCCCAGTTTTATTCTGGATAATGGCTTTCCAATCCACTTGCTGTCTTTTTCGATTGGGATTTCTGTCAGGCAGATGCCAAGATTTTCTTCCGGAGATAAAGCACTTAAGACAATCTTGTCTCCGGCAAGCACTACCGTGTTGCCATTTGGAATGATACGCTCCTCGCCTCTTAGAATCAGCACCAGTAATAAATCCGGCAGGGAAGCAAGGTCTTTTATCTTGCGGTTCTCCCATGGATGTCCCGCCTTGATGCTGATTTTAACAAACTCCACCGGCATTTCATCGGAGTAGTCACTGAAGGTCTTCATGACGTTGCCATTTTCGTCTATCATGTCAAGCTTCTTTGCCACCAGTCCAAGCAGTGTACCCTGAATACTGATAGAGAACAGGACAATGAAAATAACTATGTGGAACAAATCATTTTTCGTATATGCCGGGCTTACTGTTGCCATAATTGCAAATACTATGGATGCCGCTCCACGAAGCCCCGCCCAGGACACCAGAAGCTGCTGCTTTACCGGGCAGCGGAATGGCATCAAGATAGCAAATACAGAAACCGGTCTTGCCACAAATGTTAAAAATACCGCAATTGCCAGTGCAATCGGCAGTATCTTCGGCAGCTGGGATGGATATGCCAGCAGACCAAGCAGGAAGAAAATCAGCATCTGCATCAATCCGGTGATTCCATCAAAGAAATGCACCAGTGATTTTTTGTGATGAAGTGGAGTGTTGCCAAGGATAATTCCGGCAATGTATGCTGCCAGATAACCATTTCCATTTATCATGGATGCTCCGGCGTAGGATACCAGTGCCATACTGAATACAAATATCGTATCAAATCCATCCGTTGCAAAATTCACTTTTTTTAAAATGAATGCTGCTGCCAGTGCCACAACTACCCCCACTAATATGCCAAAAATAATCTGCGAGAATATCATGACAACCAGTGAAGAACCACTTAATTCTCCGCTCATTATTGTTAATATAATTACGGTCAGCATATAAGAACATGGGTCATTACTACCACTTTCCACCTCCAACATGGATGCAGTATTGTTCTTAAGATTCAGCCGTCTGGAACGAAGGATTGAAAAGACCGATGCCGCATCCGTAGAACTGATTACAGAGCCAATCAGCATACTTTCCCAGAAATCCATTTTCAATATAAAATGACAGAATGCTCCGGTTGTTACTGCGGTCAGTATAACACCCACTGTTGATAATAATACTGCTTTACCAGCCACCGGCTTTGCCTGTTTCCAGTTGGTTCCAAATCCACCGTAAAACATGATAAAGATTAAGGACACCGTACAAATCTGTTCGGCAATCGTAAAATTATCAAAAGGAATCTTTAAAATTCCATCTGTTCCAAACATCATGCCAAGAAGAATATATGCCAACAGCATTGGAATTCCCAGTTTGTTGGACATTTTATTCAATGACAGGCACAATAAAATCACTGCTGCTACCAGTAAAATATAACTTGTCATAAATACCTCTCTTTCCTGTTTTTATTTACCTGTTGCTCTTACGTCTTCTTCTATCCCCTTTTCTTTTATTACTTCTACCTATTCCTTCTTTTCTTCTGCCTCCATGATACTTCCAGCCTTTACCAGTCCTCTCTGCAGTGCATCCCTTGCATTCTTCCAAGGCTGCTCCTTATAACGGTAATCATTCTTACAGATGAACCATTCCAAATCATCCCGCACCCTCTCATATCCGTTAATAAAAGTCTCATTTAAAGTCATCAGAAATTCATTCAGGTATTTCTTACCCATATATTCCGGGGCACCGGAAAACAGAACTTTATAATGGTTTACACAGAAGCCTTTGGATGCTGCAAACTGTCTGCGGAAGTCTTCTTCTTTTTCATATAAATAGTAAATGGTATTGATATAATTTGTAAAGCTGTGATTGATATAATCACACACAAAGCACTTTTTCTCTTTTTCTTCCACAAAGGTAATCACCGGATGGACTGTCTGGCTCTTTTTCCTGAAAAGTCCGGCCGACTGCGGCAATGGCGCTTTCATTGCTTTTTTTAACTCCTTAGCAGTCTTATCCATATGGGTCTTTAACATCATGGCAAGCCCTAATTTATTCGGATATTCATATAACATTTCCAAATGTTTCTGACAGAAGCCCTGTTCATCACTCTGCTCCCGGATATCTCCCTCCATGTAACTTGCACCCGGTCCAATGGTATAATTGATGGCATTTTCTTCTAATTTCTGATACATTCTGCAGACCGGACATTCGCTTTCCTCTGCAAATGCATCCTGTATTGGTATCGTATAAATCTCTGTTTTCATTTTAATCTCCTTAAAGATACACAAAAGGGTATTCCATATGCACTCCTTCGGCCTGTGGAATACCCTTCTCTTTGCAATTGTATACCGTTTATTACATCATGTTTTTCGTTACTTCTTCTTTCATGGAAGAAACGTTAAACTTACGGATATTTTCATCCAGTTCTGCTGCTACAGAAGTAATTCTGGCAGTTGTATTCTTACATTCTTCTACCAAAGCTTCAAACTCGTTCATTGCCTCAGAGGTGTCTCTGGCACTTGTTGTATTTGTCTCTGCTGCTGCAGCAAGCGAATCCATTTTCTCTTCAATGGCACTCTTATGTTCATTCAAGCCACCGACTTCTGAATTGATTCCCTGAATAGAAGTGCTGACACTTTCAATTTCATGATTCAAGGCAGTAAAGATTGTCTCTGTCTCACGAATCTTTGTATTCTGCTGTTCAAATGCTTCTGATACTTTTCCGGTAATCTCTACACTGACATTAGAATTATCAATCAGTTCATTAACAATTTTATTAATCTGCTCTGAAGACTCTCTGGACTGGTCTGCCAAGGTACGGATTTCTTCTGCAACTACGGCAAATCCTTTTCCCTGTTCTCCTGCCCGTGCAGCTTCAATACTTGCATTTAAAGCAAGCAGATTTGTCTGGCTTGCAATTCCTGCAATAATCTCTGTTGCAGTACGAATCTGTAAGGCAGACTGATTGGTTCTGTCTGTCTGGCTCTGCACTTCATCAATAGACTGCCTGTTCTGTCTGCTGATTTCCACCAGCTGCTGCATAATCACCTCTGCTGATTCATTGCAGTCTTTCATTTTTAATGCACTGTCTGAAAGAAGTGTAATATTGCTGGCAATTACTTCAATAGCATTGCCGATTTCTGCTACTTTCTGCTGTACATGCTGTGTTTTCTCTGCCTGTGAAACGGTATTATCTGTAATGGAAGCAACTTCACCGCTCACCTGATCCAACGCTTCATTCATAGTGTCAAAGGACTGGCTGAATGTCGTAGACAGTTCGCTTAATTCCCTGCTGGCTCTACGGATTCCGGTCACAATCTGTGCAAAACTTCTTACCATATCATTGGCAGAGCCTAATAATTTGCTGATTTCATCATTTTTTTCATTATGTTTTGGTTCTTCTAACTGAAGGCTTCCATCCGCAATCTTATCCATACTGCCAATTACTGCTTTCAGTTTTCCGGCAATTGCTACTGCAAGCCACAGGGAACCTGCCACAAATACCGCTAAAACCACAATTAAAATAATCGTTCCCACACCTGCATTTAATGCTGTATTCTGTACCAGATGCATTATGATAATTCCGGCAAGTCCAACCAGAAGAATCGGAAGTGAAATTACTGCAATTAATCCAAGTGCCAGTTTCTTTCCTATATTATTTTTTTCTGAAGATTTACGTTTCTCTGCCATTACTGCTCTTCCTCCTTATAGCTCTTATCGCTTATTCTTATGTATTGTCTTTTTATCCGGTTATCTTTAAATAAGCTGCGGAAAATGCCGGCATATCGAGACCACCCTGAAATACCTCTTTTTCTCCGGTCAGCAGGTCAACTGCTTCTGCTGCTCCTGCATCAAAGGATGCATGGAAGGGATTCTCTTCCAGATTGATTGCCACAAGAATCCGCTCACCATCAAAGCTTCTCTCAAATACAATCTGCCGGTTTGTTAAGAATACCTTGCGGTAGCTGCCATAGCAAAGTGTTTTTTCCGATTTATGAACCTTCGCCAGTCTGGAAATATAATCGGTAAGTTCATTCCATTCCGGTGCTTCAAAAGACGGACGGAGTGCTTCATCCCCACCATTTTCTTTCTTTCCTTCTGCAGCCCATTCACTTCCATAGTAGACACATGGGATGCCAGGAATTGCAAACAGCATTGCATATACCAGTGGAAGATGTTCTTTTTCCTTTAAAGTGCTTGCCAGACGGTTCACATCATGATTATCCAGGAAATTCAAAAGATGCCTGCCCTGATACATTCCGCAGAAATGCTGCTCCAGGGTATAATTGATTTCAAAGAGGTTGCGGTCATTAAAGCTGGACCACATTCCCTTATATGCCTGATAATTTGTTACACTATGCAGCATATTCTGTTCATCCAAAAGACGGTTATAATCGCCATGAATCATCTCGCCCAGGAGATAAAAATCATCCTTTTTCGAATCTACGAACTGACGTAATCTTCTTACAAAATCCATATCCAGACTGTATGCAACATCCAGACGCAGTCCATCAATATCAAATTCTTTTATCCATCCTTCTACTGCTGAAAAGATATGCCGGATTACTTCTTCATTCCGCAAATTCAGTTTTACCAGCTCATTATGTCCTTCCCAGCCTTCATAGGAAAGTCCGTCGTTATAATTATTATTCCAGCCAAAATTCACATTTGTGAACCAGTCCTTATATGGAGAATTCTCTCTATTTTTCAGTAAATCCTGAAATGCAAAGAAACCTCTTCCCACATGGTTAAACACTCCGTCCAACACTACTTTGATATTGTTGTCATGTAATTTTCCACATACTTCTTTAAAGTCCTCATTGGTTCCAAGTCTTACATCTAACTTTGTATAATCCCTGGTATCATAACCGTGACGGTCCGATTCAAAAACCGGACAGAAATATATTGCATCCACTCCAAGCTTTACCATATGTGGAATCCAGTCTTCCACTTTCTTTATCCGATGAGCCAGAACACCATCATTTTCTATTGGTGCCCCGCAAAATCCCAATGTTGAAATCTGATAAAATACACTGTCATATGACCACATAAAAACTGTTCCTCCTGTCTGTCCATCATGTGCTGTGGTTTTTCTCTCTACTCGCAGAATAAAGAATGTGCCTTGGCACATTCTCGCGCCTGCGGCGGTCGCTTGCGACATCTAC
>OICC01000481.1_pt1 | contig 11670 bp, 10 predicted proteins | sample 1581191 | NCBI WGS metagenome assembly OICC01 (sample SAMEA3882535, study PRJEB24775) | human gut metagenome | biome: human-associated habitat; feature: intestine environment; material: feces | place: Netherlands | collected 2009/2010 | reverse complement strand
AAGCGAGAAAATTTCGGGAACAGTTTGGGAATTTGCAGGTCCCGGCGAAATACAAAACGAAAGATGACTATCCTCTGGGAAAGTGGATCAACAATGCGCGGAAACGCCGAAACGATGGAAAGCTGACGGAAGAGCGCATTCGACAACTGGATCAGATGGGAATGATATGGAGCGTATTTGATGCCAAATGGGAACAGGGATATGCACTTGCTATGAATTATGCCGCCAAGCACGGCGACTTGAATGTTCCTGTCAATTACACGACTGAAGAGGGCGAAAAGCTGGGTGCGTGGATTTTGAATCAGAGGACGGCATATGCAAAAGAAATGCTTTCCCAAGACCAAATCGGCCGTCTGGAAGAAATAGGAATCTATTGGGGAAACCGTAATGATCGCCAGTGGAACAAGGTCTATGGTGCCGCCAAGCGTTATTTTGAGGCAAATGGAAACCTTGATGTCCCGGTGGCCTATGTTTCACCGGAGGGCTATGCTCTTGGAAAATGGGTGCGGCGGCAGCAGTATGCGTATCGGAATCCGGAGAAAAGCAATGCAATCTTATCACAAGAGCGCATTGAGTTGCTGGATGCCATCGGAATGCAGTGGGAGAAACATGACCCGTGGCAGCACCGGTACGAACTGGCGCAGGAATATAAAAGATGCCATGGAAATCTGGATATTCCAGCAAAATACAAGACTGCGGATGGCATTTGGCTGAGCCGATGGGTGTACAACCAGAAACGGCTGCTGCAAAGCGGGTCGGAAAAATTAGGTGAAAATCAAAAAGAACAATTGGAAAAACTGCTGACCGATTCAGCGATAGAATTTGGAGAAAAAGTGGGTTCTGCGAAGGCAGAATGATATCTGAACGGGGAGAAAACAACTTTGGATAAGGAAAATCTGAATTATTTTGTGGAGTTTGGAGAACATTATGTCCACATAACAGAAAGACAAAAGCACTACTTAGAGATGCGGTCAGTAGTAGATCGGGTTCTTGCAGCGGCAGCACTGATTGTGCTATCACCTTTGCTTCTGGTGGTGAGTGTTGCACAGAAGATCAGTGCTCCAGACGAGCCAATCTTTTTTTTGCAGAAGCGCGTGGGCAAAGATGCACATTGCTTTAACATTATAAAATTTCGAACCATGAAGAGCACAGCACCAAAAAATGTAGCTACGGGTGATCTGGAAAGCCCCGAAATATATATTTCAAAGCTTGGCCGTATTCTACGTGATACTAGTATAGATGAACTTCCGCAGCTCTGGAATGTGGTCCGAGGTGAAATGAGCCTCATTGGCCCCCGCCCACTGGTATATACCGAGCGCGAGATCCGTTTTTTGCGTCGATGGTACGGTGTATATCAGGTGCGGCCTGGTATTACCGGTTGGGCACAGGTAAATGGACGGGATACCGTGGATATCTACGATAAAGTCTATTATGACCGTGAATACGTCCAGAATGTCAGCCTGAAGTTTGATCTGAAGGTCATCTGGAAAAGTGTTCTGGTCGTGTTGGGCCGGAAGGGTGTCGTGGATGGTAAGGTTGATCCGGAGTTCCGGAAGGAAAGCATTGTGCTGCTCCGGGAAAGTCAGCTGGTGCAAAACAGGAAAGTTGAATGCACAGGCGAGAATGAACTGCAGATGGTGTGAGGAAATATGGAAAAAGTACTGTTTGTAACGCATAATGGACGTTTTTTAGTTCAGTTTGAATTGAATGATATCCAGATTTTACAGGAGCTTGGGTACGAAGTTCATTGCGCGACAAATTTTGAAGGCGAAACTATGCGAGCAGATGCCGAAAATACCTTGAAGGAACACGGTGTGATCTGCCACTCAATTCCGATTGAACGTTCACCTTTGCGATTGAGAGAAAACCTGAACGCATATCGGGCGCTGAAATCACTGCTGAAAAAAGAGCATTTTGCGGGTGTGCATTGTCATACCCCTATGGGTGGCGTGATTGGCCGTCTGGCTGCCAATGCGACACACACGGCACCGGTGCTCTATACGGCCCATGGTTTCCACTTTTACAAGGGCTGTCCGTTGAAAAACCGGCTGATCTACCAGACCGCCGAGACTTTTTTGGCCCGCTATACCGATGCCCAGATCACCATCAATCAGGAGGATTACGCTGCCGCACAGAAATTCCCCCTGCGTGGCAAGGCGTACTATGTACCAGGAATTGGCGTGGATGTGAAGAAGATCTCTTCCGTGCAGGTGGATCGAGCCACAAAGCGAAAAGAACTGGGCATCCCGGAAGATGCGTTTGCGTTTCTCACTGTGGGAGAATTGATTCCACGGAAAGGTCATGAGCTCTTGATCAGAGCTTTTGCAAAATCAAACATTTCGGGGGCACAGCTTTTAATTTGTGGTAGCGGCAGAGAAAAGGAGCACTTAACTGCCTTGATTAAAGAACTCGGGATATCGGACAGAGCGCATTTGCTTGGTTTCCGGAATGACATATATGAATTGCTGAAGTGTGCGGATGCTTTTGTATTTCCATCCAAACAGGAAGGACTGCCAGTGGCTTTGATGGAAGCAATGGCCGCTGGCCTACCCTGCATTGCAAGCCGCATCCGTGGAAATGTAGACCTACTGCCAGACAGCCGGTATCTGTTTGAAGCATCGGATGAAAGTACATTGTGCCAGTTGATGCAGGATGCTGTAAATGGAGTACAGGTTGACCAGGAATGCGCCCAGAATAAAAAAGCGCTGGAGCAGTTTGATGTGAAGAATGTCAGCGAATGCATGAAGAATACTTATATGGAACTGTTAGGAGAAAAATAATGCTGAGAGTATTACAGGTTGTCACAAAGATGGATCGCTGTGGGCTGGAAACACTTTTGATGAATTATTATCGAAATATTGATCGCAGTAAAGTCCAATTTGATTTCCTAACACATCGTGAAGAACAGGGGCAATATGATGATGAAATCGAACAGCTTGGCGGAAATATTTATCATGTTCCCCATTTGAATCCTTTGAACTCGGGATATTATAAAGCACTGGATGATTTTTTCCGGACACATCCATATAATATTGTGCATTCTCATTTGGATTGTACGAGCACATTTCCTCTCCGTGCAGCTAAAAAAGCTGGAGTACCCTATCGGATAGCGCATATTCATAGCACGAGTCAGGACAAGGATTTTAAGTATCCGATAAAAATGCTTTCCAAAAAGATGATGCCGTATTATGCAACAGATTTTTTTGCGTGTGGAGAAGCAGCTGGAAAATGGGCTTTTCCAGGGAAAAAATTTGTAGTGATGAAGAATGCTATCGACACGGCTAAGTATATACCAAATGCATCTATTCGATCAAAAGTGCGAAAAGAGTTTAACCTTGAAAACGAATTTTTAGTTGGCCATATTGGGCGTTTTGCCCCCCCAAAAAACCACACTTTTCTTCTGAAAATCTTCTCAGAGTTCAAAAGGATTGAACCATCAGCAAAGCTAATGCTTGTTGGTGGTGGCGATCGAGAGCCAGATATTATTCAGGAGGCTGAACGTTTAGGTATTATATCAGATGTCATTTTTACCGGCGTACGCGCTGATGTAAATGAACTAATGCAGGCAATGGATGTGTTTGTCTTACCCTCGCTTTACGAGGGCTTACCGGTCACGATGGTAGAAGCACAGGCTGCGGGGTTACCGTGCGTGATTTCGGATAAGGTACCAATCGAATGCACTATTGTTGATGGGCTGGTTACAAGTGTGAATCTGTCGGATGCACTGAATGTATGGGCAGATGCCATTATGAGAACCAAAAGTGTGAAACGGCAAAGTCATATGGGCGAACTTACTGCTGCAGGATTTGATATTCATCAGGCAGCAAAATGGTTGGAGTATTTTTATTTGGAGAAAGAGGGCAAAACTGTGCATGAGTGAGCGAATGCCAAAGATTTATCTGTATATCAATGTGCTTGGCGATGGCGGTGCAGAGCGCGTCATAGCAAACCTGGCAAATACTCTTGCTGAGGATGGGTGCGAAACAACTCTCATCACATCATTTCCGGTAGATAAGGAGTACTCCATCGATAAGAAAGTCCGGAGACTTCTGCTGGAAGATCATGAATTCAGGCAGTCCCGCCTAAAGCGTAACGTTACCCGTATCTCTAAACTCCGGAAAATTTGTAAGGAAGAAAAGCCAGATATTCTGATTTCATTCATGGAGGAACCAAATTTTCGTGCCATCCTTGCAACGAGGGGCCTTCCGGTCAAAACATTGGTCTCTGTTCGAAATGATCCCAACAAAGAATACGCAGGTAAACTAGGATGGTTTGTCGGTAAAATTTTGCTCCCAATGGCGGATGGCTGTGTGTTTCAGACAAGCGATGCACAAAAGTGGTTTCCGAAGCGGTTGCAGAAAAAATCACGAATCATTTATAACGCCGTTAAGGAAGAGTTTTACCAAGTGGAGCGCACACCAGTGCGAGGTGAGATTGTTACCTGCGGTCGCCTGACGGAGCAGAAAAATCATAAGTTGCTGATAGACGCATTTGCAGAGGTGCAGAAAATCTATCCCTTTGCAACACTAAAAATTTATGGAGAAGGCGTACTTCGGGAAAAGCTCCAGAATCAGATCGAGTCACTGAATCTTAATGAAAAAGTTTTTCTGATGGGAGCCACCAATGATGTAGCAAAAGCGCTCCAAACGGCAGATTTGTTTGTGCTTTCTTCTGATTATGAGGGAATGCCCAATGCACTGATGGAGGCGATGGCGGCCGGCGTACCGTGTATCTCTACAGATTGTCCTTGTGGTGGGCCAAGGGAGCTATTTGGAGAGGATGCTTCCGATAAACTGGTTCCGTGCAATGATTCTGCACAACTGGCAAAAGCGATTTGTAAAGTTCTAGAAACCACTAAAGATGGCATGACGGAAAAAAGGCATGCCGAAACATTTAAGCCAGACAGGGTTAATCAAATGTGGAAAGACTATGTCCACGATATAATTTGTTTGTCTAGATGACATCAAGAGGGCTACAATGCGAAAAAAATCGTCACGAGGAAATGATAATGGAGAATAAAAGAACTGGCTTAAAAAAAATTGTCGGAACAGTTCTGATTTTGCTTTTTTCGATGTATACATGCAGGAGTCTTTATTTGGCATTTGATAAAGACAGTTACTCGCCAATATATGCGTTTCTTTCGCTAAACATTGCAAGACTATGTGTGCCGCTTGGATGTCTGTTTTTATTGTGTGAACGAAAAGTAAAACAATATGATTTGGTATTGGTAACACTGCCTTTATCATACTGGTTGATGCAAATGGTGCACTCTTACGGCAGCTATCAGGGCGGTGGAGAACTTACCTTCCTCACGTCCGTAATATTTGTTCTTTTACCAACAAGAGTAAAGAAACAAATATTTCAATGTGTCTATCAAATTATCCAGCTTAATAATATCATATCTATTATTTTATGGATTGATTTTTTCCTATTTAATCGTGCCGGATTTCAAAGAGTTCTTTTTTATGCTCAAAGTGGTTTGGAAACAGCATATTACTATAAATGTGGTATATTTGCAATTTATACCTATGGTGATCACACTTATCGGTTGTGTGGAATATTCAATGAACCTGGTGCGTTGGGAACTGCATGCGCTTTACTTTTTATCTGTACATTTAGCAAAACTAAATGGTGGGAAAAACTTCTTCTTCTTACTGCAGGAGCGCTCACCGTTTCATTTGCTTTTGCACTGCTGATTTTAGGATTCGTGGCTGTTTATCTTTGTCAAAAAAAGCCTTCTAATATTATTTTTATTATAGGTATTATTTTGATGGCTTTTTTCGTGTTGCCAAACATAGATTTTCATAATAATGCGATAAATGAGCTTGTGGGTAGATTTGCCATCACAAAGTCTGGATTGGCAGGGGACAATCGAACGAACAGTGTATTTGATGCAGAATATGCAGAATTTTCAGATTCCATCTATTATTGGTTTGGAATGGGAAGCGGAGCGGTATTGGCTTCCGGTGTAGCAAGCTATAAAAGCAGTTTTATGGTTCCCTTTGGAATTATAGGAACCAGCTGGTTATTGGGCAGTTGGCTGTTTGCGGCATTGAAATGTAGCAAACAAGATAAAATGTGTTTGATCTACGTAATGTTCTTTTTTTTATCCTTGTATCAAAGGCCGTATGCTATCATATCAATTTGGGGATATATTTTTCTTTTTGGCGGAATCGAGTGGCTGAAAGATTCAACAAATAATATTGTAGGTGAAACCTAATGATTAAAGTTGTCCATTTTATTCATGGCTTAAATATGGGGGGTGCGGAGACTTTAGTGAAAGACTATGCATTGTTGATAGATAAAAACAAATTTGAAACTATAGTGCTTTGTTTGAATCATGAAAATTCACCCTATGAAAAGATGCTGGAAGAGTCTGGAATCCAGGTGATTTGTTTACGAGACCGGATGCCATTGGGATATAAAAAGGGATTTGTGGCAAAGGTTGTAAATCACTATGAACTTTATTTTGAAGTACGTAAAGTTTTACGGACATTAAAACCTGATATTTTGCATGTACATTTGGAACTAAATAGATATGTGAGCTTTTGCCGACTGCCAAAGACAACCCGTATTTTTTACACAAATCATCACACGGTTGCCAGATGGAAAGAAGAAAAAGCAGATGTTCGTGCGATGAGAAAGCTGATTCGAACCTATCCAACACGAATCATTGCCCTTACGCAGGAGATGAAGAAGGAAATCGATACATTATTTAATGTGGAGAGTACAGCTGTCCTAAATAATGGTATTGATTTAAGCCGGTATGAAGAATGCATAGATAGGAACAAAAAGCGTAAAGAATTAGGGGTGCCGATAAATGCGTTTGTAGTGGTTCATATCGGACGGTTTAATCCTATCAAGAATCATATTTTTTTAATTGACGTGTTTGAACAAATCAAGAAAAAAAAGCCCGAAGCATTCTTGTTGATGGTTGGCAAAGGCAATACGGAAAAGGAAGCCTGGATAGAGCTGAATAAGAAACATCTAGAAAAGTCAGCAGTGATATTGCACGATCGCAAAGATGTGCCAGAAATTCTTCTTGCTTCAGATGTAGCGCTCTTCCCATCCATTTCGGAAGGTCTCGGCATTGCAGTGATTGAAATGCAGGCAGCAGGCTTACCATGTGTTGCATCAAAAGGGGTGCCTCAAACGGCAAAAGTCTCAAATAAAATACGTTTTCTGGGATTAGATCAAGGGCCAAAGGCTTGGGCGAATGAGTTACTTGTGTTGACAAAGGAAGATAAACCTATTCAATATGAGAATCTGCAAGAATGGGACATCAGGCAAAATGTGAAAGAACTAGAGAAAATGTATGAAGAGGCCATGAGAAATGTCTGATAGTAGAACTAAAAATACAACACGAAATATCTTTTCGGGATTGATCTATCGAGGAGTCACAATTTTACTTCCTTTTATTAACCGAACCGTGATTCTTGCAGTTCTAGGTGCGGAATATACAGGCCTTTCCAGTCTCTTTACATCGATTCTGGGGGTGTTGAATCTAGCCGAACTTGGGTTTAATACAGCTGTTGTCTATTGTATGTATAAACCAATGGCGGAACAGAATTGGAATCAGGTCTGCTACTATCTGACGTTGATTCGTAAAGTTTATAATATTGTTGGAACCGTTGTCTTTGGCAGCGGTCTCTGCATTATGCCATTTCTTCGTTATTTGATTAGTGGAAATTATCCACATGAAATCGATCTGTACGCTTTGTATTTCTTGTACCTTGTGAATTCAACGATTAGTTATTATTTATTTGCATATAAAGAAACTCTCCTTTTAGCAGATCAGCGTAGTGATATTACGAACAATATCCGCACGGTAGTAGATACACTCCGTTATCTGATACAATTTACATTTCTGCTGATTACAAAGAATTTCTATAGTTATGTAGTGATTCAAATTGTAGGAACAATTTTTTCGAATTTGCTGATTCAGAAGAGTACGAAAGCGCGTTATCCTAATATTGTCTGTCAGAAAAATCTGAAGCTAAAGGTTCCAGAAGAGATGAAAAAGCAGACAAAGGCGTTAATGATTGACAGGCTCTGCAACACCTTTCGTAATTCATTTGATAGCATTGTCATCTCCTCTTTTTTTGGCCTTGTAGAAACAACTGTTTATGGAAACTATTATTATATTTATTCTGCCGTATACGGTGTTCTCTCGGTTATGGGAAACTCATTGGCAGGAAGTGTCGGTAATAGTATTTCTTGTGAGTCTGCAGAAAAAAATTATCATGACCTTAGAAAATTTCAATTTCTATTTTCTGGCTTGAACATAATTTGCACAACATGTATGGTAGCAATGTACCAACCATTTATGCAAATTTGGGTCGGAAGAGGACTGATGCTTTCGGATAGAGATATGCTGTTGTTTTGCCTGTATTTTTATTTAATCAATATGAACAATATTAGGAACCAGTATATTGATGGAACAGGAATGTGGAACGCTTTAAAATGGAGTTATATTCTAGAGGCATTTGGAAATTTATTTTTGAATATTATATTAGGAAAGTTATTTGGCGTTACTGGCATTCTGTGTGCGACGATATTTACAATTGCTATATTCAATTATTCCGTTCGGACACATAAACTATTCAAAACATATTTCATGGGAAAAGATGAAATACGTTACAACTTAGATCAGGTTCAATATGCGCTAATTGCATTGACATCATCAGCAATCGTATATGTAATTTGTACCTGCTTACCTTTTGACGGAATCGTACAGATCGTAGTGCGTGGGCTGATTGCAGTGGTTGTTGCAGGTACGCTGTTTTGGGTTGCGTTTCTGAAAACGAAACGATTTACAGAAGCAAAGCAAATGATAGTTCAAATTATATTAACAATGGTGACAAAAAAATAATAGGAGAGTATGAGGCAAATTTATAGTAAAGGAAAATTATTTGTTTCCAATCGAGTTTGGTTTGAAACAGCAGAGAGTGTTAAGACAGGGTATGACAATTTGTTTGTCAATGCAAATCCAGTTAAGCTTTCACGAACTGGAAAATATCCGTGTGTCGCGCAGAATCAAATGACATTAATTTCGGATATTTCAATGTGAAATACAGTTGGACGGGCAAATAAATATCTTCACTGGAATGATTGGCTTTTGCTGAAAGAGATGGGAGTAAAGGAATACGACTGGGGTGGGATGGCTTCATGCGATGAACTAAATGGAATTGATCGATTTAAGATGTCATTTGGTGGACGATACAACGAGGATTATAATCTTTATGCTGCTTGTTCTTTACGTGCAAAAGTATAGCAAAAGATGTGAAAAATGATGAGTAAGTGAGCGCAAATTAATAGAATTGCAATTTTTTTGGGGAAAACAAAAATGGAACAGTACAAAAACAAATATTGGGATGAAAATAGGGATGTAAAAATAACTGTTTTGACCCCGACATATAATCGAAAAGATACGCTGTTAAGGACAATCCGGTCAATCGAAAACCAGGTTTTTTCAGACTGGGAGTATATCATTGTAAATGATGGGTCGACAGATAGTACAGATAAAGTGGTAGAACAATTTATGCAGACCACAAAACATCCAGTGCTGTATATTAAGAAGGAGAATGGTGGAGTACATACAGCAAGAAATCTTGGCTTTAAAAATGCGCGAGGAGAACTTTTGATAAATCTGAATTCAGATGATGAGTTGGTTCCGGAAGCGCTGAAGGTCTTTTGGGATACATGGAAAAAAATCCCACATATTGATAAGGCAAAGTACCGGGAAGTGGTTGCACAATGCAAAGATGAATCTGGAAAGAGAGTAGGTCAACCTTTTCCCCAAAATATAAATCAGCTTCCATGGGATAAGGCGCGGAAGATTTGTTATGAATCTGGTGAAGAACATGTTGCGTGCTTTGTAGCAAATGTTATGAAAAGAAATTTATTCCCGGAACCAGAGGGTGTAACCTTTATGACGGAGAATATTCTGTGGCGAAAGTTGGATCAAACATATTGTGCGTATTACATTAATGATATGTTGAGAATTTATCATCAAGAAGGTAATGATCACTTGTCGTCTGGACTTTCCGCAGGGCATAAAAAGACAATTCAAAATTGTAAAAATGCACTATGGGAGAGTACACAGTTTCTTAATGATTGGAAAATTTATCAGGATGGCGGAAGCTATGCAAAAGAGTTGCTGAGATACTGTATCATGAACCATATTTTGCGTCAGGATGCGACACAACGGAAATTTCGGAAAGGATGTGCACTAAAGGGAATAAAAAACAAGTGTCTGTTTTATCTGATGTGGTTTCCCTCAATACCTGCGACAAAGCTCTATCAAAAGAAAAAAATGAAGAGATGAAATTTAAAGATGAGAAAGATTTTAGTTCGATTTGATGATATCTGCCCAACGATGGATTGGAGTCAGTGGAATCGTGCGATGAAAATTTTAAAGCTGTATCACGTGAAACCGCTGATAGGTGTAATTCCAGACTGTCAAGATCCAGATTTATTAATTGATCCACCGCAGAGGGATTTTTGGGATTACCTTAAGTCGTTACAGGCTGATGGTTTTGCAATTGCAATGCACGGATATCTTCATGTATATGACACAGCTGTACGTGGAATTGTGAATGATACATTCCGTTCGGAATTTGCTGGACATAGCTATGAGGAACAATATGAAAAAATTCGAAAAGGAAAAGAAATACTGGCTTCTCATGGAATCCAAACAGACATTTTCTTTGCACCAGCACATTCCTATGATGAAAATACTTTAAGAGCGCTATCCGCAAATGGTTTTAAATACGTTTCAGACGGAAAAAGCAGTAAGCCATTTGTTCGTGAAGGAATTATATGTATTCCGTGTCGATCAGGTGGGTGCCCTCGAATTGGAAAATATGGATGTTATACGGCTGTATTTCACGCGCATGAATGGAAACGACCAGATAAGAAAGATTGCTATGATCAGCTGAAAACTTTATGCGAAGAATATTCTGAGGAAATTGTAGATTTTAAAGAATACGCAAAACAAAAGACTGGAATTCCGTTTGTGGAATATATGGATGAAAAAATGTATATTTTCTATGAAAATAAGATAAAGGCAGCATTGCGCCCAATGGTTCATGTGGTTAAATCAATGTTAAGAAATATAAAAGAAAAAAATCAAAGACTGGCTTGATAAATGGGTGTGTAAGAGAGCTTATATCACTGCCAATGGTCAATCCAAAAGTTTAAAAGGAGTTGTTTATATGCATGGTAATGTTGTTTTCATTACCGGTTCCTCCGGTTTCATCGGTTCCAACTTGGCAAAACGTATCCTGACCACTGAGCCGGATACCAAGGTCATCGGTCTGGACAACATGAACGAATATTACGATGTGCGTATCAAGGAAGCTCGGCTTGCAGAGCTTCAGAAGTTCGAGAACTATACCTTTATCAAGGGCAACCTTGCGGATAAAGCTCTCATCAACAGTATTTTTGAGCAGCATCACCCAGACATTGTGGTCAATCTGGGCGCTCAGGCTGGTGTTCGCTATTCCATCACCAACCCGGATGCTTACATCGAGAGCAATATGATTGGCTTCTACAACATTCTGGAAGCCTGCCGCCATTTTCCGGTGGAGCATCTGGTGTATGCATCTTCCAGCTCCGTCTACGGCAGTAATAAGAAGGTGCCCTACTCCACCGACGATAAGGTGGATA
>OICC01000476.1_pt1 | contig 11814 bp, 8 predicted proteins | sample 1581191 | NCBI WGS metagenome assembly OICC01 (sample SAMEA3882535, study PRJEB24775) | human gut metagenome | biome: human-associated habitat; feature: intestine environment; material: feces | place: Netherlands | collected 2009/2010 | reverse complement strand
CTCCCCATTCAGGCATTCGCCGGTTTCATAACTCTTCGTCATATCCTTTAAGATACCAATCATCTCCTGCCTCAAGTTCTCAGGCTTCAGTACGATGATATTTCTGCCATGCCACAACAGTTCCTGAAGGAAATCACGGCTGGGGCGAATGGTGAGGGTATATTTCCAATACATCGTTAACTATCTTAAGATACTTTGCCATGTATCTTAAGATACTTAAAAAAGTAACCTAAGATACTCTCGTACCCTTTCTTCAGTTATTTCAAATACTCTATGAGCATATTGAAGTTCTTTTTACCAAGATTATTCTCAGACAAAGACTGACTCATGTTCTTATTAACGATAAGACGTGATTGCATTTTTTCCCAAACATCAGCATCTAATAATTCCTTCCATTTTGCTGCACTTCGCATAATAACAAACACCACATCTTCTCTTTCATAAGCCAAATATCTAATTAGTTTCTTTGTTAATTCCTGAGATGGCAACACAACACCCCTTGGAAAATCCTTAAAAGAAACAGAAGTGTAAGCACAATACTGAACTATTGCAAAGTTTCGGAAGAACTCATATTCCTTTTGATGATTTATGTTGAGTCGATTAATATTATTATACCAATAATAGTCACCAATCTCATTCAATGCATCGCCACAAAGGACTTGGGAACCCTCCATGCTATATTTTTCCTTGAACTCTTCATGACTCTTAACATAAGATTCCTGTGGGGTGAGCAATCCTCTCACTTGAAATGACAGCGTATTGATCAACTCTGCCATAGCATCCTCTAAAGGTGCCCTATATCTTTCATATTGCACATTATCATTCACACCTAACTTAAATCCTGGATTTAGGCTAAGAATAACGACTTTTGCCTTGAGCGGGTTACCTCTCCACGGCTCAGCAGGAGCACCAAGAAAGTACCGGCAATCCTCTTTTGCCTTTTTATTGAATTCATTTATCACTTGCTCCTCGTAAGAATTCGGATAAACCATTTTTATGGACTCGTCATACCAATGCGAACGCATATACTCCCCAGTCAGCTTAGGCCAAAGATTCTCTTTAACAATATCAGATTCAGATACACTATAATAGCCAGTAGGATTAACCATACATTTTAGTAGCTCTTCACCTTTCAAAGACTTTTTCAATGAAGCCAGACTATCCCACCTTAGGTATTTCTGCGTAAAAGTTACAGACCTATCGTCTTCTGTATAAGAGAATCTCAATCTAATCTCCATCATGAGAAGATCCAACACTTTCTCTAAACTAAGTGTTTCTTTAAGATAATTAGCCATTGCAAACTGGTCATCCACGTATCTATCACCGTCAGGATATCTAAGATGCGAAACGAAATACGCCAATGTTTGCTTGATACTATCTTGGGCAATCTCAGGATGATTGTCTAAAAACTCACGAATATGCGATAAGATATCAAAGCCCTTGTCGGCAACATAAAGCAGATGCATCAACTTTGTGTCTGTATCCGTCTGTCCAAACTCGTGACAATAATCGTCTACATAAGCCTTGATATGCCTCTCTGGTAGACTAACACGCTCGCCTCCTACTGGATAAAATGCAATTCTTCTCATAATTAATCGTTTTGATGTTACACTTTTTGCTTCAAATCTTACCACATCCACAAAGATTATCAGCATTTTCGTTTTTGCGGATTGTTAGATAACGGATTATCTAAAACTATATTGCATAGGGAACTCATTTTTTGTATTTTATAGAAGATAAAAATAAAATATTTCCGATTTATATCCATTATAAAAGATAAAAATATGGCAACTATTATTCGTCAATCATACATCGACAAGATAGAAAGGTATCTTGGTAAGGAGACAGACATCGTATCCTCAGATTGGGCACACAGTGTGTTCCCGATCTGAGGATTCTTTTACTCCTCCCCATTCAGGCATTCGCCGGTTTCATAACTCTTCGTCATATCCTTTAAGATATCAATCATCTCCTGCCTTATCGCCTCCCAAAAAATGAATATGCTTTCATAAAAGAAAAGCAAGCATCAACGAGCCAACCGATACACGAGCCAACTGTAGCTATCCACCAGGCAACAAGATAACCAGTAGTACAATTGGTAGCCTTGAAAAGGACATCACCGTCAAAGAGATGCCTCACCAGATTAGGCAGGAAGAACAATCCATGCGCCAAACCAGCTTGCCATCCATACAATTCCGTACCATTGATGTTGACAAACAGTATCGCTGCCACCAATACAACTATCGGTCGCCAGGGCAAAAAGATGTAGACCATAGCTAGATACCCCAAAATTCTATCCATATCTTCTTTTATATTTTATATGTCTAAACACTAACCAACCATAAAAGCCACACATTACAGCCATGACATAGAACAAGAGGGAAACTAAATTCGACCATTTACCTTCCACACCCACAACATAGAATCTATCTTCTATATGTTTGGGCACCACATCTAGTGCTCCTATAGACAAACCCAAGAAACACAAGGCTAAAACTACAGCCAACACCAATCTTATCTTTGCATTCATACCCCTTAGAACAATTGAAATCGTTTATACTCTTTTCTCCAATCTTCAAACTCTTTATCAGTAGGCTTACCAAAAGCTGGATACATCTTATCATATTCAATCTCCGTATGAGTAGGTTTCTCATTGAGATAATCCTTCAAGGAATCCTTCTGCACCTGAAATCGACTTGATTCTACGAAGATTAAACTTTTACAAATTCTCTTCTCAATTCTTTCCTCCATCCATTCTCTGCCATTGGTGAGAAAAGACATATACCAATATCTCGTCTCAGCCCAAGCATTCCTTGTAGGTTGCGCAGTACCATGAATGAAGTCACGATAAACGGGAAGCGAGAGACCAGTTAGCCAACAAACCAGGACCGAATCCCCCTTAGCCATTAGCGTCATGTCCGACAATATCTGTTGCATGGTCATCTTCTCCGACTTCCGCCAAAGCATCCTCCTATCCATATATTCATTCTTCTCAGCCTCCTTCTTCTTTTGCCAATAGCCATGAGGGTACAAGAAGAACCAATAGCCAAATAATACTACCAGCACGGCACTCAATACCGCAGCCAACCAACACACTCTTTTCCTGATGTTCTTTTCCATTGTTACATTACCTTATATAGTTATACATTTGATTTCGGCTGCGAAATAACTATATAGATATGTCAAATGGTGACAGAACATCAAGAAAAAAGTATTAAACACATAGATTACTGCTATTCATTCTATTTTTCCAATATTTTTCGTCCTTTTTCTGTTAGCATATACTTCTGCTTTGGGTGCTTTGGATTATCAGGATATTTCATGGAAACCAATCCTTCTTCCAATGCTGGTGTTAAGTATTTATACAAGAAATTCACCCTATCCTTCAACATTAAAAAAGACATGATTTCTCTAACAGAATACTCTCCATCCTTCAATATTCCGACAAGTTCCAATACTTGTTGGGTACTTGTTGGGTACTTGTTGGGTACTTGTTGGGTACTTGTTGGATTGCTATTTACCAACTGTAGGTTAACACCATCACAGTTATATTTAAAGACTACAGTCACGAAATTACCATCTGTTTTGAATTCTGGCGCAGGTAATCCAACACGTTTACATTCATCTACCATCGTACCAATACCACGCCCCCAACTTTCAAGAATCTTGCTCTTATAAAGCACATTGGCAATGATTGGATTTTGAGGTTTGGAATCATGCTCTTGCATCAATCGCTCAACTGACAAATCTGCCGGAAATGTTCCTGTATTGGTAACCTCTACCCTATCATCATAAATAGCTATGCTGACAGAACTACCAGGATGATGGTACGAACGATGGCAAAGTGAATTGATACAACATTCACGCAAAGCCTTGTAAGGAATACTCAATTCTTCTTCTCGATAAAGTCCATTTATCTTCCCAGACAAAGAAAGATGCTTAAAGAAAAAAGCCATTGCTGCATCAAGCAAGATATAAATATTACCTTGCGCTCTTTGGTTATCAATAAACTCTTCTTTGGTAGTTCCCTTAAAACGTGCCATTCGCAAAAGACATTGCGGATAGTCATAGAAATCCACGCCAAACAACACAGCTGCCGCATTATTCAAATTCCCATCACGAAGCAAACCAAACTTCCTGAGAATCGTAGGTATTTCTTCCCGAATAGTCACTTCTGGAAGACGACCATTTCTTATACCCTCACGTACTGCACCAAGAATGGCATTCTCATCAAGGTCCGATATTTTCAAATCGGGATTGACCATTGCTTCCCAACCATATTTTCCACCACGTTGCATCAACAAATGGTTATATTGCTCTTGCGGCATTACCGTAGTAGTACTTTCTATACGAAGATAAGCCCTACCTTTGTAAGCGAAAGGACGCATAAAACGTTGTTTTTCCGCATTGACAATTATAACAAACTTATCGGAATTTGGAATCCGGACATAGTTTATTTCCAAAGACACAAAAGGTTCGATACGATTAATAGCCTCAGCAATAGCACGTTTTGTACTATCAGAAACTTCTTGACCTACAACATTTCCATTGTCCTTTACTCCATAAAGTACAATACCACCATCGCCATTAAGAAAGGCACATAAAGTTTCCATCGAACGGTCTAATTGACCTGTCGATTCTTTAAACTCCAAATTTTTACTTTCTTTTAAGGCTATAAGTGCCTCTATTTCTTGATATTCCATTCTTTTTTTATTTAACTAAGGAAATACCCAACTCACGATATGATGAGGTGGAGTATCCTTCTGCAAATGTAGTAATTATCAAGATAACCACCAAATTTTCCGGAACTTTTTTAACTGCAAAGACCAAAATATGACAGAAAATTAAAAAATACTACCAGCACGGCACTCAATACCGCAGCCAACCTACACACTCTTTTCTTGATGCTCTTTTCCATTGTTACATTACCTTATATAGTTATACATTTGATTTCGGCTGCGAAGTAACTATACAGGTATGTCAAATGGTGACAGAACATCAAGAAAAAAGTAAGAACGCTCTATTTTTTGCGAAATAGACGTCAGTCACCCATAACGAATCAATAGACTAATGACATTTCTATTCCAATATTTCCCGGTTCAAATAAGATATTGTCAAGTTTCAGCTTTTCAAACACTTTCTGCAATTTGTCAATGTCGCCAAGGCGCAACTTAACGATATAGCCAGGCATCTGTTCCACCCAACCTGCTTTCTCCGGCACAAGTTTCTTTGTATAAGAGATAGCAGGCGAAACAAGCAGGTCAATACCCATCTTGCCGCCATACGACAAAAACAAGTCAGTACCCTCAATCTTCTTCACAGTAATGTTTATGCTTACAGACTTGGTAAAGCCCAGCACTTTGATAGGTATAGAGACAGACACCGTCGCCCCGTCAACATACCCCAGATTAACAGTCTTATGAAAATGACTAGCTACATAATCCTGCAGCTCAACATAAGTAATCGTTAACTTCATATTATTTCGTTTATATTATAGATGTGTGTCAAAGCTCAAGACTTCTTCTTCGAGAACAAGTCTATCAACTTACCTATAAAGCCCTCAGACTTCGAACAAGGATCTTCAAAGATTGTGCCGCGGCGTCTAAGCTCCTCTATGTTTTCTTTGTTTGCCATACTTGTCTATTTTTTTTATTTTAGATGAAAGTACATACTCTATTATCATAAGCAATACTTATATTTTTAACTTTTATCTATTTTTATCCATTAGGCAATACCCATTTGCCTATTGATTATAAGAGGTTGCATTCTCAACTTTAAGAATGCAGCCTCCTTTTTACAATCTTTATCGTACAAGTATCTTTTTGCCATTATGAATATATACGCCAGGTAAGTTTGGTCTGCCAAACAACTTAACCCCTTGCAATGTATACCACGCACCCATATCGTTAGACACGTTGATATCAGGAATACCTGTAAGCACATCTTCTTCCACAATATGAATAAAGTTTCGCCATATTTCAGTATTCGTATATGCTTGCATTGTGCCAACAGGAACATAAAGAATACAGTTGTCATAATTTACAAATCCATTAAAAAGGCTTTCATCTGCAAGATATGGAACAGATGAACGACAATGAATTTCCTTAATTCCATCATCACAATTAAATATATATTGCTGTCTTAATTCCGCTTGATTGGCAGGCAAAGTAACTTTTTGCAAATTTCGACTTGCTCCAAAAGCCTCATGCCCACAAATTGCAACGTTATCACCTATCACAACATCGTTCAGATAATAGCAAGCATACATAGCTTGCCTATCAATCTCAACAACTGGCATTCCATTTACATAAGCAGGAATTTCGACCTTTCCACGATATGGATTGTAACCTCTGACTACCTTTAGCGCAGAGCCATCACCGGTATATTTATAGTAGATACCATCAATATACATCAAGCCTTCATCGTCACTGATTGCACAGACATCCAATGTGTCCGTAGCTGCCGCATATTCATTATTCCCGTCTTGGATAGCAACCAACAGATAAGTACCCTCTTCTGGGAATGTTATGTTATTGCCTTCTATTTGAGGAACACGATAAGCACTTTCCACTCTTGGTACCAGAGCGTACGAATATCTTACAGGAAGACCAGAAGATGCGGTTGCATTCATTTCTATCGTAGAACCAACCTTAGCTTTTATCTCTTGGTCCCAAGTGATTGTTTGCTTCTTTAACTCCCTCTTTAGAACTGTGAGTGTACCAGCTATATAGCTCTTCACCTCATAATTATCAGCTTCTACACCATATACGGTAATAGGATATTCACCTGGAGCACTTGCTTCATTTGCATCACAAGAGAAGACTGGTTGTTTCGTCAAGACAGACACATCCTCACCATTCTTGAAGCCACTGTAACTTGCCGTAAACTCAGGAAGTTTATCTCCTTGCGTAATAGTATAATTATCAGCAGTTACGACTAATGATGCTTTTGTCACCGTCAAAGTACCTGGAACAAATGACACAAGATAGTTTTTAATCGTTCCCTTGTTTATCTCTATCTCATAAGTTCCTACTTTTGATTTTTTATCAGCAGAGCAGATTATCTCTGGTTCACCAATAAGAGCAGCACCCTCTGTCTCAAACTCGAATACAGGATTCTCATCACCATACTGACGGATATAACTCTTGGCACGAACGACTATGGCATCTGCCTCGACTACTGTCAGGTGACCCTGTTCGTAGCTGATGTCATAGTTTTCTGCATCGGCACCGCTAATAGTAACAGCATACTCTGCTGGAGCACTTGCCTCATTAGCCTCACAGGAGAATACAGGCTGCTTGGTTAGGACTGATTCATCCTCACCATTCTTAAAGCCAGCATAACTTGCCTTGAACACCGGCATTGCATCACCCTGCTTCTTGGTGTAATTGCCAGCGGAGATGGTCAATGGAGCCTTGGTAATCACAAGACTACCTGAATCGAAGTGAACATTATAGTTCTTGATGCTGCCCTGTTTTACCTCAATAATATAAGATCCTACAGGAGAGTTGGCAACTGCGGAGCAGACAATCTCAGGAGTACCATCCAAGGCTGCACCCTCGGTCTCAAACTCGAACACAGGATTCTCATCACCATACTGACGGCTGTAACTCTTCGCACGAACAACTACGGCATCTGCCTCAACTACAGTCAGGTGACCCTGTTCGTAGCTGATGTCATAGTTTTCAGCTTCGGCACCGCTGATTGTAACAGCATACTCTGCCGGAGCACTTGACTCATTAGCCTCACAAGAGAATACAGGTTGCTTGGTCAGAACGGATTCATCCTCGCCATTCTTAAAGCCAGCATAACTTGCCTTAAACACAGGCATTGCATCACCCTGCTTCTTGGTATAATTGCCTGCAGAGATAGTCAATGGAGTCTTAGTAACGGTAAGAGTACCTGACTCGAAGTGAACATTGTAGTTCTTGATGCTACCTTGCTTTACCTCGATAGTATAAGATCCGACAGGAGAATTGGCGACTGCTGAGCAAATTATCTCTGGAGTACCATCTAATGCAGCACCCTCGGTCTCAAACTCGAACACAGGATTCTCATCACCATACTGACGGCTGTAACTCTTCGCACGAACTATGATTGGAGTACTCTCTTCTATATGTGTAAAATTCTTCCAGAATGGAGCTTGAATGTATTTATTTCTACAGCCTACTGGTACATAAAGTACACACTTTTCATAATCTAGAAATCCATTAAATACGCTCTCAGCTACTACATATGGATCTTCCGACAAGCAATGGATTTCTCTAACTTTATCATCACAATTAAAGCAATAAGAAGGTAGTCGTAAAGCAGCATTGGCTGGCAAAACGATTGTATGCAAGTTTGGACAAGCCCCAATCGCCTCACTTCCAAAAACAGATATATTCTCACCTATTGTTACCTCTGTAAGAAAATATGAAGCATACATTGCGTTATTTTCGATTTCAACAACAGGCATACCATTTACTGTAGCTGGTATTACAACTTTCCCCTTATAAGGCAAATTACCACGAACGACTTTCAACGCTTCCTTCGAAGCTGTAAGTTTATAATAAATACCATCGAAGCACATTAGTTCATCGTCATCACAGACAACATTTATTTGCAAAGTATCCGCAACCATGTCATAGTCTTCATTGCCTTCTTGGGTCGCAACTAAAAGATAACAACCTTCTTGTGGAAATGTCGCCTTATTAACGTTTATTATCGGTTCTTTAAAAGCAGACAACGGCGCATAAGCAGAATACTTTACGCTCAAACCAGAAGAAGCAGTCGCCATCAATTCTATTGTTTCTCCCACACTAGGTGCTTTCATCTCACCCCATGTTATGGTCTGAGTCCGACTTACATAAGTGCATTTAGCTATTGTCTTTTCAGAACTTTCAAATTCATCTTTTACAGCAAACGCCCTAATTTCTAAATCTTTATCTATACGTATTGGTTCTTTGTATAAAGAAGAAAGCACATTCGGCTCAGTTCCATCTACGGTATAAAAGATATCCGCATCTTCTGGAGAAGACATCGTGACCACATTATGCTCACATACTATCTTTGGAGCAGACAATTTAAGTATTCTGACTTGATAACTTGCTGTTTCACTATAATTACGAGCGTCTATATATACTTTAGCATATATCGTACATCGCTCAGATATTTCAAACGGCTTGGTATAATGATTTGTATAATTCGTATTATGGGTAGGCTCTCGATTTATAGCATAATCAATATTCAAACTATCTTTTGCTGTTATAGTCACAATATTATTTTTCACTTCTATAGTAGGTATATCATACTTGAACGAATTTATTGTATATGTAACAGGCCCCCCAACTGGGTTACTTCCATAATAGCTATGTCCTGCATCATCATATTCTAACTCCACCAATGCAGCCACAACTGTATTCTTTGATACTTGAAACGGTTCACTATATACATATGAAGGATAATATCCTTTTGGATGATAATATAAAGTTCCATCATACACATAAGAGTGTATGGACACATTATTATTTCTATCTACAGAAATCGTTGGGGTAGGAAGAACATCTTCAGAATAGGTATTCTTGAAATGCCATTCTCCATATACACCATTGACATAATGATAATATTTACCTTTAGGGACACGAACAGAGCAAGAATTATATATACTTTCATCAAAGGCATCCTCACCGATTTGGGAAGCCGATCCAATCTTTACGAATTCAAGATTAGTACAGCCATCAAAACAGTTCTTGGGTATACTCTTATAACTTACAATTGTTTTCAAATGCTTACAATTTTGAAACATCCCCTCGCCCAAGGCTCCTCCATCCCCCCTAAGTTCAAGGTCTACGAAACCTGTGTTAGAATACGAATATTTTCCATATTGAGTTATGTCTGTACTGTAATAATTATTAGGCAGCTCATTTATTTTCTCACAATTTGCAAAGCAAGAATCACCAACTTCATCAACATTCGGTGAGAAATTCGAAAGATTCTTACAATTTTTAAATGCACTACCTTTTAATATACAGAAGCCATAATGCCCCTGTACACTTTCCAACGAAACACAATCTTTAAAACCAGACTCACCAATGGTCAAGAAGTTATCGGCGTTTATACATATTGTTTTCAAAGAAGTACAATCATAGAAGGCGTATGCGCCAATCTCCATTTTTTCAGATTTCTTAAATGCAAACCTTTTTAGCTTACTACATCCTTTAAAACAATACTTTCCTATTTTCACCGTTTCATAAGTTGTTTCATCATTAGAGCTGTCAAACTCAAGCAAATTTATACAATTTTCAAAGGCATACTGTCCTATTTCGCGTACTCCTGGTGCCACAACTGATTCCAAATTGTTACAATTTATGAAACAACGCCCACTTAAGGTATGTATTTGTGGAGGACAAATAATAGATTTCAATGTAGTAGCTTCAAATAAACTCCCTGGTAAAATATAATCAGAAAGAATTCTATAATCAGTAGAATAACTATCACCTCTATAACTACATCCAATATCTTTATTTGGTTTAAGCACTATTTCACTTATATCTAATACCTCTAATTTTCCAGGAGTTACCTCTCCTTTCCAATCACGCCCTGCCATCATACGAATTATGCCAAAATCCGTTGCATTAAGCCCTCCTTTTATCTTGAGCTTCTTTATTGTATATCTTGCAGAGCCTGTTATTTTTTTCGACAATTCTCCAGCATTACATACAATAGAAACCGAATCAGCCAAGGTATCCGCCAATATGTTATCTACGCTTAAACCAAACAACATGGTAACTATCAAAAGAAATATAATTTCAATTCGTTTCATACAATTTTTATCTTTCACAATGGTTTACACTTAACTTTTTTAATTGCTCTATTTTTTCTTCCCTTTGCCTTTCTTTTCTACGGAGAGAAAAATATAATCCCCAAAAAAGAAATATAATAGCTAAAAGAGGAACAACAATATTTCCGTGCCAGCAGCCAAAAGAATCATTAACAATAATTTCTCCTCCTACTATCATGCTGATCACTGACAGGCAATAACACACCAAACTATATTTTAAGAAATTCATAGCCGTCTTCGGTTATTCTTTATTTTTTTCTTTCTTCTTCATAGCACCATTTTTTATAATTTTCAAAACTATCAAATCTTAAATTCCCCTTCTCTTCTTCAGAAAGCTGCCCTTTCCGACTTTCAAGATTGGTACCTTTCCATTCTATAGCTAAATTTGCTTGCATTAGAGCAACAAACTTTTCAAATTGTTCGTTACTAACCTTACCTTTGGCTTGATAAAGCAGGTTTAACTGTTTTACAACTTCAATATCCACATAAGATTCAGGTTTGGTGGAGTTGCACATCAAAAGTAGTTTGTAATAATAGTACTCCAATTTGTGCCCTTCAAATTCGTCCACCTTAAAAGATTCATTTTTCAATGCCAATAAACCACAAAAACAAGCAGCGCACTCTCTCCAATCCTTGATGAAGTTGAGACGTTCCTTGGTTATTGTGTCAGTAAATAGTTGACGTCTAAACTTCCAATAAGTCACAAAAGTACCTATTAGAGCTACAATACTTGTAACAAGGCTTACTACCATAGCTGTTCCAGTTGTCTTTACTTGAGTACTATCATTCGATACAGCCAAGACATACATTGACATTGAAAATAACAGCACAATGCAAAAACACCGTTTAAAATTCCACATAAGCATTCTGTTTTTAAGTTCATTATATATAACTGCTCCTGCTTTTCTGCCGAAACAGCAAATCATTTACTTTCAAGGGGGCAAAGATTATGCAAACGAGCGCAATGAAAGCTTGCTTTCAAATTGCCGAGT
>OICC01000463.1_pt1 | contig 12047 bp, 7 predicted proteins | sample 1581191 | NCBI WGS metagenome assembly OICC01 (sample SAMEA3882535, study PRJEB24775) | human gut metagenome | biome: human-associated habitat; feature: intestine environment; material: feces | place: Netherlands | collected 2009/2010 | reverse complement strand
AATCAGGACGTTTGAAAGTCAGATCACCATAGTTCTTCTTGGAGAACACGATACGACCATTCGCGTCGTACCAAGTGTCATCCTCGTAGCCACTCAGCACGGTGAAGGTCAGGCGGTAGATGTCGATGAGCTCGTTCAGGGTAATACCGAGCGCCATGGATGCCAGCACGTCCAGTTCCACCAATGCCTGCCGGCGTTCATAGTCCGTGCGTAATGGCGTATGCCATTCCCATTCGCCTGTCAATGAGGTGAACGTATCGGTGGTAAGTCGAGGATCATTCTTCGCCCAGCTCATAGACGTGTATGACTCGTCCCAACAGGATTGCCACAAATCCGCATACGGCTTGGTCAGACAGTTGAGCAGTAGACCTCGGAGACGGATTTCGGGAGCGAGGACGCTTTCCGGAACTGGGAAAAGCTGCAGCGTTGAGCTATGAATATCCATTTTGCCGATAGAGCGTACGAGAAAATCGTACGGCAGGGCGGCTTCAAGGCCGCTCATGAGCGCGAGCAACGCGTAGCGCTCTGGGTGAACACCATAACCTGTTATGGTGTTCACCCAGGCTGCGCCTGGGTGAACACAGGACGCTTGCAGCGTCCTTTCACTAACTAAATTAACCATACGACGGCATGCGAGGCGATAAACAGCATCGAAATTGCTTCCGTCAGACATTTTCGGGAGTCTCTGCTGGTACTCAAAATCGGTACAAGCTTGTCTGTATTTCGTTCTCGGCTCAAACGAATCATTTACCTCCATCAAATCAAGCAAATCATAGTCATTCCTCGTCTTCCAATTTCTTTTTGCACCTTGCATAATGGGGTTGGCGACGCCAAGGAATGGACTGGAATAAATTATTTTTCCATCGACACTGGGAAAATGAACTTCGTCACATATCGTACCGTCTTTACGTGCGTTAGTTTCATTCCACATGCTCGAATAAGTTATGTCTTCCCCATAATCACGTAAGCAACGAGATACACTTGCCATTTTACAAATTGCATCAAAAAGCTCTTGCGCATGCACAGCAACAAGCGGGGTGTTTCTCCACGAACTTGTCCCCTGTTCACTTAGCAACAATGCAAAAGTTTTAAGCTCGGATTCCTCAATGTGGATAATACGATTCTTGTGGCCTTTTACCTCCCAATTCCAATTATCATCTTTAGTTCCCGGTACGTCCCCACTACCATCAGATGCATAGCATTCATCGATAGTGGACGGCGCATACAAATTCCAAATCGAATCAAATGAAATGCTTGAATTAATTTTATTTCTATAGATATTGAGACTGAACTGTGCATTGCTATCCACGCCCGCAAACAAATTAAGTCTATTCTGAAAATGGAAATGGCTACATATCCTACGATACATTTCTCTTCTAAGAAGTGGAGCCTTCGTGTCCGCATAAACCTCATCTGGATGGACAAATGCGCTTACGCCATTCTGCGCACGCGTATAGCTCCAAGCATTCGGCAGGAAACAGCGGAACAAATTGGTTCGTCCCTGTAGTAGCGGGTAATTCCCCGCTGAACCATAGAATGCCAAAGCACCGGCAATATTCACATACTCCCGAAGATACATAGTTCGTATACGTGAGTTCTTTAGAAGTTCACCCATACGCTTACTCAAATCGGAAGCCGTAAGCTTATGAATCGCAAAATAAGGATTCGCATCGGAAACGGCATCCGTCTCACTCCACTGCACGTTCACCCACGGCGGATTACCAACCATGAAGTCGAAGCCGCCGTCTTTGAACACGTCGGCGAATTCGAGCTCCCAGTGGAAGAACCGCTGCTTCTTGGCGACTTCCTTCACCAAGCGAAGCCTTTGCGCAGGTTCCCCGTCACCTCTGCAAAGCTCGTCGAGATCCACGGTATGGTCATACATGTAGTCGCGTTCATGACTATCATCCATGGTGTCCATAAGCGTGGGCTGATCGTTATCCATCGACATCAGCGTGAATCCCTCTTCCTGTGGAACCTCGCCGGTAAGAATCAGCGACATTTCTGTGAGGTACTGCGATCTTGTGGGAAGCAGGTCCGCTTGGTCGATGGGCCAGAACCACAGCGAGCACCAGTAGTCCATGGCAAGTTTCAAGCGAGCGTATTCGCTGGCGTTCTCGGCCTTTTCCGAATGGTAGGCAATGCGGAGCATCTCATCCTTTTCACGGATGGTGAGGTTGTTGCCACGGAAGTATTCGCTTTCGAAGCCAAGCGAGCCCTGCCCATATTTCTGCTGGTTTTCCAAAGCCTTCGCAGTCTTCTTGGAGGCGTTCGCGTCAAACCCGTAGATAATCAGATCGTCTTGAGTCGCCTTTTCCAATTGCCGACGTGCCTTGATCTGGCCGCGCCATAGTTCGTCGACGGTCTTTGACAACGCCCTCATCAGGCCAATCTCCGTTTGGGAATAGGGCTTCTTGGCGAATCTCTTCTTCCAGGCCTTGATGGTTTCCAGATGTTCGGATTCTATGCTTTTGATGGTCTTGTCGTCATACTTGCACATGTCCGGATCTCCGGTCAGGAACTGGTAGATGCGCTTGATAGATGACGAACTCTGGTTGAACCCGATATGCTTGGGCTCGACCTCATACCAGTGGCGGTTCTTGGTTTTGCTGGACAAGTCCGACTCCAAGTATCCAACGCGGCGGCCGCCAATCAGCGAATTGCCGCATTGCAGCTGGGTTCCGAACCATGGCACGAAGGATCCTTCGCAAATGGTGTTGAGCCATAGGGACACTTCCCCCAATTCCACTGCAACGGGGTTCAGGTCGATGCCGTAGATGTTGTGGTCGGCGATGTACATCTTGACCTTCTGCAGTTCAGCTTGCCTGCGTTCCGCGGGAATGGCCGCCTTCTGTCCTTCCTCGGCAACCCGCTCCTTCTCCCTGCGGTTCAGATACATGGTGGCCAGCTGGTTGATGGTCTCGTTCAGGAAGGTCGCGGAGCCCATAGCCGGCTCGCAGATCTTCAGACTCAGAATATCGGTGGCTTGATGGATACGTGGCTCAATCTCCTTGAGCGCATACTTCACCAGGCATTGCGCAAGACTGTCCGGCGTATAGAAGGAGGCCGACGTTTCACGTTCCCGGCCTGCAAGCCGGTAGATGAACGTACCGGGCTCGTAGGTGCGCAGCTCGCCGGCATGCGGGCTTTTGTCCGGGTAGCGAACGCGTTCGCTCTCCGAATAGTTGACGAGTTCGCGTTCCGGCACGAAGTAGCCGACTTTCAAAGGGTCGTAGGAATCCTTGGCTCGTTTGACCTCATAGAGCCTCTCTTTGGCGATAAAACCACGGTAGGACAGCAATGCCTCATACACGGCACCCATCTGGCTGATGCCAAGGGCCGCGTAAGAGATGCGCTGCCTGCGTTTGACTCCTTTACCCGTCTTGGTGACGCTCATCAGGTCTATGATGCGCAGCATCACGCTGTCGCGGAGTGCGGCATGTTCAATCAGCTCCGCTCCGGATCGAAAATGTGTGCCTTGAGCGGCGGAACCATAAACACCGCATTGATGGCTTCCTCGCCAGCCAACCCCTTGAAATCCTCATCCGTCTTCGGGTAACCGTTGAACACCAGATCGTCGAGTCGACGCAAGGTGTCCGCTAGATAGGTGGAATCGCCAGCCTCATCCATGCGGCCACGCATCTGTTCCGCAATATCTCGCAAGCTGTCCAGCGAATAGCCGGTACGGTAGATGTCGGATTTCATCGGCGCATAGCCGAGCGACGGCTTTGCTTCAATGAACAGGAGGAACAGCAGACGGTACATGTATCGCAACGCCTGCACTGTCAGGTCGCCCGCGTCGATTTCGTCGATGCTCCGCCCCTTGTTGCAGGTCCAGTCGTGGATGACCTCGTTGCCAAGTATCTCCACGCATTCACGTAACGCGGAACGCAGATTGTCAGACACCTCAACCGCGTTCTTCACAGACGTGTCATCAAACGTGTCAAGCAGACTGTCACCTTTGTTCGGGCAGAGACTATCACGACGTAACAGCACAGCCATCGCCGTATACACATGATCCTGATGCCGGCTGAAGATCTCGTCCAGGTCAAACAGCATGCATTTCTTGTCATTCCATTTACAGCGGTCGATCAACGCTATCTGATGCAACCCCATGAGAAGAATCCACCGTGCCGGCTCGTCGAAATCGGCAAGCAGCATACGTGCATATTCCTCACAGGAGGTGTCGTCCTTGCCAGAGCCGTCTTCGATGGGGCTTTCCAGAACGCCTGCCTCCGCATTATCGGACAGGCTCATCAGAACTTGCAAGCGCGGAGCCCCATCGGAATCATTGACCTGATAGTAGACAGGAACAGACTTCCCTGAAATCCGGTCGGGCAATCCCTCGTCTTTGGCTTGATTCCCCTCCTGCGTATAGCCGAGTGCGGCGAGCATGCCGTCGATGAAAATCCGTACCCGTTCAGCTGGAAACAGATCGTTCTCGTTGTTGTTGATGACTTCGGTGAACGACTGGCGCATGTCCTTCAGCAGTCGCGCTGGGCGTTTCTCAGGAGGAAGCTGTTTCCAAGGTGCGGAGGCATTCTTCACTTCATCCGGGAAGTATTCCTTCATGTAGTACGGCGTGTAGAAGTCGTTGACCGCCTCGATGCCCGGGAATGTCTCGTTCAGTTCCTTCGCCATGGTCTCCCCCTCTATTCCTTACCTACGAATGCGGCCGCAATGCGGATCACCGGCTCACCGGAAGCGTCCAATGTGTCCTGAACCCAGTCGGCATATTGTTCGAGCATCCGATCAACCTGTTTTGTGTTTTCCTTGGTGTTTTTGCCTTGGGATTGCAACAGTGCCTTGCGTGTATGGGACCAATGCTCGATGCGGTCCATTTGCTGAGTCACTTCTTCATCTGCCTGCGCACGATATTGTTCACCGCAATCGCTGAGCATGCTCTTGCCGCGCGATACCGCATCCTCCAACAGCAGTTGTGCCGCATCTATCTGTTCGGAGCTGGCCGCGGAATCCTCTCGATTCACATAACGACGTTCAGTGGTTCCCGGAATCAAGTTCCCACGATATCCGGTGATACGCCACACTTCCTCAAGTGGCAGTATGCCCATGCATTCGCCATCGAGATACCGTACACCGAACCATTCATCGATCACCGGGGATGCATGCCTGTTGGCGACCATGCCGTTCATCAGCATAATCGTCTCATCCGCATGCAGGTTTCCGTTGGTCACGCCAATAATCGGGGCCTCGTCACGTTGGTACAGCAGTGAGGAAGCCTTCAACCCGACCCATTCCGTGATTGGATTCAATTCCCACAGGTATTGGACCCGACTCCATGACTCGTCGTTGATACGGGCCAGCAGACCGTTGGCTTGGTCTTCGCAGTATTTCGCGTCATCACTCCATTCAGCGATGTTGTCTCGCAACACCTGCGTGTTCGGCACACGTCTGCGCAGCCACGCGTGCAACGGGCTATCCCCTTGGAACTCCACCGCGAATCCATGAGCATCACGCAACTGACGTTTCGATTTAAGACCAGCCGACTGCCGGAACTCCTCGCAGGAGAGCCCCTCATCCACATACTCGTAATCCGACATCAGCGTAGAGGAATCGGCTATGCCGCCATCGTCGGCGCTCCCAGCCGTGCTCTCCCCTGCGGACTCGTTTTCCTCAGTGCTCGTAGTATCGGAACCATCCGGCGTAGTGAGGTTGAAAAAACTCAATGGATCGAAAACATCGTCATCCGCCACAGTCTCAACGTCTCCGGAACGTTCGTCCGAATGATCGATGTCCTCATCAGGAATACAAAGTCTAGCTGCGAAATTCTCCGCTGATTCGCCGGATTCAATCGCTTCGCGGGTAAAATCTTCCTCCTGATCGACGTCGAATTTGCCCATGAGCAAGGACGGATCGCCGATATCCTTACGTGCCTGGTCTTCCTTCTGCTGCAGGATCTCGAGAATATGCGTGTCACCTTGAATCTTTGCGTTACGCGAGTTAATCATCATGAAACGAATATCAGGCTGTTTGCGCTGCCCGTAACGGTCGATGCGTCCGTTACGCTGCTGGAACACCATCAACGACCATGGAGTGTCGAAATGGATGAGTCTGTGGCTCAGATAGTGCAGATTCAGACCTTCAGAGGCCACGTCAGAGGCCACAAGAATGCGTATAGGCGAGGACTTCGTACCGAAATCCTCGACGATTTTCTGCTGTTCCACATCGCTCATGCCGCCATCCATGGAGACGATGGCCTTCTTCGGTAGTTTGAGATCCTGCCGCAAGTGCTCCTCGAGATAGTTCTTCGTCTCGATGCGTTCCGTGAAAATCACGATACGGTCATCGGCGTCTTCGCCGTTATGCCAACCGTAATCGGCGCTGCGCAGAAGCTGCAGCAGTCTCTGGTACCGGGAGAACTGCATCGGACCGATTTTCTCTAAAGCGGCCTTGAGCCCTTCAAGCCTGTCGATGTCTCCGGTCTGGTCGGACGCATCTTTTTTGGCAAGCCGCTTCACTCGCTCGTCGATGGTCTTGATGCACGCTGCCGGCGATGAAAACAGACTCTTCTCAAGCATCGTCTTGAACAGGAAGGAATTGCTTCTCTTCTGATGCATATCCATGACGAGTTTCATATTGGTCAAGTAATCGAACGCCTCTTCCTCGGCTGCGGTGGCCATGCATTTCTCCTGCGTCACCTTGCGCTCCGGGAAGCTGCCTGACACCTCGGCCATCACGTCCTTCTTGAAACGGCGGACGTACAGGTGTTCGACATCCTTCTTGTCGTACCGCTCCGGATCGGGCAGAGTGGTTGGGTCGAGCATGTTCATCAACGAAGCGAAACTACGAGCGCGGCCGTCATGAGGCGTGGCGGACAGCATAATCAACGTGTCAGAGCGTGAGGCAAGTCGCTTGGCAAGCTTGGCACGTTGCGCGCTACGGCCGTTGACGGCACGGTCGGCGACATTCTGGGCCTCATCAATCACGATGATGTCCCAATACGAGGCATCAAGCGCCGCGCCATATTGGATGTCCCGTTTCAACGTATCAATGGAGATGATCACCTTGTCGTAGTAGGAGAACGGGTTGGCGTTCGCGGGAATCTCGGAACGAATCTGCTGGATACGCGAGGAATCCAGACTAATCAGCGGGATGGTGAACCGTTCCCACATCTCCTTCTGGAACTGGACCATCATGCTTTTCGCTGTTACCACGAGAATACGGCGACCTTTGTGACGTTTGATGAGCTCCGCCATCAGGATTCCGGCTTCCAAGGTCTTGCCAAGGCCGACGGCGTCAGCGATGAGAATTCGCTGACGAGGTTGGGCGAGCGCCTTCTTCGCCGGAACGAGCTGGTACGGCAGGGAGTCCATGGCAGCCTTGTTGCCGACATGAATCCTCGCATCGGTCGGCGCAGTGGCACGTAACAGACTCTCGATGAACAGATGCGACTTCGCAGCTCTTGCCGAGGTGTCGGGAATGAAGCGGGTCTTCACCGGATCGACAGGCGTAATTGTGTCCAAATCATCAAGGAACGTGGCCGTCATGTCCCGCACCAGAGCGGAGATACCGGTGCATGAAACGGCATGGTTGCCAAGACTGTTCGGCTCGACTTTATCGACAAGCCACTCCTGGCCGCGGATCAGCACTCTCATGCCGGGAGAAAGCAGTTCTCGTTCCGAATGTGCGCCATGCCTCATTGCCGTGTGCTCCCCATATGCTCTCAATCCCAATGTTTTCGCATATATTGTATGTCATTAGGGGTTGAAACCTTCTGCTTTCCCGCATGAATGTTAGATACACGTATGTTTTCGTGCATTGATACTTGGAATCATCTACATCTTTCGATTATCACTTCCCGAATCCTTACCTCCCCATCGCAGCTTAATGCAACAAATGCGGATGCCGAACAAATCTACCGGCAGAAGAGAGTAAATCATTTAATATAGCTACACTGGTACAACATGACCGAGAAGAGCAATGCAGCAGCTGAAAGTGAAATACCAGAGCTCAAGCCTCTATACCCCCAATATGACGAATCGAGCCACTCACCCTATGTGAAGAGGCTTGAAAAGGCGTTGCAGGGCGAGGATACGAAGATACACAACATAGCTCTATCAGGCGTCTACGGTTCCGGGAAAAGCAGCATTCTTGAGAAAGTCGTTAAAGACCTTGAGGAAGAGCGCCCTCATACAACTAGGACAATCTCACTGGCGCCTTTAGCTGCACAGCTTAAGGAACAGGATGATAAGAAAAACGATTCCGTCTCGGATAAGGATAAGTCCACTTCGAAAGAACCATCCGGCGCTCCCCCAAAGTCTTCCAACAATTCATCCATAACCAATCTCATTCAAAAAGAGATCATTAAGCAACTTCTATATGGAACAGACCCCGAAAAGATTCCGGCATCACATTTCCATAAGATGAACGAAATCGGATTAGGAAAGCAGATACTTTCCTCTCTTGCTTTCGGCATGCTGTTACTGTTCATTCTTAATATCTATCAATGGCCTTACAGCTATATTCAAAAACCGTTGACATGGCTACCAATCCCAACAAGCATTACCAAAATTCTTGCTGAAATCGTCATAATTTGCCTGCTATCAGTTCGCACTATTTCATTATTTCGGAACCCGCATCCATCTAGCCAAAATAGATGTCGGAACAGCAGGCATTACCCTGGGAGAGAACTCGGACTCTTATTTCGATCAGTATCTTGATGAGATCATATATATCTTTGAAAAGACAGGCATTCGAACTGTATTTTTTGAAGATCTTGACCGTTTTCAAGATGCTCAAATCTTTGATTCACTACGCGAGCTGAATCAGATCCTCAATAATGATCCAAAGCTGCAACACACAGAATCAACAATCCAGAAAATCAGTCAACGATTGCATTTCTCTCATTCCGCAAAAGAAAAGAATTCTCAGTCCAGTACACCTATACAGTTCGTATACGCTATTCACGATGCGATATTCAGTAATCAATATGTTTCAGCTGACGCACAAATAGCCAATCAAGAATCTTTGGCTCATTCCTTCTCCCGTGCAAAGTTCTTTGACATCATCATTCCAGTGGTGCCATTCGTATCGGCAAGTAACTCATACCAAATCGCACTAGAAACATTGGAAGATGTTCTTGATGCGAATGACCCCCAAATGATTAACCTTCTTGAACTCGTTGCAGATGCAGTTCCCGATAAACGCACCTGGATCAATATTCGCAATGAGTTCATTGTTTATAAAGAGCAGCTGCTTAACCCGAAAAGGACCAATCTTGGACTGTCCCCTGTCAAGATGCTCGCAATCCTTATATACAAGAACTGTTACCTTGATGATGCCATAAAGTTACAGAACGGCCGGAGCAGGCTTGACCACATCTATAAGGAAATAAGAGAGATAATACAGGAAGATATTTCCGCATTAGATTACAAAAACAAAAATCTAAAATATAAAATCAACGAAATCTCAAATGGCAGAGCCGCTGAAGAATACGCTAGCGAGCTTCGAACGGACCTTATCTATCTGCTTGCCGATTTGAATAATCAGCAAGCAGATAGATGCCAATCAATTAATATAAATATTCCAAGCAACAGTCAAAATACATATGCTGCCGACGATCCGAAACTCTGGGACGACATTTCTCGCTGTAAAGAAACCAATCGAATCAACATTCGAATTACTTTTCTCAATAGTTACTATGATAATCCATCATTTGATTTCAGCTCCACAATAAAGACTTTTAAAAAGATCATGGGTAAATCACTAGACACCGACTGGCGAAAAGATAAAGAAAAAAAACTTATAGATGAGAAGAATAATACATCACTGACGATCGAAAAACTTCGGTCAGGAGACTGGGAATTTATTACCCACTATGAAGCGGCGAAACCATGTCACAATCAAGAACTTTATGCTTTACTAGGTGGAGACAATTCTCTGCTGAACCGACTCATCTCACACGGATGGATCGGCCAGGACTATATGCTCTATTCCACGATATATACAGATGAAGGAGTAACCCGGAAGGTAGTGCCCGAAGGTTTGCGCACTTAGGGTCGTGCCCGTCCATGGGACGATGATCAGTTCGCTTCCTGCAGGTTGTCATCGAGCCGGGACATGTCGAGGTAGCGGCGCGTGCTCCATTCGTTCGCGGTGACGTACCTGGTTCTGGCGCAGATGAGCATCAACGCGCTGTTGCCGTCCGGGAAACTGCCGACGACGCGCGTGCGACGCCGGATCTCCCGGTTCAGCCGTTCGATCATGTTGTTCGTGCGGATCCTCCTGCGGTGCTCCGTCGGGAATTCCGGCAAAAGGTAGGCGGTCGTCTCCCCGATGCCCTCGCGCAGGCAGCCGGCCGCCGCCTTGAGCTTCCTGGACTCCATCTCCGCGGCGACCGTCCCGGCCTTGGCGAGGGCGGATTCGCGGGACTCCATGGCGAATATCGCCTTCAGGGCCGCGGACGCCCAATCCCGGTGGTTGGGCGGCACCTTCGAGAGCACGTTGCGCATGAAGTGCACCATGCACCGCTGGTACTTCGCCCGGGGAAGCATCGAGTTCACCGTGGAGACGAGTCCCGCGCACCGGTCGCCGACCACGAGGCGCACGCCCTTCAAACCGCGTTCGATCATGCTTCGTATGAACTGCTCCCAGCTGGCAGCGTCCTCCCTCATGCCCTCCGTCACGCCGATGACCTCGCGGTGGCCCTCCGCGTTGACGCCGATGGCGACGAGGACGCTGACGTTCTCCACGCTTCCGCCCCAGGAGCGCTTGTGCCACACGCCGTCCATGAACACGTACGGGTATTCGGATTCCAATGGCCGGGTGCGCCATCGGTCGATGTCGTCATACACGCGCTTGAGCTTGTCGGAAAGGGTCTGGGATGGCATCCTGTCACCCCACAGCAGTTTGCTGATGTCGTCGACCTGACGGGTGCTCACTCCCGCCAGGTACATCTCCATCAACGCCTCCTCGACGCTGGACTCCCGCCTGCGGTAGCGTTCGATGACCGCGGATTCGAAGACCGCGCCCTTGAGTTTCGGCACCCTGAGCTCGAGCCTGCCCGCCTTTGCCGTGAGCGTGCGTTCGTAGTGGCCGGCCCTGTACGCCTTGCGCCCCTCCTTGCGTTCGTATCTGGCGGCCCCGGTGATCTCGTCGGCCTCGGCGTCGAGCATGGCGTTGAGGATCTGGGTCATCTTCTCGGTGACCAGCCGGTCGAGTTTGGTCTCGAACAGGTTCTGGTCGATCTGTATGATGTTGCTGTCGGGCATGGCTGCGCGTCCTGCTTTCCAATTGCGATTCTTTGTTTGGCGACTGAAAATCGTACACAGGACGCGGGCCATGCCCGCTTCAACATCTCAACGAAGAACAAAACCGAAAGTGCGCAGGAATTCGGACGTTATCCAGACCGAAAACGACATTGTTAGAAATATGAAGCAAATTTTCCAAAAACTTGGAGACGAATATCTGAAATTCATTAACCCTAATAGCAAATGCATCAACCTTCCAAACACTATAGAAAATCGACAAATCATCAAGACCCTACGCAATTGGAAGCCGGAACTCATATCGCAGACTGAAGAAATCAATGAGGGAGATTCAATCAAAATTAAACGAGACCAGAAGCTCTGGAATGGATTCTTCAAGCAGGGTGAATAATCTTGCAACCCTTAGCGTATAACGAAGATGGATGGTGGGTTGGGTGGTTAGCAGATAAATCATCTGTTAACCACCCAACCCACCACTTTCAGTCGTCTATCTCAATCGCATGAATCGTGACTTCGTCATTTTCCAAGGCATTGGCCTTCTTGAATTCCGGGCGTAGTTCCATACCATCCTGGTCGAACTCACCGTTCAAGTTGCGTACCAGCGTATCGGCCAATCGGCCACCCATGGGTTTGAACGTCGCATAGGTTATCGCCCCGGAAATGGCGCCGCCGACAACGGGCACAACCTTGGCAACGGCCTTCCCGACCGATTCCTTCACCACCTGTTTGCCGACCAGTGCGCCGATTTTCTTGAGCAGTGGATACCAGGCCGTTTTCATCAGAGCCTGCTTAGCGACCTTCTTGCCCATATTCTTGCCG
>OICC01000445.1_pt1 | contig 12341 bp, 12 predicted proteins | sample 1581191 | NCBI WGS metagenome assembly OICC01 (sample SAMEA3882535, study PRJEB24775) | human gut metagenome | biome: human-associated habitat; feature: intestine environment; material: feces | place: Netherlands | collected 2009/2010 | reverse complement strand
ATGATCGAAAAATACGGTGTATCCCTTATTTCAGTAGGAAACGGTACAGCATGTCGTGAATCCGAGCAGGTGATCGTAGATATGCTCAAAGAAATCCCGGAAAAAAAGGTGCAGTATGTTATCACAAATGAGGCAGGAGCATCTGTGTATTCTGCAAGCAAACTGGCTACAGAGGAATTCCCGAACTTTGATGTAGGACAGAGAAGTGCGGCTTCCATTGCAAGACGTGTACAGGATCCGCTTGCAGAACTGGTTAAGATCGATCCGAAATCTATCGGTGTGGGTCAGTATCAGCATGATATGAACCAGAAGAAACTGGATGAAGCATTAAGCGGCGTTGTAGAAGACAGCGTAAATAAAGTTGGTGTAGATTTAAATACAGCATCTGCATCTCTGCTTGAGTATATTTCCGGTATCAGCAAAGCAATTGCCAAAAATATCGTAGCTTACAGAGAAGAGAACGGTCAGTTTACAGACAGAAAAGAACTTCTCAAAGTAGCGAAATTAGGACCGAAGGCATTTGAACAGTGTGCAGGTTTCATGCGTATTTCCGGTGGAAAGAATCCTCTGGATGCAACAAGTGTACATCCTGAGAGCTATGAAGCAGCATCTGCACTTCTTTCAAAACTTGGATATAAGCCAAATGATGTTGTGGCAGGAAATCTCCTTGGACTTTCCCTGCAGGTAAAAGACTATAAGAAGATGGCAGCAGAACTGGGAATCGGTGAGATCACACTTCGTGATATTGTAAAGGAACTGGAGAAACCGGCCCGTGATCCTCGTGATGACATGCCGAAACCGATCCTTCGTTCAGACGTTCTTGAAATGAAAGATCTGAAAGAAGGAATGGTGCTGAAGGGAACTGTCCGTAATGTTATTGATTTCGGTGCATTTGTAGATATCGGTGTACATCAGGACGGTCTGGTGCACATTTCCGAGATGACAGAGAGATTTATCAAACATCCTCTGGAAGCGGTGAGTGTAGGGGATATCGTAGATGTAAGAGTAATCGGAGTTGATATGAAGAAAAAACGTATCAGCTTATCCATGAAAGGATTAAATAAATAACATCAATAAAACAGGGATTACCACTGCAGACCGGATATCTGCAGGAGTGATCCCTGTTTTTTGGGGTACTGCTGTCTGCAGTAACAGTTATTCTGTTTCCCGGTGTGATGTGAGGTGTTCTTCAAGGCTGCGTGCTGCAATGCTCTGTGGCCTTTTTACATTGCGGATCAGACAGATCTTTCGTTCAGGAAGAGGCTCTTCAATGGGAATCTGGACGATTTTCCCCTGAGCAATATGTTCAGCAGCAAGCTCTTCAGGGAAGAATCCGATTCCCAGGTTGTGCTGCACCATAGGGAAGATCTGGTCAGTAGTTGCCACTTCCATATCAGGTGAGAAGGGAAGGTTATGGCGCATAAAATACTGTGTATATAATTCTCTTGTACTGCTTCCGGGAGCAATCCCGATCAGAGGGATATCCTGCAGATCCTGAAGACAGTGTTTGTTGGAAGCTGTTTCCGCATATTCCTCTCCACCTATAAGGATCTCGCGGAAAGAATAGAGGGGAATTCTCTGAAGTGGTTTTTTCAGAGCGACAGGTGTGGTAACTACTGCAAAGTCTACCAGACCGTTTTCCAGTGCCTGAACTGCCTGTGGTGTGGAATGATTAGAAATCCTCAGCTTTACATGTGGATAACGGTGATGAAAGACTTCCAGTTCGTTCAGCAGGAATAAACGCAGTGCGATTTCACTGGCACCAATATTTACAAGTCCGCTTTCCAGACCTTTATCTTTGAGAAGTTCATTTTCTCCTGATACAAGCTGTTCTATTGCAATTGATACATGTTCAAAAAGTCTTTCTCCTTCAATGGTCAGCTGTACTCCGCGATTGGAACGGATAAAAAGTTTACATCCCAGTTCATTCTCCAGAATGTTCATACACCGGGTAATGTTAGGCTGATTGTTTCCCATAACGTCGGCTGCTTTGGAAAAACTCTTATACTGGGCAACATAGTAAAAAATACGATAATAATCAAGAATCATGATACAGTCGGCTCCTTATGCTATATAAAAATAGAATATCTGATATAGAAAAATAACGTTTGTATATCAATGTGTGAATCAGTATAATACGACTGGGTCAAAAAATCAATATAAAAGTCCTGACAATAGGACGGAGACCAAAAGGAAAGGGAGATTACCGAATATGACAACAGCAAATAAGACAATTAAGATTAATGACGTAGAGGCAGCAAAGAAACTGGTCTGTGCGGCAGTCAGATGTCCATTTGATATTGACATTGTATCTAAAGGAAAAATTTTTATTGATGCCAAATCTATTCTCGGAGTATTAAGCCTTGATGTGGAAGAACCTCTGGAACTTAAATATGATGGTTATGATGAGGATTTTGAATCAGTGATCGCAGGTCTGGCATGTTAAGATTAAAGAAAGGAATTCGCAGGTGCAGATGACATCTACAAATCTTCTATATATTTATGTGATTATCATTAATGTAGTCACATTTTTTATCTATGGCTTGGATAAAAGCAGGGCAAAAGCCGGACAGTGGCGCATACCGGAAGCGCAGCTGATATTTCTGGCGGTGATCGGAGGGTCGGTGGGAGCTCTGGCCGGTATGAAGGTATTTCATCATAAAACAAGAAAGCCGAAATTTAAGACAGGAGTTCCGGCGATACTGATTATTCAACTAATTATTTATTTTCTGTTTTCGGGAAATGAGGGGATTATTCTGCGCTTATAGCAATCCTTATAAATAATGCATATTGATTTTAGCTCATCAGAGCGTGAAATCCTGTGTCAGTAAAGCGGATATATTGTCCGCTTTCTTTTTTTGCCCGGATTATGCTATTGCTATAAGCAGATAAAATTGATTGTTACAGAGAACGAGGTATGTTATGCTACTCTTATATGAGAATTGCGGGATCTGCAAAGCAACGGAGTAATTCGTAGATATCAAGTCAGGGGAAAGACATCTTTTAACCCTGATATTATATGAAAAGCTGCCTGTTAAATGAAAGAAGGGCAGAAAAATAATACATGACAAAAATATAAGAGAGCAGGTGAAAAATATTGGACCAGGAAATTCAGGAGGCAAAAAGTTTATATTACAGCTATAAGCAGTATTTTTCAGACTATCTTCCGGCTTTGACGAAACTGGGGCTGAAAGTAGTAATGGCATTGCTGGTATTTGTGGGCGGGCGCAAAGTGATCCAGTGGTTTGTTTCTTTCATAAAGAAGTCCATGGAGCGTGCGTCTGTAGACAAAGGTGTGATCCAGTTTACAGGGTCGCTGTTGAGAATTGTACTTTACATTTTGCTGGTATTTAGCATTGCCACTCATTTTGGTGTAAAGGAATCCTCTATTGCAGCACTGCTTGGTACTGCCGGTGTAACGGTAGGTCTTGCATTGCAGGGCGGCCTTGCAAATATCGCAGGCGGGATCATGCTTCTGATCTTCAAACCATTTCAGGTGGGGGATTATATCATTATCGCACAGCAGAATGGGTGCGAAGGAACTGTATACAAAATAGAAATCTGTTATACAACTCTGATTTCCATAGATAACAAACAGATTGTAATCCCAAATGGAACGCTGTCCGGCAGCATTATTACAAATGTAACTGCCAGAGATCTTCGTAAGCTGGAGATCAAAGTAGGAATTTCTTATGATTCAGACATTAAGAAAGCAAAAGCAATCCTGGAAGAAATCCTTCATAATGATGAAGATACGAAAGACGACCAGGGAATGGTGGTGTTTGTAGATGAGCTTGGAGAGAGCGCAGTGGTCATGGGCCTGCGTGTGTGGGTGGCTACGGAGAAATACTGGCCTGCCAGGTGGCGGCTTAATGAACTGATCAAAGAAGCGTTTGATGCAAACGGAATTGAAATCCCGTACAATCAGCTGCAGGTTCATGTGAAGAAACAGATATGATAACAACATAAGTCCTCTGAACTAACTATAAGGTTTAGAGGACTTATTGTTTGTACAGATTATAGCCAAATAATACCAAACAAGAATAAATAATCCTTAATTTATAGTAATTTATACCAATTTCATTGTCAGATATTGGTATAATACCACCAAAATAATATAAAATACGATAAAACAATTGACAATAGGACAATAAATTGTTATACTGGAGTCAAGTTAAACAACAAAGTGTTTTTATGAAGATGCAAAGGCGCATGTAAGTAAATGGATTGCTGCACGATTTTTATACATTGCAAAGACGCAAAAATATAAAAACACTTTTTTTGTACCCAAAATTAACTTCGTGATTGTAACTAAGTAACAATGTACAGAAAGAAAAGGAGAGAAAACTATGAAAATGTACAAAAAAGTTATGGCAGCAGCTCTTGCAGGAGTAATGACAGTTTCCATGTCCGCTACAGCATTTGCAGCAGATGATGACGGCTATATTCTCAAAGCCACAAATGAAGATTCCAAATCATCCGACAATGATCTGGTGATCGCAATCGAAGGAAGCGTAAGCTCCATGGACCCGGCAAACATTCCGGATACAAACGCAATCTCTGCTACACGTGGTGTATACGAGACACTGGTTTCTTTTGATGAGAACCAGGAATTAACAGGCAAACTTGCTGAATCATGGGAAGTTTCCGATGACTCTCTTACTTATACTTTCAAACTTCGTCAGGGCGTTAAATTCCAGGACGGAACAGACTTCAATGCAGCAGCAGTTAAAGCAAACTACGATCGTGTAGTCAACAAAGACAACAACCTTCGTCAGAGAAGAACATTTATCGTAACTAACGAAGACGGATCTGAAACACCTCGTGTAGACAGCATTGAAACACCGGATGATTACACACTGGTTATCAAACTGACACAGGCATGGGCACCATTTATCAACCGTCTGACACAGTTCTGTATCATCAGTCCTGCAGCTCTTGAAGAGTATGGCAATGATATCATGAACCATCCATGCGGAACCGGCCCATATGTATGTACAGAATGGGAAGAGGGAGACCACACAAGCTTTAAGCGCAATGATGATTACTGGGGAGACAAACCGGGCGTTGACACTGTAACAATCAAAGAGGTTCCGGAAGCAGGTGCACGTACAGCTATGCTTCAGACAGGTGAAGCAGACTTCATCTATCCTACACCGTCTGACCAGATCGAAGCAATCAAAGGAACAGACGATGTAAATATCCTTACAACAGACTCCAACATCATGAGATATGTAACTCTGAACATGGATCTGGAACAGCTTTCTGATGTAAAAGTACGTCAGGCTATGAACTATGCGATCGACAAAGATGCATACATCCAGTTAATGTATTCCGGATACGGAAAACCGGCTACATCTGTAGTTCCATCTATCATCGGCGGATATGAAGAGCAGGAAGCTTACACATATGATGTAGACAAAGCAAAAGAACTTATGAAAGAAGCCGGATACGAAGACGGATTCAAACTTACTCTGTGGGGCGATAACACAACACAGGAAATCAAAGGTATGACATTTATTTCCCAGCAGCTTGCTCAGATCGGTATCGAAGTTGACGTTCAGCCAATGGAGCCTGCAACTGTAAGTGACAAGATTTATGTTGACAAAGAAGATGCTGAGATCAATATGTGGTATGTAAACTGGTCTGCATCTGACTTCACAATGGATGGTTCTTTACGTTCCCTGCTTTACAGCACAATGTGCCCTCCTACAAGTGCAAACACAGCATATTTCAACGATGCTGATTTTGATAAAGATATGGATGAAGGTCTTGCAACAGCTAACGAAGAAGAACAGGCTAAATACTATAGCGATGCTCAGAAGATCGCATGGGAAGCATGCCCGTGGTTATTCCTTGGCAATGACCAGATCATCTATTCTACAAAATCTTATCTGTCTGGTGTATATGTATCTCCGGACGGAGCATTTAACTTCGCAAATGCAACTTTAGCACAGTAGTAATTTGTTTGAGAACAGGCTGCGAAGAACATAAATCTGGCTGCCTGATCTGAAATTGCAGCAATTCCATAAAAATACTGCCGATACAGCAGTGTGAATACAGGACAAAGATGTTCAAACCGGAGAACTGCCATAAGATTCACTATGGCAGTTCTCCGACTATAAAGCATCAAATATAAACAACAGGTAAGAAAATGATAAGGAGGAAAAATATGGGACGTTATTTAGGTAAACGTTTGATAAGCACGATCCCGCTGCTTCTGGTTATCTCATTCGTAGTATTTATGTTTATCCATATGATTCCCGGTGATCCGGCAAGACTGGTAGCCGGTCAGGATGCAACAAAGGAAGATGTGGCAGTTGTACGTGAACAGCTGGGACTGGATGAGCCATTACTTGTACAGTATGGCAAATATATGAAGGGGCTTTTTACAGGAGATCTGGGAAACTCTATCAAAAACGGTAAAACCGTAGCAGAGACAATTGCACCAAGACTGAAACCAACTATCATGCTGACATTCTCATCCATGATATGGGCTGCGATCATCGGTATTGCGATTGGTATCATCGCTGCCGTATTTCATGGCAGAATTCTTGATTATGTAGGTATGATCATAGCAATCGCAGGTATATCTGTTCCAAGTTTCTGGTTAGGTCTGGAATTAATCCAGCTTTTCTCAGTAAGCCTGGGATGGCTTCCAACCAGTGGACTGGAAACCTGGAAGAGCTATATTCTTCCATCACTTACAATGGGAGCAGGAATCATGGCCGTACTTGCCAGATTTTCCAGATCTTCCATGCTTGAGACCATGCGTGAGGACTATGTGCGTACCGCACGCGCCAAAGGTCTTTCTGAATCACTGGTTGTTATGCGCCATGCATTTAAGAACTCTCTGATCGAGATCGTAACAGTAGCCGGACTTCAGATCGGTGGTCTCCTTTCCGGATCTGTTATGGCAGAGACAGTATTCTCCATCCCCGGGCTTGGACGTCTTCTGGTAGACTCCATCCAGATGAGAGATTACAAAGTTGTTCAGGCATTACTGCTGTTCTTTGCTACAGAATATATCCTGATCAACCTGATCGTAGATGTTCTTTATGGCGTGATTAACCCAAGAGTACGTTATGAGTAGAGGAGGAGAGAAGATGGCAGATAAGAACACAACATCAAATATTAACCTTGCTGCTGCCGAAGAACTCCCTAAGGCACAGAGCAAGTTCAAAGAATTTGTCAAGAAATTCATGAAGAGAAAAACAGCAGTGATTTCTCTGGCATTTATAGTTTTTATTATCTTAATGGCGATCATCGGACCGTATGTAGTTCCGTATGATCCACAGGCACCGGATTACACAGCTATGATGCAGGGGCCAAGCGCAGCCCACATCTGGGGAACCAATGAATACGGACAGGATGTTTTCTCCCGTCTGATGGTTGGTACCAGACTTTCTCTTACATGCGCGCTGACAGCGACGATCATTGGTACGGCTATCGGTGTTGTTCTCGGACTGATCGCAGGTTTCTACGGCGGAATTATCGATTCCCTGATTATGAGATGCTGTGATGTACTTTTCGCTTTCCCTGATATCCTGCTGGCTATCGCAGTTGTTGCCATCATCGGACAGGGTATGGTAAACGTTATGATCGCAGTTGCGGTATTTACAGTGCCGTCCTTCGCACGAATCATACGAAGCGCGACGATTTCCGTAAAGCAGGCTCCTTATGTAGAGGTTGCCCGTTCCTTGGGATGTTCAAACACAAGAATCCTGTTTGTACATATTTTCCCTGGTACGATCCAGTCTATGATCGTTAACTTTACCATGCGTGTAGGTACTGCAATCCTTGCTGCATCATCCTTAAGCTTCCTGGGATTCGGTGCAAACGTTACAGAGCCTGACTGGGGTTCCATGCTTTCCACAGGACGTAACTATCTGAATACAGCTCCTCACATGGTACTGTTCCCTGGTATTCTGATCTTCCTTACAGTTCTGGCATTCAACCTGCTGGGCGACGGTCTCAGAGATACCCTGGATCCAAAGATGAACTAGGAGGAAGAAACCATGGCAGAAAAATTATTAGAAGTAAAGAACCTCCGTACGGAGTTTAAAAGAGATAAAACATGGGTGACAGCAGTTAATAATGTAAGTTTCTCCATTCAGCCGGGTGAGATTCTTGGTCTGGTAGGAGAGTCCGGATGCGGTAAATCCGTAACTTCCCTTTCCATTATGAAACTTCTGGCACGTAACAGTAAGATTTCCAACGGTGAGATCCTGCTTAATGGCAAGGATCTTCTCAAAGAAGATAAAAAAGGCATGAGAAAGATCAGAGGACGTGAAGTTGCCATGATCTTCCAGGAGCCGATGAACTCTCTGAACCCATGTATGAGAATTGAGAAACAGCTGACAGAAGCAATCCTGCTCCATAACAATTTCTCAAAAGAAGAAGCGCACAACAGAGCATTCGAAGTACTGAAATCAGTAGGTATCCCTGAACCGGATATGACATTAAAGAGTTATCCGCACCAGCTTTCAGGAGGTATGTGTCAGCGTGTTATGATTGCGATGGCTTTATCTTGTCATCCAAAATTATTGATTGCCGATGAACCTACAACAGCTTTAGACGTTACAATTCAGGCTCAGATTCTTTCTTTAATGAACAGATTGAAGAATGAAACAGGTACATCTATCATGTTGATCACACACGACTTAGGTGTAGTTGCTCAGGTTGCCGATAACGTTAACGTTATGTATGCAGGTAAAGTTGTTGAAACAGCTCCAGTTGAAGAATTGTTCAGCAACCCTAAACACCCATATACAGTTGGATTAATGAATTCAATGCCTTCATTAGCTGAAGAAGGTAAACGTTTAAATACAATTGAAGGTAGTGTACCTAACCCATTGTATTTACCAAAAGGATGCTACTTTGCAGATCGTTGTCCATATGTAACAGATCGTTGTAGAGAAGGTCAACCAGTAGATACAAAAGTTAAATCACGTCACCACGTATGGTGCTTCAAAGTTGAAGAAGAAATGAAACAGGAGGGATAGTCATGGCAGAAAAAAGAAAAATTCTTGAAGTAAAACACTTAAAAAAATACTTCCCTCTAAAAAAAGGAAAATTTAAAGAAGGCGACCCATGTGTTAAGGCCGTAGATGATATTACTTTCGACTTATACGAAGGTGAAACATTAGGTCTAGTAGGTGAATCAGGATGTGGTAAATCTACTTTAGGTCGTACAATCATTCGTCTTTATGAACCAACAAGCGGAGAGGTAATCTTCGAAGGTGAAGATGTAGCGAAAAAATCTCGTAAAGAAATGCGTGCTTTACGTGAAGAAATGCAGTTTATCTTCCAGGATCCATATTCTTCATTGAATCCACGTATGACTGTATTCAATATTTTGGCTGAACCATTGATTGCTCACGGAAAATTCAAACGTGGTCCAGAACTAGATGCATATGTTAAAAACCTAATGGACCGTTGTGGTTTGCCAAGCTACTATTGTTATCCTCACCAATTCTCTGGTGGACAAAGACAACGTATTGGTATCGCACGTTCTTTAGCATTAGATCCAAGCTTCATTATTTGTGATGAACCAGTAAGTGCATTGGACGTTTCTATCCAATCACAGATCATCAACTTAATGAAAGATATGCAAGAAGAAAAGAACATTTCTTATATCTTCATTTCACATGACTTGTCAGTTGTAAAACACATTTCTGACCGTGTAGGTGTAATGTATTTAGGTAGTATGATGGAACTTGCAGATAAGAATGAAATCTACTCAAACCCTCAACACCCTTATACAAGAGCGTTGATTGGTGCAATTCCTTTACCAGACCCTACAAAACGTAAAGAAATGCAAGTTATTCAAGGTGAAATTCCAAGTAACGTAAACATTCCTAAGGGATGTAAATTCAACCCTCGTTGCCCATTTGCGAAAGATATTTGTCGTGAACAAGAACCAGCAACAAAAGAGGTTAAACCAAATCACTTCGTTAAGTGTCACTTTGGAGGTGAATTCTAATGTCTAAGCGCCCATCTATGCGTGAGATGTTAGAAAAAAAAGATAAACAAAAAGGTAAAGAAGATCGTCTTGAAAAAGGGGATTTTCTAGCCTTATTAATTGCAGCTAGTAGTACATTCTGGCCAATTTTATTAGGTGCCATTGTTATTTTAGCGCTATTAATTTTTGGTTGGAATGCCATCTTTGCATAATACGAGAAGCTTTCGGCTTCTCTATTTTTTTAGGAGAAAGATATGAAATTTACAGATTATAAATATGAACATATGGATATTGAAGCTTTGCAGGCACAATTAAAGGCGATTTGTTCAAAATTACAGAATGCAGCTTCTTATGATGATTTTAAAAATGCGTTTATTGAATTGAATGACGTAAATAAATATATCAATACAAATCAGACTCTTGTTGAAGTGCGTCATACAGTAGATACAAGAGATGAATATTATACAAAAGAAAATGACTTTTTAAATGAAATGCTTCCAGTATTAAAGGAAGATATTGTGAACTGTAATAAGGCTGTAATGGAAAGTTCTTTTGTATCTGAATTAAAGAAAGAAGTACCAGAAACATATTTTTTACAAAGAGAAATGGAAGAAAAATCATTTGATCCAATTATCATTCCTGAAATGCAGGAAGAAAATAAATTAGCTTCTAAATACCAAGCAATCATTGCGAGTGCACAAATTGAGTTTGATGGTGAAACATATACTCTTGCGGCTTTAGAAGTAAAGACAAATGATAAAGATAGGGATACACGTAAACGTGCAATGCAAGCCTATTGGGGATGGTATGACGAACATGCTAAAGAAATTGGTGAAGTTTATGATCAATTAGTGCAAGTGCGTACGCGTATGGCCAAGAAATTAGGATATGAAAACTATATCGAACTTGGTTACTATCGCATGATGCGTTTTGACTACAATAAAAAGGATGTAGAAAACTATCGTAAACAAGTATTAGAGGATGTTGTTCCTTTAGATAATGAGTTATATGCTCGTCAACAAAAACGTTTGGGTTATGATACTTTGCATGCTTGGGATGAAAAGTTTGAATTCACTTCAGGAAATCCAGCACCTAAATATAGTCGTGAAGAATTAGTAAAACGTGCATTAAAGATGTATCAAGAACTAGATCCTAAAACAGGTGAATTCTTTGAATTTATGACAGAAAGAGAATTGTTAGATCTAGATTCAAAGCCTGGTAAAGCAGCTGGTGGATATTGTACATTCATTCCAAATTATCAATCTCCATTCATCTTCGCAAACTTTAATCAGACAAGCCATGATGCTGAAGTACTAACACATGAAGCAGGACATGCTTTCCAAGTGTATTCAAGTAAGGATATTTTCCCAATCGATTGTGTATGGCCCACTTATGAATCTTGTGAAATCCACTCTATGTCTATGGAATTCTTTACATATCCATGGATGAAATCTTTCTTTGAAGAAGATGTAGATAAATATTATTTCAATCATTTGTCAGGAGCTGTTAAGTTCTTACCTTATGGAGTTTTAGTGGATCACTTCCAGCATGAAGTATATGAAAAACCAGAAATGTCTTGTGAAGAAAGATTGGCTACTTGGAGAAAGTTGGAAAAACAATATTTGCCTCATAAAAACTATGAAGGTATTGATATTCTAGAAAAAGGTGGATGGTGGATGCGCCAGCTTCACATTTTCATGGATCCATTCTATTATATTGATTACACATTAGCTCAAGTATGCGCATTGCAGTTCTGGGCTCGTATTCAAAAGAATGATGAAAAAGCTTTTGAAGACTACAAACACATTTGTAAGATTGGTGGAACATTGCCGTTCAGAAAAATTGTAAAAGAAGCAGGATTAAAGGTTCCTTTCGAATCTGGATGCTTAAAAGATACTGTTCAATTGGTTCGCGAATGGTTTGAAAAAGCAGATGATTCACAATTTTAAAAAAACATCTTGCGATTTGAAAAAAGGCTTGCTATAATTGTATAGCACTTACTTTGGGTCAATATGACTTAAGGCGGAAGGAGGATACATCGATATGAAACAAGGAATTCATCCTAATTATCATAAAGTTAAATGTATCTGTACATCTTGTGGTGCAGAATTCGAAACAGGTAGTACAATCAAAGGTGATGAATTACGTGTAGATACTTGCAGTAACTGCCACCCATTCTTCACAGGTCGTCAACGTTTCGCTGCTGCTCAGGGACGTATTGAGAAATTTAACAAGAAATATGGTTTGAAGTAGTAATATAATGACAGTGTCAGAAATGGCACTGTTTTTTTTATTTTGGTTATAAAAAAATCATTATTAAAAATTAAATATCCTTTAAAATAGACGTTTCAAGCTTGTTTGGTTATATTAAAATGAT
>OICC01000444.1_pt1 | contig 12365 bp, 8 predicted proteins | sample 1581191 | NCBI WGS metagenome assembly OICC01 (sample SAMEA3882535, study PRJEB24775) | human gut metagenome | biome: human-associated habitat; feature: intestine environment; material: feces | place: Netherlands | collected 2009/2010 | reverse complement strand
AGATAATGGCACAGATACAGCCACACCGGACGATACTGTATCTGCCTATACCGTGTCAGAAGATTTCGCAGCAGAACAGATTCCGGCAGATTTTACAGAAGCGCAGGTAACTTATCAGGGAGCTGAATACCGTGGTGCTGCCTTTAACAATGGTAATTTATCTCTTTTATATATGACAGATGCAGCAGGAAATGCAGGCTTTTATGTGGTAAATGGCACCGATGGCAGTGTGTGCCCATATATTCGTATCGATAATGGGGATAAGTATCTGATTTTAATGACACCTTCGGCAGTGACTTCCTTTGTACCGGGCGAAGCAACCACGCCTATTCAGGTTGGGGACAGTACATTTGAAGATGCATACGCAACAGATACAGAAAATATTTATACCGTATATGGAATGACAAATGATGGACAGGAAGGCTGGTATAATTACAATACCAGTGATGGAACCTTCAGCGAATACCAGTACAGTGACAGCACGGAGGAGGATACCGATACCACCTATCTTCAGAATGCATTAAATGACTTAAATGACAAATATACCGCTAGAAAAGACCGGGATTTAAAAATTATTGCCGGATTAATTGTAGTAATCGTAATTCTTATTTTTATCATTATTAATCTGTTGCTTCGTGGAAGAAGAGGTTATGAAGAAGAGGACGATGATGAAATCGAAGAAGCAGTAGATATCTTTGAAGAAGAAAAACGCAGAAAGGCAAAGAAGAAACAGAAATTCGTAGAAGATACCGGTAAAGTCGAAGAAGAACCGGTCAAAGAAAAAGAGACCAGTGCAGTGAAGGATTTACCGGAGAAAACAGAGTCAGAAGAAAAAGAAGAAGCGGATTCCGCCGCTCAGTTACCGGAAGAAGTGGCAGAACGGTTAGGTGAAACTGACTTTATGGAAGAATTTGAGGAAGAACCGGAATTTATGTCCGGCAGAAAGAAACGTGAAAAGGAAAAGAGAGAGAAAAAAGAGAAGAGACGGCGGAGCAAAGATATTTTTGATGACGATGATGAAGATAATGGAATCTTTGCAAGCCATGATGACTTTATGGAAAAAGAATCATCAGATGATGATATAGAAGTAATGGATTTAAATGATTTATAAGAGAATTGGCGCGTAGTGACAGGAGGATTTTATGCATAAACCATATACAAAACAAGCGCAAAAAGTAATAGAACTGACGACAAAAGCAGCCAGAAGCATGCATCATAATTATATTGGAACAGAGCACCTTTTACTGGGATTGCTAAAAGAAGGCAGTGGAGTAGCTGCCTGTGTTCTGATGGATGCGGGAGTAGAAGAACCCCGTCTGGTAGAACTGATAGAAGATTTAATCGCTCCATCTTCGGATGTGGCAGTATTAGACCGGAAAGGTTATTCTCCAAGGATTCAGCATATCATTGAGACCGCTGATCAGGAGGCAGAGCGTTTTGACAATGAGAATATCGGAACAGAACACCTTTTAATTGCATTATTGAAAGAGGCAGACTGTGCCGGTGTACGTCTGTTGAATACGCTGGGTGTGAATATCCAGAAGATTTATATCGAGACTCTGGTAGCCATGGGAGAAGACGTAAACCGCTATAAAGAGGAGATTGCGGCAAGCAAATCCGGAAAAAAGAAAGCAGTAGAAGTAACGCCAACCTTAGATCAGTATTCCAGGGATTTAACTGCTATGGCAGCCTATGGTGAGATAGACCCGGTGATTGGCAGAGAGGCAGAGATTGCTCGCGTGATTCAGATTTTAAGCCGCAGGACGAAAAATAATCCATGCCTGATTGGAGAGCCGGGAGTTGGAAAGACAGCTATTGCAGAAGGACTTGCTCAGCGTATTGCATCCGGACTGGTTCCGGATACAGTCCGGGGAAAACGAGTGGTAACACTGGATTTATCCGGAATGGTAGCAGGCTCTAAATATCGTGGAGAATTTGAAGAGCGGATTAAGAAAGTCATTCGTGAAGTGACAGAAGCAGGAAATGTACTTCTTTTCATAGATGAACTTCATACCATTATCGGAGCAGGTGGAGCGGAAGGTGCTATTGATGCATCCAATATTTTAAAGCCATCCCTTGCCCGTGGAGAAATACAATTAATCGGAGCAACCACATTAGAAGAATACCGTAAATATATTGAAAAAGATGCAGCCCTGGAACGTCGTTTCCAGCCGGTAACGGTGGAAGAGCCGACGGAAGAACAGGCGATAGAGATATTAAAGGGATTAAGAGAACGCTATGAAAAGCATCATCATGTACAGATTTCAGATGCGGGAATAGAAGCGGCAGTGAAGCTGTCTGCCCGTTATATTGCAGACCGTTATCTGCCGGATAAGGCCATTGATTTGATGGATGAGGCTTCCTCTAAGGTTCGCCTTGGCGGATTTAAAATGCCGGAGAAAATCAGTGAACTGGAGCGTAAGATTGCTCAGTTAGAGGACGATATGGAGACGGCATTGATGGAACAGCGGTTTGAAGATGCCGGGGCAATCCGCAAGGAGAAGGAAGCTGCCCGGAAGAAATACGAAAAGCAGGTGGAAAAATACCATCGTGATGCAGACAAGAAGAAACTGGTTGTCGGAGAAAATGAAATTGCAGAAATTGTATCTGACTGGACAAAGATACCGGTGAAGAGACTGGCAGAGGGCGAGGCTGCACGTCTCAACCGTCTGGAAAAGACACTGCATAAGCGTGTAGTAGGACAGGAAGAGGCAGTCAGTGCAGTGGCAAGAGCAGTCAGAAGAGGACGGGTAGGATTAAAAGATCCGCATCGTCCGATTGGTTCCTTCCTTTTCTTAGGACCGACCGGAGTTGGTAAAACAGAGATAACAAAGGCGCTGGCAGAGGCTGTCTTTGGTGATGAGCAGGCAATGATTCGTGTTGATATGTCAGAGTACATGGAGAAGCACAGTGTGGCACGACTGATCGGAGCGCCTCCGGGATATGTTGGATACGATGAAGGTGGACAGCTGACAGAAGCTGTCAGAAGAAAACCTTATTCCGTTGTACTTTTTGATGAGATCGAGAAAGCACATCCGGATGTCTTCAACGTATTGCTGCAGGTACTGGATGATGGACGAATCACAGATTCCCAAGGACGTACAGTTGACTTCAAGAATACAATCTTGATCATGACTTCCAACATTGGTGCAAACTATCTGCTGGAAGGAATTAAGGACGATGGTTCGATTGATGAACAGAGTCAGGAGATGGTAATGGATGATCTGAAAGCACATTTCAGACCGGAATTTTTGAACCGTCTGGATGAGATCATCATGTTCAAACCATTGACAAAGACAAATGTACGTTCCATCATTGACCTTCTGGTTGCTGATGTGAACCGCCGTCTGGAAGAACGTGAACTGAGTGTCGAGCTGACAGATGCAGCGAAAGACTTTGTTGTGGAAGGTGGATATGAGCCGATGTACGGTGCAAGACCACTGAAACGTTACTTGCAGAAGAATGTAGAGACATTAGCTGCAAAACTGATCCTTGCAGGAGACGTGGGTCGTGGAGACACGATCTTGATCGATGTAAAGGACGGTAAACTGACAGCAGGTGTGAAGAAATAAAATATGATACCAGGGTCAAAAGGTCTGAAACCACCGGTGCTTGCACAAAGGTGGTGTAATGGCCTTGGGACCCGCCCCAATATGAGCATAAAAGTGGAGCGTAAGCTTCACGATATGCGAATAGTGGGTAGGATTGCGAGAGCATGAAAGGCGAAGCAATCCGTGTATTATAGGGGGCAAAATACTTTTTGCCCCCAACATCAAAATATTAGTATAGTAACGATATAATATGTAGGGCTGTGAAAAATGAAAATTTTCTGGAGATTTTTAGAAAATTGAGTTTTTCACAGCTCTTTTTTTCGTTCACCGAAGTAATTGATACAAGAGCAGACTCTATGTTAAAATAAGAAACTGACAGAATGTATATGCATACAACAAGAATTAATACTAAGAAAGAACTCAGGCGGAACCCAAGAAAGGAGGCTACCATGGCGCGCATTATTTTCCACATCGACGTTAATTCAGCATTTTTAAGCTGGACGGCGGTTGAACAATTGAAAAATGGATCAAAAGTGGATCTGCGGGAGATTCCGGCGATCATTGGCGGAGATCAGAGCTCGCGTCATGGAATCGTTCTTGCAAAATCATCACTTGCTAAATCCTATGGGATTCAGACGGGTGAACCTGTAGTAAATGCATTTCGAAAATGTCCGAATCTTGTGACAGCACCGCCAAATCATAAGATGTACAGGGAAAAGAGCCGGATGCTGATGGATTTCCTGCGGACATATACAAAGAAGATCGAGCAGGTCAGTGTCGATGAATGTTATATGGATTTTACAGAGCTTGTCGGGCGATATCCAACACCGGTGGACGGTGCAATGGAGATTAAAGAAGAAGTGAAGAAGCGTTTTGGATTCACGGTGAATATTGGAATCTCCAGTAATAAGTTACTAGCGAAGATGGCTTCGGATTTTCAAAAACCGGATCAGATCCATACATTATTTCCGGAAGAGGTTCCGCAGAAAATGTGGCCGCTTCCGATTGGAGAACTCTTTATGGCAGGGCGTTCAAGTGTGGAGGTTTTCAAGAAACTTGAAATCAATACAATTGGAGATCTTGCTCATGCGGATGTAAATGTAATTACGCTGCATTTAAAAAGTCATGGACGGATGCTCTGGAATTTTGCAAATGGAATCGGGGACGATAAGGTACAGTATGAACCGGAAGAGGCAAAGGGAGTAGGAAATTCAACGACTCTGTCAGAGGATGCAACGACTTATGAAGAAGCGAGAGATGTATTTCGTGAGCTTGCACAGAGCGTGGGAAGCAGGCTGAAGAAGGCAGGCAAGAAAGCCGGGATGGTGAGCATGGAGGTACGCTACTATGATTTCAGAAATATGTCGCATCAGGTGCAGCTTCAAAAGCCAACGAATGATCCGGTTATCTTATGTGAGACAGCATGTAATTTATTCCGTGAAAGCTGGAGTGGAGAACCTGTCCGTCTGCTCGGAATCCGAACGTCAAAGTTAGTAGAAGAGAATGCACCGGAACAGCTGACAATCTTTGATATAGAACTTCCAAAAGAACCGGATGAGAAACATAAGAAATTAAATGCCGCATTGGAACAGCTGAACAATCGTTATGGAAAGGGTGCGGTTGTGAAAGGTACATTTTATAAACCGGACGGAAAGAAGAAAAAAGATGGAATTTAGAAGAGATAGAAAGAGGAACGTGCATTGAAAGAGAAAAATTATAATCTGGAATTGATTCGAATGATTTCCTTTATATTTGTTATTGTGATTCATGTATCGAATTATTATTGCAGAGCTTACGGGGATATTACGATTGGGGAGTACAGTTTTTCACTGCTATTAAATCTACTGGCAAGGATAAGTGTACCATGTTTTTTCATGATCACAGGAGCACTTCTGCTTGGAAGAGAGGAATCATTACACAAACATGCGAAGCGAGTTTTACGTTTTCTGATTGTCCTGCTTGTGTGGAGCGTAATATATATGATCTGGAATGCAGTTTATATGGAGGATCCTTATCAAATCAAAGATTTATTATATAAGCCGGTAGAACAGCATCTGTGGTATCTGTATGCAATGATTCCGATCTATCTGGTACTTCCTTTTTTCCAGGTTATGTGTAAAGGGATGAATCTTCGGATGGAACGCGCATTTCTTGTGGTGATTACGGCAGCTGTTTTGTTCAATTATATTTCAACATTTTTTGATGAAAAGATGTATTATTCCGTCCCAATGGTGGGGGACAGAATCTATTCTTATTATGTATTTATCGGATATTATATATATAAATATCGTAAGCATGTGATGAAGGGGAAAATGATTCCGGCAGGTATTTTTGTAGTATGCATGGCATTAAATTATGGGCTGACTTATGCGGTAACCTTGCAGGGTGGAGAACATTATGAACGTCTGCTGGAATATGGTAATCCACTGCTTGCGCTGGCAGCAGCGATGGCATTTCTTATGTTAGTAAGATTGAAAAAGAGCGAATTCAATCCGTCCGAACAGGCAAAGAAGTGGATTGACAGATTTTGTGGATGTTCCTTTGGAATCTATTTGATCCATATCATGTTTCTTGATGTTTATAAGAGAAATATTAAGCCAGAGACATTTTCAGCCTGGATCATGATTCCGGTAGTGAGTGTGGGACTTGTGTTATTGTCATTTGGATGTGTCTGGCTGATTCGAAAGACGAAAACAGGACGAAAGATTATGTAGGTTTTTTTGCATATGTGGTGAGATTATGTTATTCTATAAAGGTTAAGACAATCGTTATTTGCCTGAAAGTCAATGATGCAATACACCAGTTCAGAACAGGAGGGTTAGATCATGAAATTAGATAAATTATTAGAACGCCTGGACTACACAGTAGTACAGGGAAGAGATTCTACGGAAGTAACAACACTGATCAATGATTCAAGAAAAGTGGAAGAAGGATCTGTTTTCGTGTGTATCAGCGGAGCAGTATCTGATGGACATAAATATGCAGCGGACGTTGCGGCGAAAGGTGCGGCAGCTGTTGTTGTAGAGAAAGATGTCGAAGTGCCGGAAAATGTGACTGTAATTAAGGTAGAGGATACTCGTTATGCACTGGCTCTGATGTCAGCGGCTTACTTTGGATATCCGGCAGATAAGATGAAAGTCATCGGTATTACAGGAACAAAAGGAAAGACAACAACAACTTACATGATCAAGTCTATTCTTGAAGAGACAGGACACAAGGTTGGATTGATCGGTACAATCGAGGCAATTATCGGAGACAAGAAGATCCCGGCATGTAATACAACACCGGAGTCTTATACAATCCATAAATATTTTGCAGAGATGGTAGAAGCTGGCTGTGACTGTGTTGTTATGGAAGTTTCATCACAGGGACTGATGCTTCACAGAACAGCGGGAATTCCATTTGAGATCGGTATTTTCACAAATCTTGGAAGAGATCATATTGGTCCGAATGAGCATAAGGATTTTGATGATTACAAGAGATGCAAAGGGCTTTTGTTCAAACAGTGTAAGCTCGGAATCGCCAATGTGGATGACAAGTATTTCAAAGATGTATTTAAAGGGTCTACATGTAAGATTGAGACATTTGGATTTTCACCGGAGGCAGATCTTCGCGCAGAGAATGTAGAACTGGTATCCAGACCAGGATATCTTGGTGTTGCATACCATGTTGCAGGAGTGATGGACTTTGATGTGGAAATTGATGTTCCAGGCAAGTTCAGTGTTTACAATTCACTGACTGCAATCTCAGTCTGCCGCCATTTCCAGGTGCCGGTTGAGATGATCAAAGATGCACTTAAGAAGGCAAAGGTAAAAGGACGTATCGAGATGATCAAGGTGTCTGATGATTTTACACTGATGATCGATTATGCGCACAATGCGATGAGTCTTGAAAGTCTTCTGACAACATTGAAAGAATATAATCCGAAGCGTCTTGTATGTCTGTTCGGATGCGGCGGAAACCGTTCGAAAGACAGAAGATTCGAGATGGGTGAGGTATCCGGAAGACTGGCAGACCTGACAATCATTACATCAGATAATCCGAGATTTGAAGAACCACAGGATATTATTAACGATATCAAAACCGGAATCGCAAAGACAGATGGAAAATATGTGGAAATCTGTGATCGTAAAGAGGCAATCAAATATGCGATCGAACACGGCGAACCGGGTGATGTTATTGTACTGGCAGGAAAAGGACATGAGGACTATCAGGAGATCTGCGGCGTGAAGCATCCGATGGATGAGCGTGTGCTGATCAAAGAAGTTCTGGAAGAATTAAAAGAGAAATAAGATTGTGTTTGCAGATGTTATTGTAGATATACAACATGAAAAACTGGATAAGATCTTTCAGTACCGAATACCGGAACGACTGAAAGACGAGCTGCATCCGGGGATGGAAGTAATTATTCCTTTTGGAAAAGGAAACCGACAGATCAAAGGTTATGTGACTTCATTATCAGAGACTTGCAATTATGATCTGTCAAAGGTGAAGGAGATCACAGACATTTCCAGAAACAGTGTGGCAATCGAAGCGAGACTGATCGCGCTGGCGGCGTGGATGAAAGAGCAGTATGGCGGAACGATGATCCAGGCGCTTAAGACAGTGCTGCCAATCAAGCAGAAGGAGAATGCGAAGGTAAAGAAACATCTCCGTTTGCTGCTTACTGAGGAAGAGAGTCAGGAGAAGCTGGCTTTTTATCAGAAGAAGAATCAGAAAGCAAGAGCAAGGCTTTTGGAAGCTTTGAAGGAAGCCCCAATTCTGGATTATGAGCTGGTGACAAAAAAATTAAATGTGACACTGCCTGTGATCCGGGCATTGGAAGAGCAGGGCGTGTTGAAGATAGAGTCAGAGCAGGTATACCGTAATCCGGTGAAACAGGCAAAGAAATCACAACAGGAGATCATCTATACGGAAGAACAGCAGTATGTGATCCAGGGGTTCCGGCAAGACTATCTGTGTGGAACAAGGAGAACTTATCTGCTTCACGGAGTAACCGGGAGTGGAAAGACAGAAGTCTATATGGAGATGATCCGCACGGTTGTTGACCAGGGAAAACAGGCAATCGTTCTGATTCCGGAGATCGCACTGACCTATCAGACAGTGATGCGGTTTTATCGCTGTTTCGGCGACAGAGTTTCTATCATGAACTCAAGACTGTCTGCCGGAGAACGTTACGATCAGATGATGCGTGCAAAGAGGGGCGAGGTCGATGTGATGATCGGACCACGCTCTGCACTTTTTACTCCATTTCCGGATTTGGGGTTGATTGTTATTGACGAAGAGCATGAACCAACCTACAAGAGTGAGCAGGTGCCACGTTATCATGCAAGAGAAGTAGCAGTCCACAGGGCAGAAGTAGAAGATGCCAGCGTTGTGCTCGGAAGTGCAACTCCGTCAATGGAGGCAATGTACCGGGCAAGGCTTGGTGAGTATCAGCTTTACGAGATGAAGAATCGTTCTCATATGCAGCAGATGGCGACTGTGCATACAGTTGATATGCGAAAGGAACTGAAGAATGGAAACCGTTCCATCTTGAGTGAGAAGTTGCAGGAACTGATTGAAGACAGACTGAATGCAAAAGAGCAGATCATGCTGTTTTTGAATCGCAGAGGATATTCTGGTTTTATTTCCTGCAGAGAATGTGGCCATGTAGTGAAATGCCCGCACTGTAATGTATCCTTGTCGGTACATAAAGGCGGGAAAATGGTCTGTCACTACTGTGGTTATGAACAGCCGAAGGTGACGGAATGTCCTGAATGCGGTTCCCGTTATATCGGAGAATTTCGTGCGGGAACCCAACAGATCGAGGATATGGTGAAGGCAAGATTCCCACAGGCAAGAGTACTACGCATGGACATGGATACGACGAAGAAAAAGGATTCCCATGAACAGATTTTATCTGCATTTGCGAATGAAGAAGCAGATATTCTTGTGGGAACACAGATGATTGTAAAAGGGCATGATTTTCCAAAGGTCACGTTAGTCGGTGCATTGGCAGCGGATATGTCACTTTATACAGATGATTATCGTTCCGGTGAGCGAACATTCCAGCTTTTGACACAGGCAGCAGGCCGTGCCGGAAGAGGTGACAGACCGGGTGAGGTTGTGATCCAGACTTACGATCCGGAGCATTATGCAATCGAGGCTTCAGCAGCGCAGGATTATGAAGCATTCTATGAGAAAGAAATTCGCTACCGCAGTCTGATGGGATATCCACCGGTGGAGAACCTGATGGCAGTACTTGCGGCATGTGAAGATGAGGCACTTTTAGAGAAAGCGTGCAAGTATCTGAAGGAATACATTTTGCGGATCAAAGGGCAGGCACAGCTCAATGTGATTGGCCCGGCAAGTCCGGGAGTGGATAAGATCAAAGATATTTACCGGAGAGTGATTTATGTAAAAGCTCCGGAATACCGAACCTTAGTCGTATTAAAAGACAGGATGGAACAATATATAGAAATTAACTCAGGGTTTCAGAAAATGAGAATCCAATTCGATTTTAACCCGATGAATTTGTAGAAAAGAGAGGAAAGAATAATGGCAATCAGAGAAGTAAGAGAGATGGGCGATGATGTTCTTGAAAAACAGTGTAAACCAGTGACGAAGATGACACTTCGTACAAAGATTTTAATTGAAGATATGCTTGATACGATGTATGAGAAGATGGGGGTGGGTCTTGCAGCACCGCAGGTTGGTATTCTCAAACAGATTGTAGTGATTGATGTCGGAGAGGGTCCGATCATTTTGATCAATCCTGAGATTGTTGAGACATCCGGTGAGCAGACAGGCGAAGAAGGTTGCTTAAGTGTGCCGGGAAAATGGGGAATCGTAACTCGTCCGAATTATGTAAAAGTACGTGCACTTAATGAAAATATGGAGGAGTTTGAGATAGAAGGAGAAGAACTTCTTGCAAGAGCGTTCTGTCATGAGATCGATCACCTGGGAGGACACCTTTATGTAGAGAAAGTAGAAGGAGAACTGCATGATTCACCGGCCTACAACGAGGAAGATATGGAATACGAAGTGGAGGAATAATTGATGAGAATAATTTTCATGGGAACACCGGACTTCTCCGTGGGAACACTGGAGGCACTGGTGGAAGCCGGACATGAGGTATGTCTCGTAGTGAGCCAGCCAGATAAACCAAAGGGACGCGGTAAAGAGATGCAGCCAACTCCGGTGAAAGAAGCTGCGATGAAACATGGAATTCCGGTTTATCAGCCAAAGAAGATCCGTGATCCGGAATGTGTAGAAGAACTGAGAAAATACAATGCAGATGTGATGGTTGTCATTGCATTTGGTCAGATCATTCCGAAAGAAATTCTGGAGATGACACCATACGGATGTATTAATGTACACGCATCTCTACTTCCGAAATACCGTGGTGCCGCGCCAATCCAGTGGTCTATCATCAATGGCGAGGAAGTGACAGGCGTTACAACAATGCAGATGAACGAAGGACTGGATACAGGCGACATGATCCAGAAGGTTGAAGTGCCGATCACAGAAGATGAGACAGGAGAAAGCCTTCATGATAAGCTTGCAGAGGCAGGAGCAAAGCTTTGTGTAGAGACTCTGAAAGCTATTGAAGATCATACAGCAACTTTCGAGAAGCAGGGTGAAAGCCCGACAGAATATGCCAGAATGCTCGATAAGAAGCTTGGAAATATTGACTGGAATACATCCGCAGTACAGATCGAACGTCTGGTGCGTGGCCTGAATTCCTGGCCAAGTGCTTACACACATTGGGACAAAAAGGTAGTGAAGATCTGGAGAGCAAAAGCAGAGGCTGATGGCACGGTAAAAGCAGAGCCTGGAACAGTGTTGAGTGTAGAGAAAGATTCCTTTACTGTTCAGACAGGGGATGGCGTCTTACGAGTTCTGGAACTTCAGATTCCGGGGAAAAAGAGAATGGATACAGGAGCTTTCTTAAGGGGATACACAATTGAAAGCGGAGTTAAATTTACACAGGAATAAGAGGACTTCTGGAGGGGGACTGCAGATAGATAACAGGAGGTAGTTTTAGTATGTATTATGGATTTTATTATGACTGGACTTATATACTGGTACTGATCGGTGTGGTTCTCAGCCTGCTCGCATCGTCCCAGGTGAAAGGAACATTTGCAAAATATTCGAAGATCCGCAGTTATTCAGGAATGACAGGACGAGAAGCGGCAGAACAGATTCTCAGAAGAAATGGAATCTATGATGTGCAGGTGACTCATATCGCGGGAAATCTGACCGATCATTATGATCCGAGAAACAAGACACTGGCACTTTCTGATCCGGTTTATAATTCAACTTCTGTAGCAGCAATCGGAGTTGCGGCACATGAGTGTGGTCATGCAGTACAGCATTTTGAAGGGTATGCACCTTTATCAATCCGTGGGGCACTTGTGCCGGTCGTAAATTTCGGTTCCATGATTTCCTGGCCGTTGATCATTATCGGCCTGTTTATGAATGGCCAGATGTCCAGCTTCCTTATTGATATCGGAATTCTGCTCTTTATGGTAGCTGTGGCATTTCATCTTATAACACTTCCGGTGGAAATCAATGCTTCCAGAAGAGCGGTGAAGGTACTTGGAAATTCAGGAATGCTCCGTGAAGACGAAGTTGGTGGAGTGAAGAAGGTACTTCGGGCAGCAGCAATGACATATGTGGCAAGTGCGGCCGCAATGATTTTACAGCTTTTACGTTTGTTGATCCTGACAAATGGACGAAGAAGGAATGACTGACAGCAGATAGAAAGAAAAAATGCTGTAACTGTTCAGAGCCAACCTCCAAAATGCTATGCATTTCGTCGGTGTGGCG
>OICC01000433.1_pt1 | contig 12573 bp, 8 predicted proteins | sample 1581191 | NCBI WGS metagenome assembly OICC01 (sample SAMEA3882535, study PRJEB24775) | human gut metagenome | biome: human-associated habitat; feature: intestine environment; material: feces | place: Netherlands | collected 2009/2010 | reverse complement strand
TGTGCGATTTCTTCCTGCCGCTGCTGCAGCTTTTGTAGAACAGACAGACGGGAATCCTCTTTGATTTGCTCCATGGCCGCTTTTTTCACCTCTGGGATATAGAAGAACTGCGTCCCTCTTGAAAGAAGGCTCTTGATTACCCCAATGATATTTTTCCGCAGGCAGAGTATTTGTTCTTCTGCATATTTTCTGGTGCGGAAGTCTGCAATTCGTTCTGGTTCCATTAACCATTCCAAATGTTGATCAATTTCATTTACAGCTTCCTGTAATGCTTTGTTTAATCCAACATCGGAAACCGCAAGGACCGCTTGGTCATAAGAACTATTTACCGCATCATTAAACAAATCGTTTACATCTACCCATTGCGAAAACAGTTCTTCTAATTCGTTCTCCTGGCTTCTAATTTTTTCATTGTTTTTCGAAATCTCTTCAGATTGCCTTATCGCCTGATTGAATAGTTCAGCATACTCATCTCGCTGGTTACGGCAATCTTCCAGCAATCCGACATATTGAATACTTTGTTCTTGCAGTTCTTTCTTCTGTTCTGCAATCCGTTCATTTTGCTTTTTCAGAATGTAATCCTGCTTTTCCAGATAAGCTCGTCCGCCGTATTCTGGCACTTCGTCCAGTTCCAGACCATGGCGTTTGGCAATCTCGAGTAGCATCGTGCGGCAGGCTGCATCGAATGTGATCTTGCGGTTGTTGTAGCGTCCAAGGGGCTTGTCTGGTTTTGGCAGTTCAAAACCCAGTGCTTCCAATGCCTTTTCCTGCTGCGGAGCAATCTCTCCATACTTATTTTCACAGTCAAACACATGGCGTTCGTGGATGTGCGGCGTACCTTCATCCAGATGCAAGGCCCAATCCAGAATGTGAACGTGTTTGCCGAAACGCTCATGGAACTCATCCATAAATTCTGTGGCGATTTGAAAAAGCTCTTTGGGCGAAGCGTGGCTCTCCAGCGTTCCAAGCTGATAGATGCTTTCTTCGGGCAGGTTTTCTTGCTGGTAAGCAAATCTTCGGGAGAACGGTTTCGTTCCGTGTGCCGGATTTTGGCGTTGCGCTCATTCTGCTTTTCGGTGAAGTTGGTGTAATGCAGTTTGTAGTAGAGCTTTTCAACTTCTTCAAAAGTGTCAGCCAGACTTTCCTCACTCTTGGGCTGCAGAGCAGAGCGGATGCCGTTGTAGCAATCCCAATAGATGTTTTGCTGGACACGTTCCGGGTCGATATGCTCGCTGTTGGCAATTTCAAAACTGCGGTCATTGTGCTTTGGGTTATAAGTGCCGTGCTTTCCGGCGCGGCCATTGTGTCGGGTCAGTTTCAGCGACCATCTCTCCTTTCTGGGGTCACGCAGAGAACGCCGTGCGCGGGGTAGAGGCAACGCGGTGCAGCGAAGCTGCAAATCTGCCGCCTGCTATGCGCCAGATAATACCCAGTAGGATATGACGCAGGGCATCACATCCACTGGGCAAGGCTGCCGCCCTTGACCCGCGCAAAGAGCTGCGCTTTCTGCACTCTTGCGCCGAACAACCTGACAGACAAGACTTGTGAAGTCCTCTCTGCCAGCTTGCCCGGTTCTTCCTCGGTGTCGGTCTGCCTGCAAGCGGTTCCTGCCCGATTTCCTCCGGCGTATGGCTTTTTCTTGGTGCGCTCGTGTCGTGGCGGCACTTCCCCGAAAAAGCATATTAACTTGCAGCCGATCATGTGGTTTTCAAGGTGCACTGTGATTTTGTAAGAAGTTGAGGGCTTTCAAAAATGCGAGTAAGACTGCTTTTGAAAGTAGTTCCCACACCTTATACAAACTTAAAGGGGTGTTTTTAAACGGGGGCTTATGAAAATTCTGAAAATTTTCACTTTTTCAAACAACCTCCTATACCTATAACATTCTAAAATGGGTGTTTGGCATACAGATTTTCAAATTTTGTTGAACTGCCTAATTTTAGAATATAGATTTTGTTCATTATCCACTTATAGAACTAGCGGAAAGCCGTTTTACAAAAGATTTTGAAAGCCTCTACACTAATAGGAATCCGCAGGACCGTTTTGGAATACAGTTTTGAAAATTTCACAATTTTAGACAAAAAGAAAAACGGCAAAGCGGATAAAATCCACTTTACCGTTTTAGAAGATATTCTATTACGCTGCGATTGCGTTGGCGTTGACCTGTTCAATGGTCTTGCGAATACCAAGCCATACACTCAAATCTGTAAAGACCTCTACGATGCTTCCCTGATCTGTAAAAGGCGGCTCCTGCAAAACGGAGAGGTCTTTCATCATGCCATTATGTACGATGTACTCGACAATCTGGTTGACAAAGTAAATCTGTCGGCTGTCGAGGTTAGCACCATCCAGATATTGCGAAAATGCAGCTTTCGCCGCAGCCATATCAAGACCAACGATTTCCCGCACGAATTCTCCCAAAGGCTTTGTGCCATATTCGGCTTCATAGTCCTCTTTTGTGCCAACCTCACTCCAAAGAATTTTTTCGAGTTCTTTGACATCTTCGGCAGTGAGCGGGATGTTGCCTTTCAGTTTGGCAATGGCTGCATTATCCTGATGCTGCCGTACATAGTACTCAGCTTTTGCCTTGTAATTTTTCAGATCATCGTTTTCCAGCTCGGCCTCCTTCCATTCTGTCGAAAGAATTTCGTCCGAGAAATCTGTGGTGTACCGTACACGCTCGATGGGAATGTACTTGATCAGGTCACGCAACTCTTTTCGGATGTGCTCAAACTCGTTCACATCGGCAGTTTTGATATAGTCGGTCTGGATAATTTTTTCAAGCAACGCACGTTTCTGATCGATCTCTGGAATATTGGACACGCTCGCAACCGCTTTCGCTTTTTTCAGCAGCTCGTTGCGGCCATGAGTGTACGGCTTCCCAGCAAGGTATGCCAATTCGATGCTATACAGCAATGCATCAAAACGAAGTGCTTTCGGGTCATCCGGCTCCGGTTCAATCAAGGGCGCAAGTTCCTCCCGGGCAATCAAGGTGTCTGCATACGTTAGAGCATTGTAACTGTTTTTATCCGCATACAACTCGACATACTTCAAATGCTGTTTGACTGCAAAGTTGTCACGATTCAGCTTTTGCACCTGACTGACCATGTGCTCCACCAGTGAAGTACGGAACGCTTTCAGTTCTTCCGTTTGGAACTGCATATTCTGCAATTTATACGCAATTTCAAACTGCAGGCCGAAAATCGCGCCCTGAACGGCAATCATATTCGGGGTGGCATTTCCTTTGTTCATGCGGAAAAATTCAAAATTTCCGCAGAAGTCAAAAATGTAAAACTTATTCTTGTCCTCACCATCCAGAAGTCCCGGACACAGGCGTGTACCGCGTCCGATCATCTGCCAGAACTTTGCCTTGCTTAGAACCTTTTTGAAAAAGACCAGATTCAGAACCTCCGGCACATCGATGCCAGTGTCCAGCATATCCACCGAAATGGCAATCTGCGGCAACTTCTTCGGGTCTGAGAATTCGTCAATGGCACTCTGCGCATAATTGAGCCGATTGTCGATCACCATGGCGTAGCCGTTCAGGTGAGGATATTCCTGATTGAACACTTTGAGGATTTCCTCTGCATGATCGTGGCTCTTGGCAAAAATAATCGTCTTGCCGATCTTACTGCCGTAGTCGATTTTCAAGGCGTTCTGCATCACGACATTCAGGACCTGCCGGATGGTGTCCTTGTTGAACAGCCAACTGTTCAGAGCAGATGCATCAATGCTGGCCGGCAGGTTGCCGTTTTCATCCTCAAAGGTGTTTTCGTAGGCTTCCCGTTCTTCGTCCGAAAGTTCATCGTAGGTGATGCCGTTCTTCATAAACTTTACTTCGCTCTCCACCGAGAGGAAATCAACCAGAAAGCCATCCTTGACGGCCTGCGCCAGCTCATAACCATAGGTGGGCACGCCGTTTTCGAGGTCAAAGATCTCGTAGGTGTTTTTGTCGATCTCATCCTTGGGTGTGGCGGTCAGGCCAACCAGCGGTGCATCAAAATAGTGGAAGATGTCGCGGTATTTATTGTAGATGGAACGGTGTGCTTCATCGCAGATGATCATATCAAAATGGCCACAGGTGAACAGCTTGCCCTCTGCATCGTGAACGGAATCAATGCAGTTCATCATGGTCTGATAGGTCGAGAACACGCAGTGTGCCGTAAAGTTGTCTTTGTCCTCGCAGAGGTTCGTCACGGAAAGCTCCGGCAGGAGGTTGACAAAGCTGCGCTTTGCCTGGGTCACAAGACTGTTGCGGTCAGCCAGAAACAGCACGTTTTTGACCCAGCCATGCTGCAATAATACATCCACCAGTGCAATGACGGTACGAGTCTTGCCGGAGCCGGTTGCCATAACAAGCAGAGCCTTGCGGCGGTTCTTGCGGCCAAAGCTATCACAAACCGCCTTGATGGCACCTTCCTGATAGTACCGTCCGGCAATGTTTTTGTTTACATCCACATTGGCAAGGCTGGTGCGCATTGCTTGCAGATTGAACCATTTTTCAAGGTCGCGCTTGGAGTAAATGGAAGCGACCTTGCGCTCGGGATAGATATTGTCCACAATGCGGGTGTCGAAACCGTTGGTCAGGAATACCACCGGGCGACGGCCAAACTGCTTTTCGAGAATATCTGCGTACAGCTTTGCCTGCTGGCGGCCTACTGCAACATCCTTACAGGTGCGCTTTGCTTCGATCACAGCCAGCGCACGGCCATCATCGCCGTACAGGACATAATCTGCATAGCCGATGCCGCTCTTGTTGGGCATCCCGGGCAGAGGGACCTCGTTGACCCAATTTTTACCCTCGACCCACCCGGCATCGGTGAGCATGGAGTCAATATACAGTTTTCGGGTCTTGTACTCCGAAAGTTCCAGCGGCTTGGGTACATAGGTGGGCTGCTGCGTTTCGCGGCGGGCGGTCAGCTGCGCCTTGAGCTCAGCGTTTTCTTTGATGAGTGCATCCAAGTCCACATCTGGCAGGGCGGGCTGTGCAACGGGTGCAGCAGGCTGTTGTGTGAGCAGGGAAGTGTCAAATTTCTTTTCCTGATAGCTTGTTCCATAGCAGTACGCTACGAAATCAAGGAACAGAAACAGGTTTTCGAGGCAAAGTTCCGCCTGTTCCCGGCTGATGCTGCGGCTTCCGTGGGCGGCATCATTGCCGCGCTTGCGGATAAAATCCATCCGCCGCCACAAATCATCGTCCACAATGTCGTGAAACTCTTCTGTGCTCATCAGGCTGATGAGCTTATCATCCCACGGCTTGACGAGAGAGCTGTCCACCGAATACATCCATTTGACTGCAAATTCCATGGCACGGCGGCAGTCCAGCACAGCGGTGGCCGCATCAATGGGCAGAATCCTCTCCGCAGCGATCGCGGCATCCGCAAAGCCGGAAAACTGCGGGTCATCTTTCAGAAAGTCAAAGTTGGTCATGGTGGAGGCTCCTTCCATGTACGTTACTGACAATACTTTATCAATTCCGGGAAATGGTCACGAATGACCCAACGTTTAAACGCAGCAAAAGGTTTATTCCATTTCAAACTCATACTGATTAAACATTCGGCATCAATTTTATCTTCTCCGTCTGCCTCTTGATATTCCCGGAGACTTTTTTGAAATTTATCCAGCTCATCTGCTACATCGCCACGAAGCATTTTTGCCTCTGCAATTTTTTGTGGTGTTGAGCCGTAATAAATTTCTTTCAAAAGCGCAACCGTATGCTGCGTTTTTGTATCATCATTCAGTGCAGTAAATGTCAACTCACTTGGTTCATACACACCGCCGTATCGACGAAATGCGATTTTTTCATCAATGGCCACCTTGGTACAATCCAAAATGGGAACAAATCGATCATTTTTGATATTGTTGCAGTGTGTGCAAGCCAGAAAAATATTGTTCCAGTCAAATTTTAAATCTATGTCATCATGATGCGGCACCAGATGCTCGATTTGAATGGATTTCAATCCTTTTTGCTCACAGAGATAGCACTTATGTGCAAACATTTCTTGAAGAGCATCATTCACTTCAGGAGTATTGTAAGTTCCCGATGGCTTGACTTTTTCGCTTTTTAAGGATGCAATGGCAGCTTGTGCTTTTGGAGTGTCCTTTCGTTCGATTTTAACCATCAGGAAACCTTCTTTCCCTCGATTTTTTCAAGAACTTCTTTTGCGTCTTTCAGCTCAATGCGAAGAGCTGCACGTTCCGCACGTTGTTCATCAGAAAGATCGGTTCGGCCATAAAGTTCTTCATAACGCTGTGCTTTTTTCTGCGTTTCGTCCGAATACGCTTCTGCGTCCAAATATCCTTCTGCAATATCATCCACAGAATAAGAGGAAAAGTCTGTGAACTGCACTTGTTTTTCTAAATCATAGATGCAGGCATTACTAATAGAATTAAGAATATATGCCGAATGTGTTGTGACAACAAACTGAATTCGCGGAAAAAATTCTGTCAAGAATGGCAAAATTTTACGTTGAAGTTCCACATGAAGATGAGTTTCCAGCTCATCAATTAGCACAACACCATCTACATCGTACTGGCTCAACTCACCCTTCAACAACCAGTTGCGATCCATACGGAGGATAAGGTCAGCAACAATCCCAATAATAGCAGAATAGCCATCAGAAAGTTCATCTAGGCTGTAAGGGTTACGTCCATTTTGTTCAATGAGAAAGTTATAATTTTTATAATCATAAATCAGTTTGATGGAAGCATCGTCCAAAAGCACTTTCAGTGCATTCTCAAAGCGTTCAAACCATACTTTTATCTTTTTTTCAACATTTAAATCTCCCTCATTTTTAGCATAAGCTTGTTGTGTCTTTAAGTGAACCATATATTTGAGCAAGATTTTAGAAGGAGTTTCATTAATTCCGTAGTGTTGTGCAAGAATAACATTTCTTGCACCATTTACACGTTCAACTTGAGAATCACGCTCTGCAGAAAAAAATGCGGTGATAAAATCTCCGTTAGCATATAGGGTGTCAATATACAATTCATTTTTAAAGTCTAGCGTAACTCCGCGATCATACTGCTCAATTCGAGCACGGTCACTTTTCATCCGCTTTTGAATGATTAGTCGTTCGTCATCTGTTTTTGCTGTTTCATATTCTTTTTTATCTCTTGAGAGCCAATTGTAGTAATTAGCTTTTAAGTCAGTTAATTCGCCATTATTGATAACATGCAAATAACTCTTCATTGCCTGTAGTACAGAAGTCTTGCCAGAACCGTTTTTACCAGTTAAGATAAGGTGTTGACGCTTTTCAGGATTCAACTTGATTGTAATGTTTTTCAGGTGGCGAACCTCATTGATGCGGACTTCTGTGATAAAGTGTTCCATATCCTTACCTCACTGTCTTTGTAATGGAGTAGCATCTTTGAAAATCTTCCATGCAGAAGCGCACAGTTCTGCACCGAAAAGTTCTTCTGCCAATTGCTTCTGGTATTCGGGTTTCAACTTTCTGATGGAATCCAGTGCTTTTATAACATCATACTTCGCATTTGCGTAGTCTTTTTGCTCTTCATGCGTCATCTTGGCTGCTCCTTTCAGTGAAAAATCATGTGCTTTGAGCTTATTATACCTCTTTTACAAGGCGTTGCACAGTGCTTTTGGGAAAAGAATCCTATATCAAAAGGCTTATGGGCTGCGGCACTCCCTACGAACAATTTTGATTTGTCTACCTCGGCTACAAAGGCGGAAAACTGGTTTTGGAGGGAAAGTGGCGGTAGAAAAATTTCTAAGTCCCGACATTGTGACAGACTAAGATTCAGCTGTCGAATCCCAACCGCTTGTCTTAAAAATGGGTTTAATACTTCCGGTTGCATAAGAGCGGACAACAGATATTTAGGATTTATTTTTTCTTTCGCTCGAAAAATTGCGATAGCTTGATTTATATTCCACTCCGGGAATTCATCTGTGACAAGTGAAAATTTACCAAGTGGTGGCCCTACAATATTCATCAGAACATCATTGGGGTAGACTTTAGATCGAGCTAACATTCCATTATGAATATTTTCGGAAATATATTGAGGCGCTGTATCAAAAAGCAACTCACCATTGAAGCTCAAGTTATAAACTTTCAAATACGGAACTTTATCACTTGAATATTCCTCACTAATGAGGTCATTCGGAGGCGTTGTCCCTTTAGTTATGAAATCGCACACCGTACTAACCTTTACCTTTGGATAGGTGTTATTTTCAAACATCTCCACAAATCGAGCTTTGACAAGCTCGTCCAGCTTGGTGAGCTGCTCCTGACGATTTGAAATCATAGCCTCTATTCTTTTTAATGTGGAAACAATCTCTCGCTGTTCCGTTTTATCATGCAAATTGAATTCTTCAGTCTTGTAATCCCGGAAATAGATATGTGGAATGGTTGCACCTGAAAAATATTTTTCGAGGTGCATATATTTGACAACATAGTATAGATATTCAGGCTCAATGAAGTTCTTTGGTATAAGATACTGCATCGTGCCAATGACAGAGGATTTTTCGGGAAGAAGCATCGTTCTCCCAATACCTGCACCGTCCTTCACAACAGCAACAGTTTGATGTTCCTGCTGATAGGTTTCCATGCTTCCAATATGACCTGATGCACCGTATACCGGATACTTTCCATTTTTATCAACGATGTCCTTTTGCATCAAGCTGGACGTCCCACGTTCGCAAACATCTTCAAGTTTGACTCGCATTGCTCTCTCCCACAAATTAGAATTGTTTCATTTCAAAAGTTCTTCCAAAGCGTCCATCTCTGCGTCGATCTTCTTTTGCAAATCACGCAGCTGTGCCATAATTTCCTGTGTGGAAGGATACTCCACCGGCACATACTCGGTCTTTTTATACTTGTTGATGGACAAATCATAGTCGTTGCCCGCAATCTCCTCTTTCGGCACAAAGAAGCTCTGTTCGGTGCGCTCACGAGTGGCTTCAGCCTCCCGGTTGTGGAACCGGTCGATAATATCGGGGATGTCGTTTTCCGTGGTCGGGCTGCGCTTATCGTCCAGCGAGAAGCCGTCGGCCTTCATATCATAGAACCAAACGTTATCCGTACCGCCGTGGCCGGTTTTGGTGAAAATCAGGATGGCAGTAGAAACGCCCGCATAGGGCTTGAACACGCCGGAGGGCATGGAAATGACCGCCCGCAGCTGGTGGTTTTCAATCAGTTCTTTATTATATTAGTAAAAAAGTTACCATCTTGGCACAAAAAAGCCCTGAGCGCGATAACGCCCAGAGCCGTCCGGGACGATGCAGGCACAGCGTCCGCCGACCTTCAGCATCCGCAGGAACAGGGCGAGGAACAGCAGCTCGGTCTTTTTGGTTTTGCAGAGCTTGAGCAGGTCGGTGGAAACAATGTCGTAGTCCAGACTGCCCTTGAACGGGGGATTTGCCAGAATCAGGCTGTATTTGTCCTTGTCTGGATTTTGATCGCTCAGGCTGTCGCGGTACTCGATGAACGGGTTGTCCACGCCGTGGGTCATCATGTTCATAGCACCGATGCGCAGCATGGTGCGGTCCATGTCGAAGCCGTGGAACATGTGATTCATGTAGTGGTCTTTGTTTTTGCGGTCAAAGAACACTTCCTGCTTGCGATTTTCACGCAGATATTCGCCAGCGGCCACAAGGAAGCCAGCCGTGCCGCAGGCCGGGTCGCAGATCACGTCATCGGCTTTCGGGTCCATCAGCTCCACTATCATGCGGATAATGTGGCGTGGGGTGCGGAACTGACCGTTGACACCCGCCGTTGCCAGCTTGGAAAGCAGGTATTCGTAGATATCGCCGCGAATGTCAGTGTTGGAAAGCTGCGCCGCCTGCTCATACATTCCGTCCATGGCAGTCACGATTTTATCCAGCATCAGCGGCGTGGGCACTTTGAAAATGGCATCACCCATGTACTTGGCGTAGGCACTGTCCTTGTCGCCGTGCAGATTCTTGATGAAGGGGAACACCATCTCCTGCATGGTGGAGTACATTTTGCCTGCCGGGAAATCGTGGAAAACGCTCCATTTGAGCTGTGCACCGTCCACAGTGCGCTCCCCGACCTGTACCTCGCCCGCAAAGATGCTCTTGTAGGGCAGACCCAGCATAGCGGCTTCTTTGGCGTGGGTGTTGTCGCTTTCATCGAGGTCGTGAATGAACATCAGATAGGTCATCTGCTCGATCACATCCAAGGGATTCGTCAGGCCGCCCGTCCAGAAAATTTCCCACAGGCTGTCAATTTTGCTTTTCAGTTCTCCGGTTACCATGTATGTTCCTCCTGCGTGTCGAGAAAATAAGCCCGACAAACAATAATTTGTTATACTGTTATTATACCGTTTCTTCGGGATCGGTTCAATCTGCAAAAGGGGGAAGCCCGGAGTTTTCTACATTGTATGAATTTGATGTTGAAAATTCGATGTTTCGTCCTATTGACGGTCTTGCGTCGAACGGCTATAATATAATTGAAATTATCATAATTCAAATTATATTAAGCAAGAGGTGAACGGTATGGACTTCATCGGCAGAACATCCGAACTGGCGACGCTGAATGCAGAATTGGAGCGCGGCAGCGGCTTTGTAGTGATCTATGGCAGACGGCGCGTTGGAAAAACAACGCTGATCAAAGAGTTTATCAAGGACAAACGCGCATTCTACTTTCTGGCAACCACAGAGAGCGAAGCCCAGAGCATGAAGCGGTTTGCCGGGGTGCTTTCCCGTACCACAAAGAATCCCATGCTCAGCAAGGTCACATTCATCGACTGGCTGGATTTATTCCAAGTGGTAGCAGATGACCACCCGGACGAGAAAAAGGTGCTTGTCATTGATGAATTTTCGTATCTGGTCAAGTCGAACCCAGATTTCCCGTCCATCTTGCAAAACGCATGGGATGAAGTGCTGAAAGACCATAACGTGATGCTGATTCTCTGCGGTTCCCTCATCAGCATGATGAAAAAACACGCTCTAGCCTACGACAGCCCGCTCTATGGCCGCAGAACGGCACAGATTCGGCTGATGCCTTTGCAATTCACGGACGTGTATGCGGCGCAGAACCTGTCGTTTGAGCAGGCTGTGGAGCAGTATGCCATTACAGGCGGTGTACCGAAATATATGGAGTTTTTCCAGACGGACGAGCCGTTGGTGGAGCAGATTCGGCGTGTGGTACTGTCGAAAAATGGCTTTTTGTATGAAGAACCTGATTTCCTGCTCAACGAGGAAGTGCAGACGCCCATCAACTATTTCTCCGTGCTAAAAGCGATTTCGGACGGCAACCACAAGCTGAGCAAAATCGGCATGACGATGGCGCAGGACACTTCGGCCATTACGCCGTACCTGAAAACACTGATTGACCTTGGCTTTGTCACCAAGAATGTTCCCATCACAGAAAAGAACCCGGAACGTTCCCGAAAGGGGCTGTACTATGTTTCGGACAACTTTATTCGCTTCTGGTTTCGCTATGTGTACCCGTTCAAGGGAGAGCTAGAACTGGATAATCAGCAGATCGTGCTGGATGAGATGGGCAAAGACTTTAAGCAAAAATTTGTGGCTTTCGCTTATGAGAGCATCTGCCGGAATATCTTTGCGGAGCTGTGCCGCAAGGGACAAATCGACTTTGCACCCTCACGCATTGGCTCTTACTGGCGCAACGACAACGAGGGAGACACAGAAATCGACGTTGCTGCGGTGGACAATCAGCACAAACGGCTGTTCCTTGGCGAGTGCAAGTACCATGCGAAACCTGTGGATGTGGCGGTCTACTCTGCCTTGCAAGAAAAGGGGCAGTCCAAAGAACTTACAGCGGCGTTTAGTGGCTACAAAATTGTGTATGGGCTGTTCTCCAAGAGCGGCTTTACCAATCGACTGGTGGAAATGGCAGCGGAGAATTCCAACCTGATTCTGATTCAGGAAGATGCAGTTCACAAGAAATAATATAATCCGAATTATCATAAGTTTAATTATATTATTGTGGGATTTTCTGTGCGCTATGTTTAGCGACCTTGAGCCAAAATGTAGCATCCTTTGGGCAAGATTTAGTAACTATGCCTTAAAAAGTAGCAACCTCTGAAAAAGTTTGGCAGGTGTTCATATCTCATGGGGTACGGAAAGTGTGGAAAGCAATGCGGAAAGTGCGGAAACTTGCCATAGAAAAGTGGCAACCTCTACGCTAAAAGTGGCAACTTCATCTCAAAAAATGGCAACCTCTATGCTAAAAGTGGCAAGTGACATATACAAAACGCCATTATACAGAACTGCCCACTCCCCTGAGAACTTCTCAGACGAGTGGGCATTCTTCTTTCCGTGTATCAAATTTACCTTTGTGGTCACTCAAATCGCCACCAAGTCATGGATCAAAAATCATCATTTTTTATTTGTCCCAGAGTAAGTGCACGGTTTCTGCACTGTTTTTGCACGGTTTCAAGGGATACAATGGGCACTCTGACTTGCAAAATACGACAAAGGGTGCAGAAATTGCCAGGCAGAAAATCACGATGCTTTGCGCAAAAATGACGAAAACTCGAAACTTCTAAAATCAGAGTGTTCTGCCCGGTGGGCTCTTTTAATCAGAGGGCCAGGGATTCGAGTTCCCTCGAGCGCACCAAAATCCCACG
>OICC01000432.1_pt1 | contig 12604 bp, 10 predicted proteins | sample 1581191 | NCBI WGS metagenome assembly OICC01 (sample SAMEA3882535, study PRJEB24775) | human gut metagenome | biome: human-associated habitat; feature: intestine environment; material: feces | place: Netherlands | collected 2009/2010 | reverse complement strand
TGGATGGAGACATTGATGTTATTGTTGCTGATAATGCTTATATGGCTTTATTAGAAGCAAATCATGAAGGCATCGATGAAAATCTAAAGAGTTTATATAAAGTAGAAATTCAAGAAAAATTAAATTCTGTGACACAAGAAACAAATGTGACTAAAAATCCATTTATTGTTTATATGACAGGAATAGATACTTATGGGACAGTTTCAGCAATTTCAAGAGCTGATGTTAATCTTGCTGTCTGTGTTTCCCCAATTCAAAAACAAATATTAATTGTATCTATTCCTAGAGATACACAAATTACCTTGCATAAAAATGGAAAAATGGATAAATTAACGCATTCAGCTATGTATGGTATTAACGAGACAATTTCTTCTATAGAAGATTTCCAAAAAGAACTGGAATATGTAGAAACTGCCTATAAAAACGTAACCGGAAAGAATATGACCAAATACTATCGGCCTCCTCAGGGAAAATACAGTGAAGCTAATCTTCAAATGGCAAAAGAACTTGGTTACAAAAGTTTCTTCTGGAGTCTCGCCTATGTAGACTGGTATCAGGATAACCAGCCATCCAAAGAAGAAGCTTTCTCCAAACTCCTCGGAAGGATTCATCCCGGAGCTATCGTTCTGCTCCACAGCACATCTTCCACTAATGCTGAAATCCTGGATGAACTACTGACCAGATGGGAAGAGATGGGATACCATGTACAGCCCCTTGAAAATATCATTTCCACTTCATCTGCCACCGTCCAGCAACACACGTAACTATAAATTTTCAACCGCTGCTTTCTCGATTGCAAGACCCTTAGCATATGTTTCCATAAATTTCTCGTATCCTTCCACATCTTCCGCAACCGGATCCATTCCTGTTCCCACTGCATCATGGAATACTTTGTTCTCAAGATAATCTGTCAGCGATTCCTTGTCCTCTTTCTTAATAAGGTAATCGGCAAGCAATGCGATTCCCCATGCACCACCTTCACCTGCTGTCTCCATAACATAAACCGGTGTATCGATTGCTCCTGCAAGGATTCTCTGTCCAACACCTTTTGTCTTAAACAATCCGCCATGTCCCATCATTCGATCCAATGCAACATGTTCTTTTTTCAGAAGGATATTCATTCCTGTCTTCAATGCTCCAAGAGAAGTATAAAGATGTACTCTCATAAAGTTTGCAAGATTAAATTTGCTATCAGGTTTACGAACGAACAACGGTCTTCCTTCGTTAAATCCTGTAATATGCTCTCCTGAGAAATAGTTGTAAGCCAGAAGTCCGCCACAATCGGAATCTCCTTCTAATGCTTTGTTATAAAGTGTTCCAAAAATCTGGTTCATATCTGCTGTCATTCCCATACTCTCTGCAAATTCACGGAACAGATTCACCCATGCATTCAGATCTGATGTACAGTTATTACAGTGTACCATCGCTACAAGATCTCCGGCCGGAGTTGTTACGAGGTCAATTTCTTCGTAAGGCTTTGTCAGGTCTTTCTCAAGTACTGCCATTGCAAATACACTTGTTCCGGCAGATACATTTCCTGTACGGACAGCAACGCTGTTTGTTGCAACCATTCCTGTTCCGGCATCTCCTTCCGGAGGACACATTGGAATTCCGGACTGAAGTGTTCCTGTAGGATCAAGCAGTTTTGCGCCTTCTTCTGTCAATACACCTGCGTCTTCTCCGGCAACAAGAACTTCCGGAAGGATTTCACGGATCTTCCATGGGAAATTCTTCTCTGCTGTAAGTTCATCAAACTGATCCATCATCTTCTCATTAAATTTCTTAGTAGCTATGTCGATTGGGAACATTCCTGCTGCATCACCATTTCCGAGCACCTTCTTGCCGGTCAGTTTCCAATGGATATATCCTGCAAGTGTTGTAATATAACGAACATCTTTTACATGTTCTTCACCATTTAAGATTGCCTGGTACAGATGAGCAATACTCCAACGCTGCGGAATATGATAAGAAAAGAGCTCTGTCAGTTTTTCAGAAGCTTCTTCTGTGATCGTATTTCTCCAGGTACGGAACGGAACAAGCAATTTATCATTCTCATCAAACGCAAGATATCCATGCATCATTGCGCTGACTCCGAGTGCTGCAAATTTCGTAAGCTTCACATTATATTTTGCTTCTACATCTTTCACAAGATCCTGGTAACATCCCTGAAGACCATTCTGGATTTTCTCCATGCTGTATGTCCAGATATTGTCTACAAGCTGATTCTCCCAGTCATAACTTCCGGATGCGATCGGACTTTTATCCTCATCAATTAAAACTGCTTTGATTCTTGTAGAACCAAACTCAATTCCAAGCACCGCTTTTCCTTCTTCGATTGTTTTCTTAATCTCTTCTTTTCCTCTCATATTTTTGCCCTCCTATAAAAAATGCGGCGTATAACTCATTTAAGTAAGTCATCGCCGCATCCGATTTTATAACATATGTTTTCTAAGCTCTTCTCCGCTCTTTGCGCTTAAGTATGCAGGTGCAATATCAAATACTGTCTTGCATCCGCTCTGTCCTTCGCTTGCCAGTCTGTAAGCTGCTCTTGCATAAGCGATCAGTACAGATGATGTAAATTCCGGATTGGAATCCAGTTTCAGGCTGTATTCGATCACATGGCTGTTCTCATCATTCCAGCCTGTTTTACCGGAACGAATAACAAATCCCCCATGTGGAATACCACTGTGATCACGTTTCAGTTCTTCTTCAGAAATGAAATATACTGTTGTATCATATTCATCAAAATAGACATCAATACCAGAAGTAATAAAATAGTCTGCTATTTTTTTAGCAGTGTCCGCATCTCTTTTTTGGTGACTTATGAATATACATAAACCACTTCTTTGTGCAATGGAATTTTCGGTTAAATAAAATCTATTTAATGCCATAATCTATTATTCTACTTATCCATTTTTTTTACGCATTGGCCTTGATAAATCATAAGTGCAAGTGGCACGACTATTATATGCATTATCAATCATCTGTCTCAAAATATCTGGTGTTAACTTATCCCAATTGATTACAGATATAAAGGCATTGGGTTCGAGCAAATTATCAATGATGCGTTCCGGTAAGTATGGATAACGCCTATGATACTCTTCTCGGCTATCAATAGACATCCATTGTGTCGTCTCTGGGTAGAACGTTTTCTCACTACTATGAGCGCATGTATAATATTCGCTTTTAACAGATGGTAGTAATATCACAATAATGCCGGACTTCTTATTCACCGTACCATCGTACATACTTGAATATAACTCCCAATCAATATGCTTGCGATTTTTTGTTTCAGTTCCTACAAGTAAAATGGTTACGGTTGTATCCTTCAAATGCTCGTCGCGTATATATTCGCGTATCTTTTGGTCGTCCCAATCTTCTGGAATCTCGCCCATGTCAACAGAGCCATCAATGAATACTTTATTTTTTTCAGCCCAACTAACCAAACCTTCTTTATATTTCTGGTCATTGGCATGATGAAAACTTACAAATACTTTATGCATAATTTATATTAATAGTTAAAAGCTTTATTAATACCCTTGAGAATCAATGATATTATCTCGGGAATATTAATAGAGTTGAATAAAATTTCATTTTCATCTTTATCAAGTCCATTTCTAAGAACCTGATAATCCTTATTTTCGAATTTCTTTAGTTCATCGTAATTTATCGTTGGCAGACAACTCATTTGGCAATATTCAATTAAATTTTTATAATCCTCATTGGTTTTTGCTTCTTCAAATAGTTTTTCTGCCGTAGTTTCACCTTTCATTAGTTTCACTATTTGTGCAGAAGCTCCACCAAATCCTCCTAATAAATAAATTGGATGTTTTTTCTGTATAGCACAAATCGCCTCTTCAAATATTCCGGCCATACGCCCCTTAAAATTGACAATTTTGCCACCCAAAACGATACGTGCATTAACATTCTCTTCCATTTCTTTACGCATAATAGATAAAGAATTTGCCCAAAGAAACATTTTGCTTGGCGTAGTTGGCTCAAAGAACTTCCCCTTATCCTCCTCACCTACACCTTTGGGTATTTCTGTTTTTACTATTTCCACACGGTCGTATTTAAATTCAGCGATGTCAGATTTTGAGAGCCTATTAAATATAGGCCAAGCAAAATAATTTGTGAAATAGATTGTACTTGGATCAGACTTTTCTTTTATGCCATACTGACATGAAAGATCGCATAAAAGTTTTGTGAAACCACCAATTCTAAGATCACCTCCATACACCAATTTAGCTCCAGTAACAAGCAGATGACGAGCTATTTCAACAGATAAATCATCAAACATGGCTTTGCCGATTCCTTTAGTTAAAGCCTCCGGAGTTTCCGAAATAGAAATTGCGATTTTCTTATCCTGTATCTTATTCATATTTGAATATAACTGACTCGGAGTAACAAAACTTGTAATCTTACCATTTTTATTCAAAACCTCCAACTCTTCACGACCTAACGGTGGTTCAGGATAGAGTATTGATTTTATATTATCTTCAATATTAATTAAATTCATTAATTCCGGAGGAACAGGAAGAATAGAAGTATTTTGCAAATCGCACTTCATTACCAATTGCTCAAGATATTCTTTCTCATAATATTGGTCTAACGCAGTACGTAGAAGCAAGATAATTACGTCATCCCATTTGCCATTAAATCTAATCTTTGGCATATTACCCAAATACGGGAATGTTCGAGAAGAAACTCCATTCAATACATTTACTAATATTGAAGGTACATTATTTTTCTTACCAGAGATAGCTTCAATTCGACACCATTCTCTTTCTGAATATGTATCAGATTCTATGATAACTAATAAGGATGAAGCTATACCTGACTGAATCTGTTGGGCAAATTGATGACCATCCAAAATATCATTAACATCGAAGAAAGAATCGAGTTTAGTATCTGAACGCAAATAATCTCTTAAAGAAATTGCCGTAGATTCACCTAAATGATCTTTATCCTTTTTAGAATGGCTAATGAATAATTTTAGCTTTTGCCCAACTTTATAAGACTTTAAATAGCGTAAAATGTTATCATAAAGTCTTATTTGAAATTCATGCCAATCAGTTTCAATATTCTCATTTTTCAAACAAATAAACTGTTCTTCTTGAAGAAGTGGGTTTATGTCGAAAGCATACTTGGATAGTTTGACGGCAAATATTTTTAGTGCCCCATTGTCTTGTTTTACTAATAATTCTTTTATATACTCATCCCATATAGTATTACAATACATATTGTCATCAACCAATAATATTGCAATAGTTTTATTACTGAAGTTTATATCTATCGGGGTAATTTGATTGGCCATATCCGTTCGAAAGAACACTGGTATATCAAGCCCATCTTCAAAAGGCCTACTTGAATTACGACACAGAAGATGGTAAATTTTCTCATATGTTTCGCTACCTTTAGTATTATCCTTGTCATACAAGACATATACAGAAAGAGGTGTTTTAAAATTAGAACTCATAAAACAAAAAATAGAAGTAATTTATACTTAAGTTAGAGTTTTAAATAAATATCAAAATGTTAAGATACAGCACGTAAGTGGAATTATTCATTAATATTATGGATGGTTAAACTCATGCATTATGAAAATTCCATGCCTATCAAATACAAAGATACAATAAAAAAGGAAAATTATCTCATATTTCCGATGCAAAATATGGTTATGTTATGTAAAGTTGATTCATTAGTAGTAAATGTCATTTTTCATACAAGCTCAAAACTATATGCCAACGTAACATCTTCTAAAAAATGCCAAGTAATAAAGAATTGACAATTTGATATGCCCGGTGTTATTGGAATGGGAGTTACGCAACGGCCTGAAGAATTGGTACAGAGTTCAACAGTCAAGAATGTGGGAAACAGAATACAACCTATGTGCTTTATTGGACAAATACTAAAAACTTCCACTGAGCAGTTTCTCTTTAGAAACAGGAGGTCAAATGCAATCAGAAAAATCATTAAGATATCCAAATTTACGAAAAGGACTATTGAGCAAATACAAACATTACAGCCTTATCTCCAAATTGATACAGAATATATTCTATACCCTGCATATTACGACCGTAAAAATAATCAGAACTTATTATATAAAAAAGATGCTGAATTTCAATATATTTAGAATGTCAAACAAAAAAATAAGAAAGTTCTGATAATGGCACTCATCTACAAAAATATGGTCTATTCCCATTGTGTGGAAGTCCACAGCATCGTCTTTCCGATTATTGATTTTCATACGCAGTTCTTGTAATTTAGCCCCAAGGTTCTGTTTGCGCTTTTCTAACCCCTCCTGCATCTTTCCGCTACGGTAACGCATAGTGGACTGCTCCAAAAATTCAAGGTTACGTTCCACATCGGCAAGCTCTTCCGTGAATATATCTATCATGGTCTCTTCTGACTGCGGTATCTTGGCGAACTGGTCGTGCGTGAGTCTGATGCAGTCCCAGTTGTTGTTCTTGATTTTTGAAAAGACCTCTTGCCTGTTGGCAGGGGTAAAATCGTCCTTGCCCGGATAGAGAACTTTGGCCGTAGGGTATGCCTTGCGGAACGTATCGGCGATTTCGTGCACATTGGCTTTCAGCCCGATAATAAGCGGCTTGTGTGCCAATCCGAGACGTTTCATTTCGTAGGCGGCAACACACATTATCATCGTCTTGCCTGTGCCTACCTCGTGCCAACAGATACCGCCTCCGTTCTGCTTAATCATCCAGATAGCATCTTTCTGTGAGGGATAGAGGCTATCGTATGGAAATTGCTCGAAAGAGAGCTGCGGAAAGGTTTGTGCCGAACCGTCATAGTGCGGCCTGACATAGCAGTTGAAACGCTCATTATACACCCTCACCAGCTCGTCCCGAACCTCTATCGGCTGCCTGTCAAGCCAGCGGTTGAAACGGTCTCTAATCTCCTGTATCTTGGTGGCTGCCTCCTGTATGGCTTCCTCGTCCGGTACACGCACCTTATCACCATTGCGGTATATCTCTTTCGTGATTTCAGGTACAGTATCATGCAGGGCATGAACAAACAAATCCCCACCGTCATAGTTACGAACGAAATAGGTGTTGTAAGCCACCGGAGAGTAACTTTGCAGACGTACTATGTAGGTGTCGTTCACATCGAAATACATTACGCTTGTCTCGGTCTCGAAAAGTTCAGTTGCAAAATCGGCATATAACTTAGTGTCAATCCAACGCTCACCCATGTTAATGTCGAGTTCCTCGTAGGGTATCGCTTCGGGTGTCACATCCGCCAAAGCCTTTACAGCAGTTTCCGTCCAATCTTTTTCCCTGTCCGTGAGTTCGGATAAGTAAGAACCTATCTCCTTGCATTTGGCTATGACATTGCCTGAAAGGAACTTGCCTTTGTGCTCCCACTCCCCGATAGCGGGATTGTAAAATATTTCACCTTTGAGGTCGCCGATGATTTCTTCCTCGGCACTATCCGTGGACTGCATCAGGTAGTCCATATCAACCCTGCCGTAGAAATTCAAGCTGCTTGCCAACGCTTCAATCGGTGTCAGCCGTTTGTTCGGGTCTATCTTCTTGAACGCCACAGGTTCACGCATGATGTCGGACTTGACTAAATCTTTTCCAAGCTGCATTTCTATTGTAAAGACTTCCACACCGAGGCTGTCAAGCATGATAAACTCCTTGTTGTCGTTCTCGTGGAAACAGCCCCATTTGGCAACAAAGGCATCGTATCGGGCGTTCAGCTCTCTACGCAATCCGTTATCCTCTTTTTGTTCTTCCCTCTCTTTGATTGACAGTTCAAAGTATGCTTTGCGTATAGGAAAATAGTCTTTCGCCCTATCTGTATTGACCTTACCCTCGTCCACCGGCACAAAATCAATGGCTACCTCTTGATAAAGACTTGATTTTCGATATTGGATAGTACCCACCTGGCCCTCAAACAGTACCATTGCGCCGTCTTTCATCCATGCTTCCACCCCATCCGTGTAGGCTCGTTTACCTTTTTCTACTTGTTTCATCGCTACATTCCCGAAAAGGGACATTTGCATATGTTCGCTGCCCTGTCCGTTCCCTGTGAAAAGACTTTTGCGGAAATATCGGCCAAAGTCGAGTTTCAGCAGTGCGGCGAGATATTGCGACATGGCATTTTCATTTCCCTGCCATTGGTATTTGCGCACATATTTTCCGTATTGGTTCTGCACAATGCGGCTACCTGTTGCAAGGGTGGTTTTCGGCATGGTAAACAATTTGTTGGCGTATTCGGTCATTGTGCCTATGGCGTCCGCCTTTTCCCTGCCTACTTGTAAAAACAGTTGTTCCCGTTGTGAGAGTACCGTCTTGTGCGTGTGCTTTTGGAATATCAGCAGGTCACTGCCTACCTCTATACCGCTTGTCTGCATGAAAAGCATATCGGGCAGACGGATTGCACTTATCAGGTCGGCATGATTTACAAGATATTCACGCACGAACTTGTTACCGGGCGTGTCGGCTATGCCCCTCGATGTGATGAAAGCCAATAACCCACCCTCATTCAACAACTCCATCGCTTTGACAAAAAAGTAGTTGTGTATGGTCTTGGTGGCCTGTTCGTACATACCGCCTTTCTTCCACAGCTCCGCATCGAATACCCGGAAATTGCCAAACGGGATGTTGGAGGCTATGACATCGAAAGTTGTATGCTCAAAACCTTGTTCTCCAATGGTTTCAAATGCAGCCGTCCGTGTTAGCGTGTTCTCATGGAGCAGGGAAAGTATCATCCCCGAAATGAGATCTTTCTCAATGGCATAGTCATACGTGCCGGACATGGCTATGGGCAGAAAACCGCCTATACCTGCACTCGGTTCGAGAAATGAACGCATTTTGAGGCCGTTTTCGCTGAACGTGGCGTGTATCTGCCGCACCACTGTATCAACAAGGAATTTAGGAGTGTAAAATGCTGTCAGTACAGATGCTTTGATACCCTCTATGACATTGTGTCGCATGGGTTCTGTGAAATGAGGGTAAGCATTGATTAACTCCTGCAATCTTTGTATCGGTTCTTGCATATCACCACCTATGGGCTTGTCCGTACCTATATTCAACACTTCTTTGATACCCCCGAAACCAGAATATCGGGATAAAATTTCTTTTTCTTCCGCAGTGGCCTGCCTGCCTTGAACTTGGATTTTCATTGCCGTTTCTATGGCTTCCACGTTCGCTACCAATGATTTCAATTTGTTGTAACTCATAATTTAACCTTTCTTTTTTTCCCTTTTTTCGGCCTGTTTGCGACCTTTGGGATTTATTTTTCTGCCTCCAAAAGGTGGCGGAAACAATCTGACAAGGCTGATGCGGGAAAATACGCTCGACAGACGGAGAGGAAGATTTTTGCGGCTCACTCGCGGCGGAACGCCGGCATTGGCAAGATTGGAGCAGCCTATTACCTTTGCGGGAAAATAAGTCCACGAGAGGTCGCACGGCAGCAGCAAAACGATAATAAATGACAATCAAATAGAAAGGGATGAATAAAACTGTAAAACAGGGGTGTTAAAACAGGGTAACGGACAACCGGAACGGATTGCCCGTACTATATCGGAGGAAGGTGAACTATAAAGGGAGGTGGAATCGGATGGATTGGCCCATCTCTTGATAATTGCAGAATGACGACTGTATTAAATCATGGGGAATGAGTAAGTCTTTTTGATAAGGCAGAATGCAGTTCGGAACAGGCAACCAGAAAAACAATGTTTTTTGTTTGCTTATCCGCCAATCTTTCGTTATCTTTGTCAAAATGAAGACAGCAGACGGTACTTTCGGGTACGGTCATTGTCGTGACATGGAAGATTCATACTCAGCTTGGAAACAGGCGGAGATTGATATATATATTTATACGTTCACTGAACGTCTTGGAATAGAAAACTGACACTTATCAAAAAGACAAGATGTATAGCAAAATATTCATACTGTATGTTTATACAGCAAGGGTTTGCTTATCTGCCTTTTAGGTATGGCAGTACCTCTATTCCGGAATAGCGTGGGTTCATGCTGTCCTTTAGGGTGCAAGGTGGACATAATTCTTAAAAACACATTGAATATGAAACAGATTTCCTTGCACGTGTACCAGTCCATCGACGGTTGTCCGGCTCCTTCGGACAAGCATTTTGATGCGGCTGTGGATGCCTCCAGTTGTGTGCTGATTGACGAAGAAACTTACCTGCGTATTTATATGAACCATTTGGGTTGGCCGATTACGGCGAAAGAGACTTTGGTTGTGACGAACGGCGGCATCGACCTGACGGAGAATGAACGAGTGAAGTTTATCCAAGGAGATGCAGTGGCAGAACTGAGACAGATGAAGGAAGACGGCGACGGTATGGTGGTGGCTTACGGTGAGGAAATCGGGGCTTTACTCTTGGATAACGGGCTGGCGGACGAAATCACAGTGACAACCGTTCCGGTACTAATCGGCGGCGGCGAAAAGGCATTGGAATGCGGATTGAATGACGGCAGAGCTTGGATTGTGCGGTCAAATAAGGTGCTGGTGGACGGAAAAATGAGGACGGTGTACGGGAAGGTCTAATATGACAAATAGATATTATAGCAAAAGTGCAGCAACCAATTGCTGCACTTTTATTATAAAAGACGTGCCCTAAACATGCTAAATAGGCGAAAAGTAAGGCAAGTATATTACTTTTTAAGCCGAATACTAAAAAAGGTAGAGAAAGATATAAGGAGGATGGAGCCTCCGAAGATATAAAAATACAGCAACACCAACTAAATCGGCACATAGGTAAAGCCGGGCAATACATCAGAACTAATAGCGTACTTTGCCATATCACGCTATGGCTGACAAAACAGCCTTTACATGAATGGCAAAGGAGTTAACGCTACGGCTCGGAATATGCGAAAACAAGATGGCTGTTATACGATTGAGCTGCCATAGAGATTTAGAACTTTTAGTCCATTCGCTGTAGCCTTACGATAAGTATAAAACGTACCACCCTTGGGGTTGCCGTCATACTAGGCAATAAGAGACGAACTGTGAAAAACCATATAGTCGTTGCGTCGAAGCAAACAGCCATGGTAGTAGTGTTCGCTCAGGATGATAACATCATCCGAGTTACAGAGAATAGTATCATACCGGGCTTTCATCGCATCGTTCCACCGCTCGGATTGTCCGCGATACGGTACTACGGCAATAACTTGCAGACCTGACAATTCGGACTGCAACGCAAGAGCAACTTCTGCCGCCAGCATATCAAACCCCATGGCACAACCACAGTAAAAATGACGATAACCTCCAGCGTATGCCTTGGTTATCGCTGCCTTTAATTGCAGCTTCAGTTGCTTCCTGTATAGGAATGGAATATTGCGGTGTCCACTGAAGCAAACGGACACTGCCTTATCATACTTTGTCTGGGTCATATTATTTCACTTTGTAATGGGTTCTTGCGAGGAATATACCTCCGAGTACATTAGCACCAAGGCTTTCAAGCTGATTGGCATAGGTAGCATAACTCAGCCCTTTGGTTATCACATCATCAAAGACTACCACAGACCTGCCGTTGAAAAAAGCCGAATCAAACTCAATGACGTTTACCTTACGGACTTCTTTCTCTGCCTTACGGTTTTCGTGAATGGTTAGCCTCTCACCACTCACTGATACATAGTCATAACCATTGATAGCTCCCGTCAGTTCGCATACTCTTTGGCAGAATGCTTTGTAACGTATCTCGTTCTTCTTATCGGTGGATGCCGGTACGGGAGAAAATACAATGTTAGTACATGATGTTCCATAACGTTCGGTCATGTTGGCTGCCGTGCGTTGAGAAACCTCTTCGTATGCCCGTCCATCCTTGAAATCAAAGACTAACTTGCGGTCTGCTATCTCACGCTCACTCACATTGCGTATGCGTGCAGGAAAATACTTACAGAACCATGCCTGTGGCTTGTCCAACTGTTTTTGAAGTTCTATGTCTATCGTCTTTGCCATAACTCTGATAATTTTTCTTTTTCCCTCTTTTTGAAGGCTGTTCAGCCTGCTGAGGGATATTTTCTGCCATCAACTGCCGCCCAAGAATACCGATAAGACAAAACGGGGACAAGAAATACGCTCTGACGTGTCAGAGGAAGATTTTTCGTTCCAGCGATAGTGGCGATTTGATGTTTGGTAAAAGGCGGCTTACTTTGCGGAAAATATGACTACAGCAGAGCTAACCGACAAACAGAATATGCTTTCTTACTACAGGCGGTTGTCATATAGACATGTAGAATAGGTGCAAGATTTATAAAAGGAATGGGTGGGCAGTGGAGCGTCTGTGGCTTGCCGGTCCAAACTTCCCGATGAAGTGACCGTACAACTTAGTCTCAAATCTGGCGAAGCGTAAGCCTTGGCAGTTTGTGACCGAGGTGTACGGTCTTTTCATGTTTGGCTTCCGTAAAGAGTCTTTCACTCACCCCATAGCAGCTCTGCTGCCATAAGGTGAGTGAATGTCTCTTGCGGACAAGTCCTGTGACGCTCCGCTGATGGTGTGGGGCGAAGCTATAAAAACAAACAGACGGCATTGCCGGTTACAAAAGAACAGATAGCAGAGGTCGCTGCAAGGACAACAGATTGGCTTGATTGACACTTGTGGCAAATGTGC
>OICC01000429.1_pt1 | contig 12653 bp, 9 predicted proteins | sample 1581191 | NCBI WGS metagenome assembly OICC01 (sample SAMEA3882535, study PRJEB24775) | human gut metagenome | biome: human-associated habitat; feature: intestine environment; material: feces | place: Netherlands | collected 2009/2010 | reverse complement strand
CGGCTACGAGCCGCGCGTACACGCCTACAACCAGGGCTGCGACTGGCCCGAGCACGTGGACATGATTCTGGGTGGCGGCGGCCAGGACACCGGCCAGAAGAAGATCATCGACGACTTCTTCCAACGCGCCGACCTGCTGCGTTCGCTCGCGGCGGACGGCGTGCCGATGCTGATGATCTGCGGCCTGTACCAGCTGTTCGGCGAGTATTTCGAAACGGTCGACGGCTCCCGACTCGACGGCATCGGCGTGATCGGCGCGTACACGGTCGGCCAGGAAACACGCATGATCGGCAATCTTACGGAAACCTCCGCCGATTTCGGCAAGATCATCGGCTACGAAAACCATTCCGGACAGACGTTCCTGCGTGACGGCGTGCAGCCGCTCGGCACCGTCGAACAGGACGGCACCGGCAACAACGGCGAGGACCATACGGAAGGCGCGCGCGTCCACAACGTGATCGGCACGTACATGCACGGCTCGCTGCTGCCGAAGAATCCCGCGATCGCCGATTTCCTGATCCGCACCGCCGTCGAACGCCGTTACGGCACGTTCGATCCGGCCGCCGCCGGACAGACGGATGCGCAACGGGCCGCCCTGCATCGCATCGACGAAATCGCCGACCGTGCTCGTCGCGTGGCCATGTCCCGTCCGCGCTGACGGCTGCCATGCCGGTTCGCCGGCAATCGCACCGCCTGCGCTGAACGCCGGATATCCGCCACTTTTTATGCGATTGACCGGTTTCGCTCGGCGCAGATGTGAAGAAAATGCGATAGAGTGGTACCACCATCACCTAAAGGAGGACATCATGGCTGATTTTAATTTTGGTGACGGCCTGCGCAAGGTCTTTCTCGCCGGCGTCGGTGCCTTGGCGACCACTGTTGAGAAGAGCCAGGAAATCGTTGACGATCTCGTCAAGAAGGGCGAGCTGACCGTCGAGCAGGGCAAGGCCCTCAACGCCGAACTCAAGCACAAGGTCGAAGAGGCTAAGGAAGCCCCTGAGGCCAAGGATGCAGCCCCGGCCGAAACCGAAGACAAGGCCGAGTAGCTCCAGTCTTTCGTATCGCCGTCTGCCGCGCATGTGAGCGCCCGGACGGCGATTTGCTGTGCCCGCGCGACGCCGGCGAAACGTTCGTCTGGCATCGCGGGCTTTCCAGCCGATTTCCCAACCGTTTGCGAGCAGTGACATGTCTTTGAAACACCCATCCGACAAGCCGGACGCGGCACGCCCCGAAAGCGTGGAGCCCGTCACGCTGTCCGACAGGGTCAACGCGGTCATCAACCCCACGGCCGACCCTTCGCCGGACGCCGCCTCCCAAGCAAACGGACTGACGGATGAGCTTGCCCACGAATCCGCGGACGATGCCGGCGAAACGGACGATACCGGCAAAGCGGCCGGTGCCAACGCGCAATCGTCCGAAACCATCGGCATCTTCGGAGCGCGCAAAGACACGTTCTCCGCGCGCTACCATCTGACCCGCCGCGGCAAACTCCGGCGTCTTGCGCAAATCGCGCAGATCGCCAACAAATTCGACGTGGTTCACGGACTCACGCCCGTCAAAATGCGTCTCATGCTCGAAGCGCTCGGTCCCACGTTCGTCAAGGTCGGACAGATCCTGTCCATGCGCTCCGAAATCCTGCCGCAATCGTTCTGCGACGAACTGTCCAAACTGCGCGCCGACGCCGACCCCATGCCATACAGCACGGTGCTGCAGGTGCTTGAGGACGAATACGGCCGGCCCGTGGACGAGATCTTCGACCATATCGACCCCACCCCGCTCGGCTCGGCCAGCCTTGCGCAGGTGCATCGTGCGAAACTGCTCACCGGCGAGGACGTGGCCATCAAAGTGCAACGTCCGGGCGTGCGCGAAACCATGGCGCAGGACGTGTCCATCATGCGCACCATCGCGGGAATCGCCACCAAAACCATGCGCAGCGCGCAGGTGGTGGACCTGTCCGGCGTGGTCGAGGAACTGTGGGACACCTTCGAATCGGAAACCGACTTCCTCATCGAAACGCGCAATCTGGCGGAATTCAAACGATTCTGCGAACGCTACGAATACATGGACTGCCCGAAGCCGTACCCGGAACTATGCACCGAACACGTGGTGGTCATGGACTACGTGGAAGGCATCTCCGTCTCCCATCCGGACAAGCTGCTTGCAGCCGGCTACGACCTGAAGGAAATCGGCACCAAACTCGTGGACAACTACGCCACGCAGGTACTCGACGAAGGCTTCTTCCACGCGGACCCGCACCCCGGCAACATCATGGTGCGCGGTGGGCAGATCGTGCTGCTCGACCTGGGCATGACTGGCCGGCTCAACGCCAAAACCCGTTCCGTGCTGAAGGACATGATCTTCGCCGTGGCCGAGCAGGATTCCCCCAAGCTTGCCGACGGTCTGCTGCGTTTCGCCGGAGCTGAGGCCGATCCGGAGGATTATCCGGCATTGCTGGCCGATCTGGACGTGATCGTCAAGGAATTCGGCACAGTGGACCTGGCCGAACTGGACATCGCCGCCATGCTGACGGCCCTGACGCAGATGGCGCAACGCCACGGCATCGAAGTGCCGAGCACCGTCACCACGGTCGGCCGCGCGCTGGTCACGTTGGAGGGATTGCTTGACGAATTCATTCCCGACGTGAACATGATCCAGATCATCTCCGACCACATCGCGTCGAGCACGTCGAAGAAGGATTTCGCCAAGGACGAGACGAAATCGCTGGCTCTCGAAAGCCATCAGGCGCTGCACAGTCTGCTTGCCGCCGCCAACGAGCTGAAAGTGGCGTCCCGCATGCTCACGCGCGGCCAGCTGCGCGTCAATATGGAGATGGTCGGTTCGCAGGAGCCGATCCACCTGCTCGCCAACATGGTGAACAGGCTTACGATGGCGCTTATCGTGGTCGGCCTGTTCATCGGCTCGTCGATTGTGTATTACGCGGGCATCAAGCCGGTGATTTTCGGCATTCCGATTGTCGGTTTCCTTGGCTACGTGATCGCGTTCATCCTGTCCGTCTGGATTGTGTTCGACATCTACTTCAAAGGACGCGATTCGAAGAAGCGGTAGCCGGGCGTCTTGCGTTGCGGGTGGCTTGTGTTGCGGCGCGCTCGCATTCGTGTTGGTGATTGCGTTCATATCTGCGTTTGCGATTGCATTTGCGTTCCCGGATTATTCGATGGGACACGGCTTTTTGCTGAATAATCAGACAAGTTGTCAATGATTTCACTCCCCCTAATATGGACCCATTGACGGGGTACTGTTTTGGTGGCATAATGCTCAATGTCGACGATGACATCACCACCCGGTTCCCATGGAGGAGAGGACATGCAGGCCGGGAAATCCCAGCGAAGCGTGCTCGCGCTCGTGATCACCTGTGCCCTGATTCTTGGATTTGGTATCCCCCTTATTCCCCTTGTCGGAGTGGATTCCGCCGAAGGGACGGAGGTCTCCGCCGCTTCCGACGTTGCCACCGTCTCCGCCGAAAACAGCCTGCAGAACGGCAGTTTCGAACAGCCGGACGTGTACCAGTACCGTGAAACCAGCGATGTTCCGTATTGGAAATCCACCACGACTTCAGGCAGCATCGAAATCGGCAGTGTCTTCAAAAACGGCAACGGAGACAATGACTCCCTGCACATGCGCACCGGCGAGAAAGTGGCCGCGGCCGAAGGCAGCCAATTCGGCAAGCCGGCCACGTCGAACGGCAACTATTCGATCTACCAGCGGCTCGCCACCACACAAGGCGCGAAATACCGATGGTCCCTGAAACACAGGGCGCGTCCGTCCGGTTCGAAGAGCGGTTTCGATACACTCGCGGTCATCACCGCGGACACGCATGGCGCCGAACCGCCATCGTTCTCATGGGGTGGCGGCACCGACCTGTTCCACAACATGTTCGAGTGGATGTTCGGCAACGGTTGGGACAGCCCCGGCTGGGCCTTCCCCGACAGCGGCGAAGGCACGTTCAAGCTCTGCTCCGCCACCTTGGGCAACGGAACGGTCAACGGCTACCAGAGCCACTGGTACCGCGCCGGCAATGACTGCTCCGACACCGAGCATTTCCCCATCACCTGGACGATCACATTCGTCAGCAGCGTCTTCAACCAGTACACGCGCAACGGATGGAACGAATACGAAGGAGAATTCGCGGCGGACGGCGACGACACCGTATTCGCGCTGGCGTCCTACAACACGCTCAACGGCAACCTCGCATACGGCAATCTCGTGGACGACGTGTCCGTTGCCGCGGAAGGCGGCGACGGCGGCAACCTCGTGACCAACGGCGGTTTCGAATCGCCATCGCTTACCAAGGACGGCGAAACGGGCTCCGCCAACGCTCCAGCCAACGCCGCAACGCAGCGGCCCGCACCCCGCATCACGCCGCCGATTGGCCGCATAGCCTCACCGTCTCAGTCCGCTAATAAAAGGCGATTAGCCAGTCTTACCGACTCGGCAATCGCCCTTCCATATTTTGTCCCGCGAAAGCCTTTCGAGGCCGACGTGGGTGCCGTTAGAGCGTGGGAATCGCCATATGCAACGACGAAACTGAATAATCGGTGAAATCGTGAGCGAAAACCGGCAAACTGGGCTACGCTCGTAACAAGTGGCTCATTGCGCGCGCAAATGCGGTGAGCAGGGTCAATCGCAAGGGAGGATGCCCATGTCAAAGTCGTTTCTCAAGAAAGCGCTGCTCGGCGGTGCGGTGGCAGCGGGAGCCGCGGTGTGGGCGATCGCCCCGCGTTCCTTCTCCGACAAGCGCCGTCATTATGTGCCGGCCGTTCCGGACGTGTGGTACGCGCACCGCGGTCTGCATGACGCCGGTTCCGGCCTGACCGCGCAATACGCCAACGAAAGCGGCGAATACGTGGCGCTCGCCCGCCGCATGGCCATGAAAGCCGGGTACGGCAGCTCTGATACACCCGGCGTGATTGCCCCTGAAAACTCGCTTGCCGCGTTCGCAGCCGCCTGTGAAGCCGGGTACGGTATCGAACTGGATCTGCAGATGACGCGCGATGGCGAGGTCGTGGTGGTGCATGACGGCGACCTGATGCGTGTTGCCGGAGATCCGCGCCGTATCGCCGATCTCACGTATGACGAGCTGACTCGTATTCCGCTGTTCCCGACCGACGCTCCGGGCGCATGCAAGGCCGCGCCGCTGCCGTTGGCATTGGAGGAACCGCCGCTGGTCACCACGCCGGACAACGCGCCGGAAGGCTACTATCAGCATGTGCCGCTATTCGCCGACGTGCTCAAAGTGGTGGCTGGTCGTGTGCCGCTGATTGTGGAATATAAGTTCGATGACAACTCCAAGTGGGGTCCGCGCGACGTGGAGCTTATGGAGAAGGGCGACGCGTTGCTGCAGGCATACTCCGGCAAGTACGTAATCGAATCGTTCAATCCGGCCGCCGTGAACTGGTACAAGGAAAACCGTCCGGAAGTGTGCCGCGGACAGCTGTCCTGGTGGCCGTCTGGCAAAGGCAAGACGGCCGACCCGGTGGCGCTCGGCAAGGAATACGCGGCCGGCGCGCTGGTGTTCGACTGGATTTCCCGCCCTGATTTCGTCGCCTACGATTGGAAGGGCGGCAACAGCCCGCAGGTGAAGCTGACCCGGTTCATGGGTGCGGTGCCGGTGTCGTGGACCGTGCGCAGCCGCGACGAATACGCGCAGTGCTGCGACCAGTTCGATCGCCACATCTTCGAAGCGTTCGTGCCCGACGAGCAGTAGCCGACTGATAGTTGCCCGGCGAGCGACAGCAGCCGGGCGCTAGTCGACGGACTATGATCGACAGGCGACAGCCGGTTTTATATGGTTTCGGCCTGCCATCGCATGATTGGTGCGGTAGCAGGCCGAATTTTTATTCGATTGATTTATTCCGATTGGCAGCTCAGTCGATCACGCCGTACAGACGGTCGCCGGCGTCGCCCAAGCCCGGCACGATGTAGCACTTGTCGTTGAGCTTCTCATCGACGGCGCACAGCACCAGCTTGAACTTGATGGACGGGTCGAGGTTTTCCTCAACGAACTTCAGACCTTCCGGAGCGCCCAGAATGCACACTGCGGTGATGTCCTTCGCGCCGCGCTCGGCCAGATAGTGGGTGGCCGCAACGAGCGTGCCGCCGGTGGCGAGCATCGGGTCGATCAGGAAGCACTGACGGCCGGTGAGATCCTCCGGCAGACGGTTCGCGTACGTGATCTGCTGGGTCGGGTTCTCCTCGTCGCGCTTCATGCCGAGGAAGCCGACTTCAGCGGACGGAATCATCTTGGTCATGCCGTCCAGCATGCCCAGACCCGCGCGCAGCACCGGCACGATAATCGGAGCCGGGGCGGCGATGTGCTTGCCGATCATCGGAGCCACCGGGGTTTCGATAGGCTTGTCCACGACTTCGATGTCGCGGGTGGCTTCGTAGGCCTCGAGCATCACGAGTTCGGAAACGAGCTCGCGGAACGTGGAGGACGGAGTGTTCTTGTCGCGAAGAACGGTGAGCTTGTGGTCCACCAGCGGGTGGTTCAAAACATGAATATCCATGATTTCTAAGCGTAGTCCATGTATCGGCTGTTCGGCAACGTGCCGGTAGGTCGGGCAGATGAAACCCAGATGAGCGCCGATCGGATGGCAATCGAAAATCGCAAGAAAGCCAGAGAAAAATTCGAAAAACATCGAAAGAGGAGAAAAGCGCCGAACCACGAAAGCGCCTGTCGGCGCAAAGGCCGCTCGCAGCGGCAAAAAATGGAGCCCGGGGCTATGCATGGCCCGGCGCGAATTCCTATTGTACAGTCGCGCTCGACGCTTCGCAGCGCCGTGTCGCGTGGGGTATAAAACGGGGGAAAATTACGGAAAGCGGCGGTGGAAAGCAGTAGTGGAAAACGACAGCGGAACGGCCTATTCCAATCGTCCGCGCCGCCACAGATTCGCCCCGTGGCGGAAATCCTTGGCCGTGGCGAACAGGTTGCCGGCTGTGTGCATCAGTTTCGCCGCCTTCGCGCGCGCCCGCTTCTCAACGGCCGACGGGCGGCTGCCGGCCGCAGCAGACGTAGCGGAACCGTCGGAAACATCAGATGATCCGGCCTCGCTGGAACCGCCCAGCGAAGCCAGTTTGCGCGCTTCGATACGCAATCCCAACGCAACCACGTCGGTGAAGGCGGCGGCCCGCTCAAGTGCCACGGCGAAATCGCCTGTAAACGCGCCGGCCAAAATCGAATCGGCGGTACGTGCGATGTCGTCTTCCGTCGGTGCCTGGTCCACGCCGGCAATCGCGGAAGCGGTGGTGGCGACGGGCTCGCCGACGCGCCACAGTCGCGCGATCGATTCGCGGTTCTTCCGCATCCACGTACGCAGCAGATACAGTCGCCACAGAATGCCCGGCAGCGAGTCGGGGTCGGCATGGCTCCACAGTTCGGCGATCACGTCCACGCCTTCGCGGTCCACCAGCGTCAGCACGCGTTCCACCAGTTCGGCGTCCTGCGTGTGGTGCACGCGGTCAAGCAGCGCCGCGGCCGACGCATGGCACATTTCGTTGATTTCCGCCGGATCGGCGCCGCCGGCGATATTGTCGGCCATCATCTGGTCGAGCTGGCCGGGGCGTGCCGGACGCGGCGAACCGGTGTTCGTGAAACCGGCGGAACGGCTGGGAACGACTGAACCGGAACCGTAGTGCATGTTAGTAGACAATGGGGGAGACCTTCTGAATGTCGATGATGCTGGGGCCTTGCGGTGTGTCGATGATGAACAGCGACATGGCGGTGCCGGTAGGCATGTATGGCGATTTTGCGATGAGCTGCTTGGCAAGCTGCTTGCGCGCGCACAGGCCGCGCAAATGGTCGTACATGCCGCCGATGACCGGCCGGTGCATGCAGATGGCCGTGGTTTCGCGGCTGTTGAGCGTCTGCGTGATCTGCTCGCGGAACGCCAGCCATGAGACCGCCGGATGCTCGGCGAACGCGTCCTCCGTCAACGCGTTGATGTGTTCCATCGGCCGTTCGGTCTGCCAGCTCAGCACCTGCAACGTCTCCTGGCAGCGCAGCCACGGCGAGGTGGCCAGTCGCGTCGGGTTGAAACAGGCGAGCTCGCGGTTGAGGGCAAACGCCATCGCCGCGCCTTTCGGCGTGATCGGACGGTTCGCGTCGGTGCCCTTCCACGACTTGCGCGATTCAGCCTTCGCATGGCGTACGATCAGCAGATTCTGCGCGGTCGCGCCACCCTCCTGCACGCGGTCCACGAACACTGCCAACGTGTCCTTATCGGTCGAATGAGACAGTATTTTGCGCGCCTCACGCACGGAAACCCAGACGATATCGTTGATCTCGCCCACGTCCGCGCGGTGCACCGGGCCGAACGCGTCCAGCAGATGTTCGGCATCGTCGGCGGAAATCGGCTGCGCCATCCAATACAACGTGTGCTTGGTGTCGGCCGTGCAATCGTGCGAATGCCGGGTCTTCTTGCCCTCTTCGGACAACGGGTATTCGACTTCGCACAGATACGGTCCGAGTTTGACCGGCGACCCCGTCTCTTCGCCGATTTCACGCACCGCCGCATGCCGATGCGTCTCGTTCTGCTCGAGCTTGCCTTTCGGCCAGCTCCAATCGTCATACTTCGGACGGTGCACGATACATACTTCAATGCTGTCGAGCTGTTCCTGCGCGGATTTGCTACTGGCGATCGCAGGATCGTTCGCGATATCGCTGCCCGCCTTCCATCGCCATACGATGCCGCCGGCGGCTTCCACGATGCGTCTCATCTTTTCGCTCATATTGTCCTATTCTAGGCTGGGCCGGGCTGGCGGCGGCGCGTGACGTCCGAACATACAGAAAATGGCCGGGCCCGCAAAGTGCGGAACCGGCCATTCGCCTCGATCGATCAGTGCCTTACCGGTCGACGCGTGTGTTTCTTGATGAGGTATTCCTGGCTGTCGACCAGCGGTCGACCTTCCTCATCCTTGCAATGGCGCACATAGGTGCCATCGGCCTGCATATGCCAAGACGCGGTGGAATCGGCCATCTGCAAATCGACGTACTTGATGAGCTCGTCGATCTGCTCCGGAGCCACAATGCGGACCAGCGCTTCGACTCGACGGTCGAGGTTGCGGTGCATCAGATCAGCGGAACCAATCCACACTTCCGGACCGGCCGCAGGGCCTTCGCCAATCTGCGGGCCATCGGAGTTGGCGAACGCGTAAATACGGCTGTGCTCAAGGAAACGGCCGAGGATCGAACGCACGCGGATGTTCTCGGAAAGTCCCGGAACGCCCGGCTTGAGCGCGCAGATGCCACGTTCCACGATGTCGATCTTCACGCCGGCCTGGCTTGCACGGTACAGTGCGTCGATGGTCTTCTCGTCGACGATGGAATTGACCTTGATCTTGATCCACGCCTCCTTGCCGGCGCGTGCGGCGTCCTCCTCGCGGCGGATGCGCTGAATCAGTCCGGAACGCACGGTGCGCGGCGCCACCAGCAGACGGTGGAAGCTCGACTTCGGCGCGTAGCCGGACAGCTGGTTGAACAGGCGGGTCATATCCTGGCCGACCACCGGATCGCAGGTCAGCAGGCCCAGGTCGGTGTAGATGCGGGCGGTCTTCGGATTGTAGTTGCCGGTGCCCACGTGGCAGTAGCGGCGCAGGCCGTCGGCTTCCTGACGCACCACAAGGCTCAGCTTGCAGTGGGTCTTCAGGCCGACGATGCCGTACACCACGTGCACGCCCGCGCGTTCCAGCTTGCGTGCCCACGCGATGTTGGCGTCCTCGTCGAAACGCGCCTTGATCTCGACCAGCGCCAGCACCTGCTTGCCCGCGTGCGCGGCGTCGATCAGCGCGTCGATGATCGGCGAATTGCTGGATGTACGGTACAGCGTCTGCTTGATGGCCAGCACCTTCGGATCGGCCGCGGCCTGCGCCAGGAACGCCTGCACGGACGTCGAGAAGGAATCGTACGGGTGGTGCAGCAGGATGTCGCGCTCGCGGATGGCGGCGAAAATGTCCTGCGCACGGGACGATTCGACTTCGGCGATCTGACGATTGGTGGTCGGAATGAACGGACGGTACTTGAGATCCGGACGGTCGATGCCGCCGAGCTCGAACAGCACGGTCGCGTCAAGCGGCGCCGGCAGGCGGTAGACCTCGTCGGCGCTCACGCGCAGCTGGTCGGCGAGCAGCTGAGACAGGAACGGGCTGGTCTCGTCGGAGATCTCCAAACGGATCGGCGGTCCGAAACGACGGCGCAGCAGTTCCTTCTCCATGGCGTTGAGCAGGTTCTCGGCATCATCCTCTTCCACGTCGATGTCCTCGTTACGGGTGACGCGGAAGGAGCGGGCCTCCTTGATGATCATGCCCGGGAACAGGGATTCCAGGTGGGCGATGATCAGGTTCTCCATGGTGATGAAGCCATAGCGCACGTTGGTGCTCTCGTCTTCGGTCAGATCGTCGACCGGCACGAGTCGGTTCAGGTTGCCAGGAACCTTCACGCGGGCGAAGTGGGATTTGCCGGATGCCGGGTTCTCCACCAGCACGGCGAGGTTGAGGGAGCCGCCGGAAATATATGGGAACGGGTGGGCCGGATCCACGGCAAGCGGCGTCAGGACAGGGAACACCTGCTGACGGTAGTAGCGCGACAGGCGCTCCTGCTCGGCCGCGGTGAGCTTGTCCCAGCTCAGCAGCACGATCTGTTCCTTCGCCAGGTCGGGGAGGATGTGGTCGATGATGTAGTGCGCGTGCTCGTCCTGCAGGCGGTGGGCCTGCTCGCTGATAGCGCGCAGCTGCTGCCTCGGGCTCAGTCCGGAAGCGGCCGTCACGGCGATGCCGGTGTCGATGCGGCGCTTCAGGCCGGCCACGCGGACCATGAAGAACTCGTCGAGGTTGGAGCCGTAAATGGCCAGGAACTTGACCTGCTCGGCCAGCGGGACATTTTTATCCTTGCCCAGCACGAGCACCCGGCGGTTGAAATCCAGCCAGCTCAGTTCGCGGTTGATGAAAATGGTATCCTCTTTCATAATTACTCCCCTTTTCTGGGTTTGTTCAGCTCACATAGACCAGTCCGTCCCAGGAAGCCACGATGCTCTCGCTGAGGCCGGGCACCTTGGCCGCATCCGCAACATGCCGGAACGGGCCGTGCGTGTCGCGGTATTCCAGGATTGCCTGCGCTCGCTTTTCGCCGACGTTTGGCAGGATGCAGAGCGTTTCGAGGTCTGCTGTGTTCAGGTCCACCCGGATGAGCTGGACCATGGGCGTTTCGGATGCTGCCTTTGGCGTCAACCTGGGCGGCGCAAGGGCAGCCGCCAGCAGGATGCAGACCACAGCCGCCGCTGCCGCACACAGCAAAAACAGCCGCTCGTGCCGCCGGGCAGATGCCTGAGAACCGGTTTCCTTCATTGTACCCGACTTTCCTCCAAAAAGAAAGCCCCCTGCACGAAAATACAGGAGACTTTACACAACTTTTACGCAGACGTTTCCGCAGAGCGCACCATGCCATAGAGCAGCTCCGCCGCAGCACAGGCATCGTGGTCGGTGAGGGTGGTCTGCCTGGCGGCAAGGCGCAGCTCAGCCGGGGCATCGGCGGGGACGACGCTATTTCCCGCCAGATGGACCAGCTCTGCCATCTGGGTGCAGTCGGCCAGAACGGTCAGCTGCTCGGCAGAATAGCCTGCCGGGGAGCATACGGCCTGGACCATCGCACTGCCGGACACACTGCCCGGCAGAAGCGCCAGCACATCCGGGCCCATCCGCTCGGCGCGGAGGGTCACGGTGGCCTCGCCCAGCGCCTTTTCCAGCAGCGCACCGGATTCCTCATCGGCTGCAAGCACCGCAGCCGCCTCCGGTGCCAGCTCCTCCGCGATGCGCTGTGCCAGCAGGCGGCAGCGCTCTGCAGCCTCTCTCGTTTCCTTTTCTTTCTCCAACTGCATTTCTGATTTCTCCACTTCTCCGCAGGACGCAGATCCCGCGCTTCGCTTTCCTACAAACTAATATAGTATACCAGATTCCGCCCCGTTTGAGAAGCGCTTTTGCCCATTTTCCTGCGGATACCAGTTCTTTAGCCGAACAGACCGCTCAGCCAGCCGAACAGGCCGGAAGTGCCGCGGCCTGCCTTGCCGATGGAGGTGCCGGGATAATAGTGCTTGAGGATCTTTTTATAATTCATTCCACGCTCGTTGGCATAGCCCACTGCGCCGCACTGGCTCATGCCAACGCCGTGGCCATAGCCGTAGTAGTACATCACCGGAGTGCCGTTGGCATCGGTGCCGAAATCAAAACAATAGCGGGAGCTGACAAACTGACCGAGGTACCGGTAGCTGCTGCCATCGACCGTCAGGGTATTGTACTGCACATAGCCGCCCAGATCCTTGTGGGTGGTGTCGGCGCTCTGGTAAGCCTGCCCTGTCTTGCTGTTGGTGTATTCGGTGTAGCGGTAGTCCTTGCCGATGATGCGGCGCATCAGGTTATGATACTGCTCCTCGTAGGGGCTTTCCACGCTCTGCAAATACGGTACATCGCTGCCCCAGGCATCCTGACCGGAACAGGTGCCGTAGGTGCCGGTCTGGGTGTTGTAGCCTGCGCTGGCCGACCACACCGCGTCAATGACCGAACCGTTGTAGGTCACGACCTCGTCTTTGACCGGCTCGATGGCCTTGCGCAGAGCCTCCCGCGTGGAGGACGGGATCTCATCCACC
>OICC01000417.1_pt1 | contig 12857 bp, 8 predicted proteins | sample 1581191 | NCBI WGS metagenome assembly OICC01 (sample SAMEA3882535, study PRJEB24775) | human gut metagenome | biome: human-associated habitat; feature: intestine environment; material: feces | place: Netherlands | collected 2009/2010 | reverse complement strand
AAAGAAACCAAGTTCGCAAAGGCCGCCGCCGTTACGGATAAATTTATAAATATTTGCATGAGCTTTTGGATTTCCTGTACACTGGAATGCAAAATCTGCAAGGTGTCCACCCTGTGCTTCTTTTACAGCCTCTGTCAGTGCTTCGATTCCTTTGAAGTTCATGAAGTTAACGCTTGTATCTGCTCCCATTCTCTTCGCAAATTCAAGACGTTTCTCATTTCCGTCTACTGCGCAGATATGTTCTACGCCCATAGTACGAAGTACTGCAATGCAGATCAGACCGATTGGTCCGCAGCCCTGAACTACAACTCTGCTGTTGAAACGAAGGATTCCGGTTGTTTTTGCTCTCTCAACTGCATGTACAAGTACTGCACATGGCTCGATGAGGATTCGGGAATCTAGATCCAGATCACTTACATTAAAGAATGTAGTTCCGAAATTTCCACCTCTTAAGAAGATGTAATCGGAGAACCATCCGTTAAGATGTACATCATCATCCGGAAGAAGTCCATATACGTCAGCTCCACCTACGTTCTTCTTGTTCAGGTCGAACATTGTGATTTCCGGATCATCTTTAAAGATCATACAGGTAACGACTTTATCGCCAACCTTTACAGGTTTTCCTGCAGTATCTACTTTAACATTCTTACCCATAGCCACGATTTCACCTGTACCTTCATGTCCAAGTGCTACCGGGATCAGGCCAAATGGATCTCTTTTAAATTCATGTGCATCTGTACCACACACACCGCATCCTTCAACTTTAACCAGGATATCGTCATCTCCAATCGGAGGAATCGGATATTCTTTCAGTTCGAAATGTTCCTTTTCAGTTAATACAGCTACTCTGGCTGTCTTCGGGATTCCAGTTGTTGCTGCCGGTGCAGAAACTGTTGCTGCTGCCGGTGCATTTCCTGTCATGCCGGAGAGAACCTGTTTCACGATTTCTTCTATATTTACATTATTCATGTCCATGTTCTTTCTCTCCTTAACTCATCATCTTTAACGAATGCAAAGGCTGTCTGCCATTACGCAGCGTCTTCTCTTGGTAAATGTACTTGCGCAGGTAAGACCTTCACCTGTACGGCTTGCGATTGTAAATGTACAATAGCCTTCACCGCCAAATCCTAATGCAGCATAGGATGGTGCATTCTTTACAAGGATTGCTGTATCAATTGCTTTCGCATATTTTGTAATATTATCAATATTCTTTGAATGGATATGTGCAGAATGGCGATTTCCGTGTTCTAACCATACTGCCTGTTCCACTGCATCATCAAAATCTCTTGCTCTTACTACACCAAGGATCGGCATCATAAGCTCTGTTGTGATCAGCGGATGTTCCTTCGGTCCTTCAAATACGATACAGCGGATATTTGCCGGTGCATTGACACCGATCATGGAAAGAAGTGTTCTTGCGTCACGTCCGACACATTTACGGTTCAGTTTTCCGCCTGCCAGAACTACTTCTGTAAGTTTATCCTGTTCTTCTTTAGATGCAAGATAACAATCATTCTCAGTTACAAGATAATGCATCAACTCATCTACGATAGAAGAAACTGCTACGATCTCTTTCTCTGCGATACATGGAAGATTGTTATCAAATGTACATCCGTTTACAATGTCTGTTGCCGCTTTACGGATGTCAGCTGTTTCATCAACAAGTGCCGGAGGGTTTCCTGCACCTGCACCAATGCCACGTTTGCCGGAAGAAAGAACTGCAGTTACAACTCCAGGTCCGCCGGTTGCAGCGATAAGCGGGATGTCTTTATGTTTCATCATCACATTGCTTGTCTCAAGTGTAGGTTTCTCTACAGTAACTGCAATGTTGTCAGGACCACCGCACTCTAATGATGCTTCATTTAAAAGATTGATTGCATAAATGGAAGTTTTGATCGCTGCAGGATGAGGATTGAATACAACTGTATTTCCTCCTGCAAGCATTCCCATTGTATTACATAAAATTGTTTCACTTGGATTGGTACATGGAGTAATCGCACCGATCACACCGAAAGGTCCCATTTCAATAAGAGTTAATCCTCTGTCTCCTGACCATGCAGTTGTTGTAATAACTTCTGTTCCCGGTGTCTTATCAGCTACGAGATGATGTTTGAGAATCTTATCTCCTACATTTCCCATACCGGTCTCTTCCACACCCATGCGTGCCATTACTTCTGCATTTTCTTTTATTTTCTTACGAATGCAGGTAATAATTTTTTCTCTCTGATCCATGGACATTTTCTTTACAATAAGCTGTGATTTCTTGGCAGCTTCAATTGCATCATTCATTTCTTTAAAAATGCCATGTTTGCCAGTCGGAGCGTCTGCTATCTGCATTTTTGCCATAACTTCCTGTACAATTTCCTGTACCATATTCTCATTAATTGGCATGAGACTGTCCTCCTTGATTATCTATGCTCTTATTTCATTCCTAACTGAGCCATTACTTGTTTTGTAATCTCAGCAACTAACTGTGCATCAGATGCAGCATTATTCTCTGCCGGTTTTGAATCTCCACCTACGAAATCATACTGATATCCAGGGAATTTCTTGAATTCTCCGTCCTGACATGCTCCACCGCAGTTATGACAGTTCTTGCCGTCTTTGTTCAGGCAGAGGTTTGCCGGATGTTTACCAGCCATACCGAATTTACGACGAATTTCATAAAGTTTCTCAATATTCTTCTCATCAAATTCCTTAGGTCCGCCAAGAACTTTTGACTGATACAGAAGCTGTGCGTAGAACTCAACAGATTCCATCTTCATGTAAGCTGCGTTTAAGTCTGTGCTCCATGTCAGTGCTCCATGGTTCTCAAGAAGAACTGCATCGAAATATGGAAGGTATTTCTCAAGATTATCCGGAATCTCCATTGTAGATGGTGTACCGTATTCAGCGATCGGAACGCATCCAAGTGAGATAACTGCTTCAGGCATGATCGGCTGTGTCAGCGGAATACCTGCAATTGCAAAAGATGTTGCATAAATCGGATGAGCATGCACAACAGAACCTACGTCCGGTCTCTTCTCATAAACTCTCATATGCATTTTGATTTCAGAGGATGGTTTGAATCCCGGGTTAGCCTGGATCACATTTCCTTCTCTGTCTACTTTACAGATATACTCCGGTGTCATAAAACCTTTGGATACACCTGTAGGTGTGCAAAGAAATTCGTTGTCGTTCAGTTTTACAGAGATGTTACCATCGTTTGCAGCTACCATGTTGCGGCTGTAGATTCTTCTTCCGATGTCGCAGATCTGTTTTTTGATTTCATATTCGTTTACCATGCTCATTTTCCTCCTTAAGGCATTGATATAGTTTTTGACGTTTCTACCTGTGATTTTACACTATCGGTCATAAAAAGTCAATACATTTCCGTTGTTTTATGTTGTTTTTACGGGTTTTATTGTGTTGTTTTTGTTTGTTTTTTCTTTTTTTATTCCAATAATCGTATCAGATGCAAAAAATACCTCATCCACCGATCTGACAGTCCAGACCGCAGACCGCATGTACTGCCTTTTTTAATGTTTCCATATGTTCTTTGGACGGTGGTTCCACATTTCCCATCAGATATGGTCTGCCAAGTCCCTCATATTTATCCTGTCCAAGTCTGTGATACGGAAGAAGATGAATCTTGTCCACTCCGGGAAGTGTGTCTGCAAACCTTGCAATCCCCTGGATTTCCTCCACTGTATCATTAAATGTGGGTATCACCGGTACACGGATTACCAGCCTGGTTTTACCGGAAAGCGCCACTTTTCTGGCATTTTCCATCATCAGTTCATTAGAACGTCCTGTAAATTCTTTATGTTTCGCAGGATTTGTATGTTTAATATCCATTAAATAAGTATCCAGATACGGTAAGATTGTCTCAATCGTCTCCCATTTTGCACATGCCATACTCTCGATCGCAGTAGAAATCCCTCTCTCTTTGGCAGCTCTCAGAAGTGCTCCTGCAAATTCCGGCTGACAGAGACATTCTCCGCCGGAAAGAGTCATACCTCCGCCCGAGCGGTAATAGTATACCCTGTCTTTCTCAACTTCTTCAATCATCTCCCTGACTGTCACATCACGTCCGATGACCTTGTCTTCTCCCTGCACTTTCATTGTCTGGATCTTATATTCCTGAGATTCCGGATTGCAGCACCATTTGCACCGCAGGACACAACCTTTCAGAAATACGATCGTCCTTATACCCGGTCCATCATGAATAGAATATTTCTGGACATCAAACACTCTGCCCTTTGTATCCAAATAGTCCATGCTTTTCCTTTCTTATTCTGTTATCCATACATCCTCTGCCTGTCACTTTTACTTCCTGCAAAAAACGTCTGGATCAGAAACCCTGTTCTGTACGACGGATGATGTCATCCTGAAGGGAACGGGAAAGTGTCGTAAACAGTGCACTGTAGCCTGCCACGCGTACTACCAGATGTTTATATTTCTCAGGATGTTCCTGTGCATCCAGCAGTGTCTGCCTGTCAACTACATTAAACTGCATGTGCATTCCCTTCTGGTCAAAGTATCCGCGGATCAGTGCAACGAATTTCTCCAGTCCCTCTCTTCCTGAAAGTGCGGATGGGTGAAATTTCTGATTAAAGAGTGTTCCGTTGGATACAATAAAATGATCCAGTCTGGATACGGAAGTTGCCGCTGCCGTAGGTCCCTTTACATCCTTGCCCGCAGATGGCGAAACGCCGTCTGCAACAGGTGTGTGTGCATATCTTCCATCCGGCGTCGCTCCTGTCTGTCCGCCCAGCGGTACATTTGCAGATACAGGATACAGACCTGCCTGGAACTTTCCGCCTCTTGGATTGTTATACTTCTGAAGCGGTTTGGAATATGTATAGGCAACTTCTCTTGCAAAATAATCAACTTCCGGAATATCATTTCCAAATTTCGGAACTTCATCGATCATATCATGGATTTCTTTGAATCTCTGTGTCTTCTGTTCACCCGGTTTCATTCCCATGAAAGTTTTCAGAAGTCCTTCTGCAGTGGAAGCATCCACATTTCTGCCTGCTTTCTGCATTGCCTTCATGATCATCTCTGTCATATCACCGGCGGACTGCGCATCCAGTCCTTTATCATAGTTCCATGCAAGAGCTTCCTTAAGTTCTTTCATAGATACTTTCTTATCCTCATAGACCAGTTTGCGGATTGCAAAAAGTCCATCTGCCATATTGGCGATTCCAAATCCCTGAGGACCTGTAAAGTTGTAAACAGCTCCACCTTCCTGGACAGACTTGCCTTCTTTCAGACAGTCATCTATCATACAGGAAAGGAATGGTAACGGACAGCGTTCCGCATGAGCTACATCAATAGCATTATCTGCATTCACCAGCAAGGAAATGCAGTATTCCATCTGTTTCTTATATGCGTCAAAGAATTCATCAAAGGTCTTCATCTGAGTGACATCGCCGGTAGGGATTCCCACCATCTCACCTTTATCCATACCATTCGAAAAAACAAGTTCCAGAGGTCTGCACATATTAAAGAATGCGGCATCATGCCACCCTTCTGTCTTACCGGCTTTCTGCGGTTCCACACATCCGATGATATTGTACTCTCTGGCATCCTCCAGAGATAAGCCTCTGTTCTGCAGTGCCGGAATAATCACCTCATCATTGTAATATGCAGGAAGTCCGATTCCTGTTCTCGTAAGCTCGGCTGCCTTTATCAGGAATTCATGCGGAGAACCATTCCATACTCTCACAGAAAGTGATGGAGCCGGAAGATGCACATGCATGGATGCCTGAATACACATAACAGAAAGATCGTTAGTTACATCCTCTCCCTCTTTATTCTGACCACCCGCGATCAGATTCTGGAAAAGGCTATATCCTGCAAATCCTTCCGCTGAAGCCGCATCACGACATTTATTCAGGTCATTTAATTTAACCCAGATGCAATCCATCAATTCCTGTGCGAACTCTCGGGTAATAGTTCCTGCTTCCATATCCTTCTTATAATATGGATACATATACTGATCAAAGCGCCCCGGTGAAATAGAATGTCCACTGGATTCCATCTGAAGAAGCTGCTGTACAAACCAGAATGACTGACATGCCTCATAGAAATTCTGTGCACCCTTTGCCGGTACCCTGCTGCAGTTCTCTGCGATAACAAAAAGTTCCTGTTTTCTTACCGGATCACTTGTCTGTGCCGCCATTTCCTGCGCAAGTTTTGCATATCTGCCTGCATAATCGATCACCGCCTTACAGCTTAAAATCACTGCTTCAAGGAAGTGAGACTTTCTTGCATAATTACCGTCACCGACACTGCATCCATCCAGCTCTTTCTGAGCCTTCTCCATGATTCCCTCAAAACCGGTTTCCAGTACTTCCCAGTATTTAACTGTTACATGTCCTACACCATTGTAAAAATAATTTCCAGGTGTAAAAATATTGTGTTCAATTGCCTTGATTGCTTCCGGTGCCATATAGGAAGTTGCAAGTTCACTGGTTGTTTTCCCTTTCCAATACTTATCTGCCTCCTTAAGTTCGGCTTTGGTCTCCTCAGCAATCTCAAAAGGATCCGCAGTTCTGGTCGCAACTGTATCCAGTTCAGCTTCCAGCCACTCATAAGAGAACTCCGGAAATGTCTGACATCCCCTCGGCGCAATCGTACTGCTTCCGACAATCAGTTCATTGTCACGGATAATGATCGGAATGTTATGAAGAATATGCGCAAAAGCCTTTGCTCTGCGTGTGATGATCGGTTCTCCTTCTGTTTCCTTATAAGATTCTGTGATCAGCTTTGCTCTGGCTGATTCGATCACCGGCATATGTTCATACAATGCATCTACCAGTTTCTGAATTCTGGGAGACTTGGGAATATCTGATGTTTGAAATTTTTCCATGTTACTCCTTTCTCATGAATAAAAGCTGCACCCATACCAGACCCCAATACATTCCGGTATCATTCTGACAGCAATATCCTCCATGTTTTCATATAGATTCATTATACCTTATGGCTATCGCGAAGTCAACATAAATCAACATGTATATTCTGAACTTTTATGTTGTTTTTTATTTGTTTTTTCTTCCGTTCTGGTTGTTTTTGTTTTGTTTTTATGATTGACATTTCATTTTTCTTCAGACACGTTAAAAGCAGCATATCAGGTTATGATCCATAACTCTGATATGCTGCTTTTTAATATCGTATATTGTTTTTTCTGCATCGGATGACTTTAATGAGAATGCTTTTCCATCGCTGCACTCCCATATATTCATATACACTTAACTATTGTTTCCTGTTCTCTTTTTGTTCTCTGGCTTCTCTTACTTTCTCCCTCTGTTTCGTCAGATCGTAATAATCATCTGTAAGAACCCCATGTTTTCGCATCATATCAAACACAGTCTGCTGAGCAGGTGTCATCTTCATGCCAATAGAATTATTATAATCCGTAAGAACGCATCCTGTTTTCTCAATCAGCCAGAACAGCGGAGAATCATCATCCGGGATCATTTTCCAGATTTCGTTCTCTGTCCATGGAAGCAATTCCATCATTCCATGAAGATGTCCTCTGGGTATTCTTACGTAATCGCCGTCCGGCTTGATCAGACCGTCAGAAAAGTTCTCATCCTTAATTTTCATCTCATTTAACAGTTCTTCTGTTATCTTCATCCTCTTTTCCTCACCCTCGAGTATTACTTTTTCCTATTATACGTTTCCCGCCAGAGTTACGCAAGTAAAAAGTCTGAATAGCCTCTTTCCTCAAAAATATATCACGTTCTATAAAATTCCATCTTGATTAAATTGCAAAAAAATTGTAGACTATATATGCACACACATTAATAGTTTTTGTTAATTAAGACTGATTTGAGGTTTCCTCATAACGTCTCAATTATACACACACATTTTCTAAAAAGAGCAGCTGCATCATCCGATGCGCTGCTCTTTTAGTTCCACTGTTTATTTTGTAACTGTTCTCTGCCGTCGACGGCATTCTTTAATGATTTTAACTCTTACTTTTTCTTCTTCAGGAAATAAATAAGTAAAATTATGATAACAATAATCCCGATACCACTAATCCAGATTACAGGATTCTTCATTCCTGAATCTGCTTTTACATTCTTTCCTGATGTTTTCTGACTCTGCTTATCATCGGATTCCTTGTCTTCTGTCGAAGCAGGCGTCTCTGTTTCTTCCGGTGTTGGCGTTGCTTCTTCTGTAGGTGTTGCCTCCGGTGTCGGTGTCACTTTTTCTGTAGGTGTTACCTCTGGTGTTGGTGTGGCTTTCGGAGTTGGAGTTACTTCCGGTGTTGGTGTAACAGCAGCCACCGGAACATTTCCTGATGTGCCTGTAGCCTCCGGTGCATCTGCGGATACATTTTCATTTACGTAATCTGTATCACGATCAAGATTCAGCCATCCCTGTGTCACACCATCTGTGTCTGTTTTCCCCCAGTTTGTTCCGTCTTCTCCCTGAACATACTGAAAAATATGTACAGTTGTCCCATCTGCGATTCCCTCTGTTTCTGAAACCTGATCAAATTTCTCTCCAGGTCCGTTATAAACCGATACGTTTCCATCGTTTCCATGAACCTTTACTTCGAAATCCACATCTTTGCCTCCGAAAGTACGATATTCCTCATTGGCAGCTTCTTCTCTGGAAGCCGGATCCAGATCATCCATAGGAACATATCCGTTCATTCCATGGTAATGTGTATATGCCCATTTTTTTTTGTCTGCTCCATTCTTCTCACCCAGAACGTGAATGGCAGTTCCATTTGGGATCTTGCTGTCATTCAGTTTAACACTCTGAGTGTCTGCTTCATCATAAATATCTACCCCGCCCTGTGTACTCTGTACGATCATATAATAATCTGTTACATAATCCGGATTCTGACCCTTTCCGTCATCCGCATAAACAGAAACCACTGTCAGAATAAAGCACAGTACCATTGCTATTACTGTTCCAAACCTTCTCTTCATAATCTCTTTCCTTCATTTCCTATTTTCTTTTTACAGCAGATGAACTTTTATATTTGCTGTATGTATTTCCATATGGCTCTTTAACATATGCTTTTACCGCATAATAGTATGATACACCTTTTTGTGCTTTTTTGTCCAGATAAGAAGAACTATTTCCATTGGAAATTTTCTTTATCAATTGATAGGAACCACCTTTTTTCTTTCTGTAAATATAATAGCCGTCACATTTTTTCTGAGGCTTCCACCGGATGCGGATTCCATTTTTCTCAGATTTCACAGAAGTAACCTTCTGCACTGCAGGTGCTGCTTTAATCACATCGCCGGTTTTATATTTACCTGAATATCTTTTTCCGGATGCTTCATAATATGCTTTTACTGTATAACGGTATGATGCATTAGCCGTAACCTTACTATCTTTATATTTTAATTCCGATGTCCCGACATCTGCAATTTGGGACCACTTCCCACCTGCTGCAGGTTTTCTGTACACATAATATCCTGTAGCTCCGGAAACTTTTTCCCATGAAATAAGGTTATATCCGGAATTATATGCCTTCACCTGAAATACCGGTGTATCCGGCACCCATGACTGATTCAGGGTCCTTGTATGTGCCTTGATCCTTGCCGTCCAGTTTTTCGTCTTTCCATCTGTCCACCTGGCCGTTTCCGATGCACCCTTATAGAATGTCTGCCCTGTTTCTATCCCCGCCGTACAGGTAAACCAGTTCCCATAACTGGACTTTGCTTCCACTCCAAAGCTGATTTTTTCAATCCCACTGTTTGTGATCACAACAGAATATCTGCTTCCCTGTTTCAAAACCACCTCTGGTACACTGATAGTCTGTACACCTGCGATTGGCTGTTCAAACTCATATGGAGCAGCATATGCAGCGGTCCCGCTTTCCGGGTCATATGGATCTGTCAGATCGGTGTATATCTGAATTTTGTAACAGGCATTGTCACTGTTTGTAACAAGATTAACCTCCCCCAGGACTTCTGCTTTTCCCTTTCCTGCAGTTGTCTCATAAACTGCTGCTACTGACTGTCCCGCCTGTATCGGAATCACTGAAAGTGCTGAAGAACCATCATAAAAATAATTATTCCTGTACTTTTGATCCGAAGCAGCCACTGCCTCTGCACTTACAAGTTTACTGATATTGGGATCCTGATAAGAAAGATAGTAATATCCTCCGTCTCCTTTCTTCTCCCCCCAACTGTTTTTAATGATCCACGCACCATCAGATGTTACATTGGAAACAGGAAGGAAATTATCCTTTGAATACGTATCATCCCATCCGACCACTGTCACAATATGATTAATTACAGTCGAATTTGATTTTCCAACAGGATAACAATATGCAGCTGTGTCCGGATTTACATAACTTTCCTTCATATAAAGCATAATGGATACTGCATGGTCATTCAGCAGCATTTCTTTCATACGTTCCTCACTGTATTTGGAAACAGATGCATTTTTCAGATATGCTGCAGAATTATAAGCCTTACTTTCCGGAATCTGTACAGTCAGATCATTCTGATGCGAAGAATCCGTAGGAAATGGTACATCGGCCTCTGTGGTCATTCCCGACCATGTACTGAGATAAATCGCCGCCAGGTGATCATTACCTCCTATCACGTGATAATTTCCCAGTACATAATTCTTATCATCAGGGGTATTTCCAAGAGGATCATTCTGTCTGTTGGAGAAAAAATATGATAAATGTTCTTCTGACAGATCGTAGGTTCCTTTGTTCTGTGCCAGAAGCGAAGTCTCCATGATTGCTGCCATACCAAAAGCCCAGCAGGTTCCAAATGGATTCTGATTCTTTACGGGCGTAACTAATCCTTCCTTTCTGGCATCATAGGAAGATGGAAATGCAGCCTCCCTGTTTCCATATGCAGCATAAACTGATGTCAGATCACTCTCCACTTCAATTCCCGGATCCAAAGGTTTTAAATTTTTAAAAGGTTCCAGTTCTTCCTTTCTTTCCTCTTCTGTCAACGGACGACCCTTAATATACCTGATTCCGTCTGTACCCTCTTCTGAGTTTTCTCCATCCTGAAACTCCTGTTTTGCATCATCGCTTCCGAACAATTCTGCATCCGATCCCGTATCTGTTCCAAATTCATCTGCCTGTGAACTTTGAAATTCTTTCAGATCTGATGTATTTTCTTCTGTCTCCCTGTTGACTTCGGATCCAAACATTTCCTGACCCGCAGCGGGTACCGATGTACAAACCATTGAATAAGCCAGAAAAACTGACAATGCGCGTATCGCTGTATTTCTTTTTTTCATGTAGTAGTTAACTCCCTTACATAAATATAATATCATTATATCAGTATCTTTTTTGTTTTTCAACCATGATCAATGACAAAAACCGTCGGAAAACAGTAAATTTTCCCTGTTTTCCGACGGCTCTATGTAGAAATGCAGAGCTCTGCCGACAAGAAAATGTCGCCAGGAAAAGACGTCAAATGCCTGTGATGCATTTTCTTCTGTGCATGTGAAAAGTGTGGAAAATGTGTGTGAAATGCTTTATATACTAACTCAGAACAGACTTGAAAATCTTACAGACTCTTCTCTTTTGCTATCCTTATTCTAGCAGAACAAGCATTGTATTACAATGAAAATCGTTCTTTCTTATTTGTGCTAATCTGACACATTGTTACTGTTCACTCCGTTCTAAGCAGCGACGCATTCTCCTCTTATTTGCTGATACTTTCCTTTGCTCTTTTCATCATATCAGCCAGTTCCTGGTATTTTCCTGTGACATATCCATAGTTTTTTCGCTTATGCGGAAGCATACAGTTTGTGCAGTCTTTAATTCCCTTTTCCGTATACCGGAAATTCCCACCGCATTTCTCACCCAAGGCATATAGCGGGCAATAACAGAACAGACAGTTAAAATCATCCGGATCTGCATTCTTATGACACGGAAAAAATTCACATTTCTTATGGCTGAAATAAGAATATTCTTTCCCTTCCCAATAAGGTTTCTCCATTGCTACCTCTCCTCTCCTGTTGCAAGTTTTTATCTTTCCAGAATAATTCCGTTTTCTCAGTCTCCATCAATCCCACCCATCAGAGGACAGAGGACGAAATAAAAAAAATACTCTAATAAATTATCAATTTCTCTTCACATAACAAAGCATTGAAAATTCATTACAGTATTTTTCACAGATCATACATTTAAAATTAATAAGAGGGAGCGATGCTACCCCGGGGTAGAAAAAAATCCGTTCATGAGTGCGCGGAGGGAACGAATAAATCCGAAGTAGTATCGCCTGCCATTTAATCATGTATAATTCATAAAGAACAGGCGCATTCCATAAAAAATGTCTGCCTTCAGATAAAAGCAGACAACACTCCGAAGCTGCGGATTCAACGGAGTTGGTTGTTACACTTTACACGGAAGTTTAACCTCGCCATACCAAGCAGGTTTCCTGGCTCCAGGCTCATCGCTCCTCTCTCCTTCTCATGCTATGGCACAATGGACATTCTGAGATTTGCTCCTCTGTTACAGTGACCGGATCGCTCAGGTTTCTCACCTGATTCCCTCTTTCTGTACTGCTCTTTCTCACAGTATCAGCACTTAATATGTTCTGTATGGAATTATACTGTCATTATAATAACACCCTGCAACAAGCTTGTCAACTATTTATCAATATATTTTTCAATATTCCACACCTTCCGGCAGCGGATCCCATTCATTCAGACCAAGACTCTGTCTGAATTTTGCTTCTTCCAGACTCAGCTTTGGAACATCCTCATTCAAAAACGCTCTCAGCTCATCAATCCCCTCTCCGGTCACATTGTTTACCAGAAAAATTCTTTCACATCCTGCATTCAGCATCCACTGACGCACCATTGGAACATTCGCATAAGGAGAATCTATTTTCGTAATGATTCCTATCAGTGGT
>OICC01000416.1_pt1 | contig 12869 bp, 8 predicted proteins | sample 1581191 | NCBI WGS metagenome assembly OICC01 (sample SAMEA3882535, study PRJEB24775) | human gut metagenome | biome: human-associated habitat; feature: intestine environment; material: feces | place: Netherlands | collected 2009/2010 | reverse complement strand
AAGGGCTCTATACTGAATGTTGGGGTACGCTCAAAAACATTTTTTTCTTATATTTTCAGACTCCACTCACTGCAGTCCCAGACCTTCGTTGCGAATCCCTCATAGAAATCCGGTTCATGGCAGATTAGAAGGATATTTCCTTTGTACGCCGCCAGCGCACGCTTTAACTCCTCCTTCGCCTCAACGTCCAGATGGTTCGTCGGCTCGTCGAGGATTAACACGTTGGAACCCATAATCATAAGCTTTGACAACAGGCAGCGCACCTTCTCACCACCGGAAAGCACCTTAACCTTCTTCACGCCATCTTCACCGGCAAATAACATTCTGCCAAGGAATCCACGCACATACGTTGCATCCTTGTCGTCAGAATACTGTGCCAGCCAGTCTGCGATCACAAGATCATTATCAAACTCCTTCGTATTGTCTTTCGGGAAATATCCCTGTGATGTTGTAACGCCCCACTTGTAGCTTCCTTCATCCGGTTCTTCTTCTCCGGCAAGGATACGGAACAGCGTTGTCGTTGCAATCGTGTTTGGTCCGACAAATGCAATCTTATCGTCATGTCCGACTGTAAAGGAAATATTGTCAAGCACCTTTACACCATCGATTGTCTTGGAAATGTTTGATACAGTAAGGACCTCATTTCCAATCTCTCTCTTCGGACGGAAATCAATATATGGATATTTACGGCTGGATGGTTTGATTTCATCCAATTCGATTTTCTCCAGTGCACGTTTTCTTGAAGTTGCCTGTTTTGATTTGGAAGCGTTAGCAGAGAAACGAGAGATAAAGTCCTGTAATTCTTTAATCTTTTCTTCTTTCTTCTTATTTGCTTCCTTCATCTGTTTCATTAACAACTGGCTGGATTCATACCAGAAATCATAGTTTCCGGCATACAGCTGGATCTTGCCGTAGTCGATGTCGGCGATCTGTGTGCAGACCTTGTTCAGGAAGTAACGGTCATGGGATACAACGATAACAGTGTTGTCAAAGTTGATCAGGAATTCTTCCAGCCATGCGATCGCATCAAGATCCAAGTGGTTGGTAGGCTCGTCAAGAAGCAGGATATCTGGGTTTCCGAACAGTGCCTGTGCAAGAAGAACCTTAACCTTCTCAGAACCTGTCAGGTCTTTCATCAGTTTATAATGAAGCTCTGTCTCGATACCAAGTCCGTTCAGAAGGTTGGCAGCATCAGATTCTGCTTCCCATCCATCCATTGTAGCGAATTCAGCTTCCAGCTCACTTGCTTTGATTCCGTCTTCATCTGTGAAATCTTCTTTTGCGTAAATTTCTTCTTTCTCTTTCATGATTTCATACAGACGTGCATTTCCCATGATAACTGTATCAAGAACAGGGAATTCGTCATATTTGAAATGATCCTGCTGAAGGAAAGAAAGTCTCTCGCCCGGGGAGATAACTACATCACCGGATGTCGGCTCAAGCTGTCCGGAAAGAATCTTAAGAAATGTAGACTTACCGGCACCATTCGCACCGATCATTCCGTAGCAGTTCCCTTCTGTGAATTTGATGTTAACATCTTCGAACAGCGCCTTTTTCCCGACGCGAAGGGTTACGTTATTTGCACTAATCATTTGAAAGTCTCCTTGTAAATAAATTAGAATTGTGATTACGTTGTTATAATTGTCCTTTTTCAAATACGTGTGAATAAGAACATACCAATCCATATATTAACATAGAAGAAAGGGTGCTGACAAGTACTGAAATAGAAAAATGCATACGAAAAAAGCAGGGCAAACTGTGTGAAAATGTATAAGAACTAATCCTTGTTCTTTCCATTGTAAAAAGTTATAATGTTACTAAGAATCTCACAATATAAATAGCAGTAGAAAAGAGGAGAAACCATGGCACTTAAGAAAGCAACAATCGTACTGGAAGGTGGAGCAACAAGAGGCATATTTACTTCTGGTGCTCTGGATTACCTTATGGAACAGGATATTTATTTTTCAGATGTGATCGGTGTGTCTGCCGGCGCATGTAATGCAGTAGATTATGTTTCCAGACAGCCGGGACGTACAAGAGACTGTATGATTCCGAATACAAAAGATATGAAGTATATTAATGGAGTGAAAGATACGATCAGGGAGAAAAGTCTGATGAATATGGATTTGATTTTTGATAAATATCCGAATGAACTGATCCCATTTGATTTTGATACATATTTTCAGTCAGAGATGCACTGTGAGCTGGTAACGACAAACTGTCTGACTGGAAATGCAGAATATATGACGGAAACAGAAGATCCTGACCGATTGATGAAGATCTGTCGTGCATCAAGCAGTATGCCGCTTGTGACTCCGATGGTGAATATTGACGGTGTCCCGTATCTGGATGGCGGACTTGCAGATTCTGTTCCGATCCATCGTGCACAGAAGCTTGGGAATGAGAAGATCATAGTGATCCTGACGAGAAATCAGGGCTATCGTAAGAAAGTGATCTCACCGGCAGTGCAGAAGCTTTACAGACAGGCATATAAGTCCTATCCGAATGCAGTCCGGACAATCTTCAGAAGAAGTTTTATCTATAATAAGACGATGAATTATCTGGACCAGCTTGAGAAGCGTGGAGAGATCTATGTCCTTCGTCCACATGTAAAACCAGTATCACGGCTCGAACAGCATCCGGATGTCCTGCATGCATTTTATGAACATGGATATCATCTGATGGAGCGAAAGACAGAAGAAATGCTGAAGTATCTTGAACAGTAATAAAAATAAATCGACTTGTTAAAAGAAGAGAGAAAAGGGAGTTGAGTTATATGAGAGAGATTTTAGAAGAAACTCAGAACCGTGAATTATCGTGGCTTCGGTTCAATCAGCGCGTTCTCGAAGAAGCACGGGACGAGACAGTTCCTTTGATGGAACGTATGAAATTCGTAGCTATTTTCACAAGTAACTTAGACGAGTTTTTTATGATCCGCGTAGGAAGTCTGTATGATATGGCATCAGCAGACAGCAAAAAGATCGATCAGCGATCCGGTATGACAGCAAAACAGCAGTTAGATGCAATTTATCGAGCTGTTTCCCCACTTTACAAGGAACGAGATAAGACATATGCAGAGATCAAGAAACAGTTAAGTCCGTATGGTGTCTGCGGTCTTGACTTCAAGGAACTGGAACAGCAGGAGAAGAAGTTTGTAAAGAAATATTTCAAAGAAGAAGTAATGCCGGTGCTTTCCCCACAGATCGTAGATGCGAACCATCCGTTCCCACATCTGTTAAGTAAAGAACTGTATGTGGTTGCGAATCTGAAGCAGGGAGACAAGACGATGCTCGGAATCATCCCGGTACCACAATATATTTCTAATATTCTCTATCTTCCGGGGTATGACATCCGTTATATCCGTATGGAAAAGATTATCCTGGAATTTATTGATCTTGTTTTTGACCAGTATCAGATCTCAGACAAGAACTATATCCGTGTAACGAGAAATGCAGATGTATCACCGGATGATGAAGCTTATGCAGACAGCGGAGATTTCCGTCATGTGATGCAGGAGACACTTCATAAGAGAAGAAGGATGGCCGTTGTCCGTCTTGAGGCAGCCAATTCTCTGAGTAAAGAGATGGAGAAATATTTCTGTGAGAAATTCAATATCCGCCCGGAATGCATTTTCCGAACAAAGATGCCGATGAAGCTGGACTTTATCTTTGCAATCGCTGATAAACTTCCGGATTCGAAGAAAAAAACGCTTGTGGATGTACCATTTTCTCCGCAACCGTCTTCCATGCTTGCAGAGGGTAAGGTGATTCCGCAGATAAAGAAGAAAGAGGTACTCCTTTGCTATCCATACGAAAGCATGGAACCGTTCCTTCAGCTGATCAAAGAAGCATCAACAGACCCGGAAGTTCTGACGATCAAGATCACAATCTACCGTTTGGCGAAGAAAGCACGACTCGTAGAATATCTCTGTGCAGCGGCTGAGAATGGAAAAGAGGTTACGGTCCTGATCGAGCTGAGAGCACGTTTTGATGAGCAGAACAACATTGACTGGTCCGAGCGTCTGGAAGAGGCCGGATGCCGTGTTCTGTACGGATTCGAGGGTTATAAGGTACACTCCAAGATCTGCCTGATCACATACAGAAACCGTACCGGAATTCATTACATTACACAGATTGGAACCGGAAATTATAACGAAAAGACAGCGAAGATGTATACCGATTACTCGCTGATGACAAGCAGACAAGAGATTGGTGAAGACGCAGCAGTCTTTTTCCAGAATATGTCGATCAGCAATCTGAATGGAGTTTACAAGCATCTGATTGTTTCACCGACAAGCCTGAAACAGAAAGTACTTGCCTTGATGGATGAAGAAATTGCAAAAGGTGAGAACGGAAGAATCATTATGAAAATGAATTCTGTTACGGACATGGATTTCATTCGCAAAGTAACAGAAGCATCTCAGGCAGGGGTGAAGATAGATCTGATCGTGCGTGGGATCTGCTGTATCCTCCCGGGAATCAAGGGAAAGACAGAGAATCTGCGTGTGACAAGTATCGTCGGAAGATATCTGGAGCATCCAAGACTTTTCGTCTTCGGAAAAGGAGCAGATGCAACAGTTTATATTGGATCTGCTGATATGATGACAAGAAATACAGAGAAGCGTGTAGAAGTCGCGTGCCCGGTCTATGATGTAGAGATCCGGAAACGCCTGTTCCATCAGCTTCATGTAATGCTTTCTGACAATGTGAAAGCCCGTGCGATGACAAGTGACGGAACATATGTGAAGAAACCGGTGGAAGACGGAGCAAGTCTTGTGAATGCACAGGAGACCTTTATGCGAGAAGCATCACAGGCAAAACGTCCGGCTGCAGCCAATGTGCCGAAGAAGAAAAAAGAAGGATTCTTAACAACCGTACGGAAGATTTTCAGAAAAAAACAATAGAAGGACGAGAGATGGAGGAGCAGAGAAAGATGAAACCGTTACAGAAAAAAGACTTTGGAAAGACATCGAAAGGGGAATTGGCTACCGTATATACACTGGAAAATGAAGCAGGAATGCAGATCAGCGTATCTGACTTCGGAGCAACACTGACAAGTGTACTTGTTCCAGATAAGGATAACAATCTGGTAGAAGTGACACTTGGATATGATGATGCAACCGGATATGAAGCCGGACTTGGAAATGCATTCGGAGCATCTGTAGGACGTAACGCAAACCGTATCGGTGGGGCAGTGATCGAGATCAATGGAACAGAATATCACTTGACAAAGAATGACGGAGAGAACAACTTGCACAGCGGACTTGATTTCTATCACGGAAGAATGTGGAAGGTTGCGGATGCAGATGATACTCATGTAACATTTGAGATGGACAGCCCGGATGGGGATCAGGGATATCCGGGAGCACTTGTTATGAAAGTGACCTATTCTCTGGATGAAGAGAATACTTTGATGATCCACTACGAAGCAGAGCCGGATCAGGATACGATCATCAATATGACAAATCACAGTTACTTTAACCTGAACGGACATAAGAGCGGAGATGTTCTGAATCATACATTATGGCTGAATGCGGATGCATTTACACCGGCAGACGCAGCATCCATTCCGACAGGTGAGATCCGCAGTGTGGAAGGAACTCCGATGGATTTCAGAACAGATAAGACAATCGGAAAAGATATTGAAGCAGATTATGAACCGCTGGTATTCGGAAATGGATACGACCACAATTGGGTATTGAAAAATGAAGGCGAATTTGATAAAGTAGCAGAAGTGGCCGGGGATGAAAGTGGAATCCACATGAGTGTACTGACAGACCTTCCGGGAGTGCAGATCTATACCGCGAACTTCCTTGACGGAGAGAAAGGAAGAGACGGTGCTGTTTATGAGATGAGAGATGCCATCTGTCTGGAGACACAGTACTATCCGGATGCAATCCACCACGAGAACTTCCCGGGACCGATCTGTAAGAAAGGTGAGAAATACGATACCCGCACTGCTTACAGATTCCGTGTAAAATAATGGAATGGAAGATAAATAACTAGTTTATGGGAAAATCAGTATACATTGCGGAGAAACCGAGCGTTGCCCAGGAATTCGCAAAAGCATTGAAACTAAATACAAAACGACGGGACGGATATCTTGAGTCAGACGAAGCCATCGTCACCTGGTGCGTCGGCCATCTGGTGACGATGAGTTATCCGGAGGAATATGATCCGGCACTTAAGAAATGGAACCTGCAGACGCTGCCATTTATCCCGGAAGAATTCAAATACGAAGTCATTCCGTCAGTGGCAAAGCAGTTCCAGATCGTCAGTGGGATCCTGAACCGGGAAGATGTCGATACGATCTATGTCTGTACCGACTCCGGGCGAGAGGGAGAATATATCTACCGTCTCGTAGAACAGGAAGCACACGTGGAGGGGAAAAAGCGCCGGAGAGTGTGGATTGATTCCCAGACAGAAGAAGAGATTCTTCGAGGAATCCGTGAAGCCAAAGATCTGTCAGAGTATGATAACCTCGGAGCATCTGCCTACCTGCGCGCCAAAGAAGATTATCTGATGGGAATCAACTTCTCCCGTCTGCTGACCTTGAAATATGGCAACAGTATTTCAAATTTTCTGCAAACGAAGTATTCTGTTGTATCTGTAGGACGTGTTATGACGTGTGTTCTTGGCATGGTTGTGCGCAGAGAACGTGAGATCCGTGATTTTGTCAAGACACCGTTTTACCGTGTACTCAGCACAATTGATGCACAGGGGCATACGTTCGAAGGTGAGTGGAGAGCAGTGAAAGGCTCCCGCTATTTTGAGTCCTATGACCTTTATAAGGAAAATGGATTCAAGGAGCGCAAGAAAGCGGAAGAATTGATTCAATACCTGCAGACACCGGATGACGAGTCTGTAAATGTAGCAGGAACACAGGGACAGTCAGGATTGAACTGCAGGATCGAGTCGATTGAGAAAAAGAAAGAGAAGAAGAATCCCCCTCTTTTATATAACCTGGCGGAGCTTCAGAACGACTGTTCTAAGAGATTTAAGATCAGTCCGGATGAGACACTGCGAATCGTGCAGGAGCTGTATGAGAAAAAACTTGTGACTTATCCGAGAACAGATGCCCGTGTTCTGTCTACCGCAGTGGCAAAGGAAATCACAAGAAATCTGAACGGGTTGTCAAAATATCCGATGGCGGCACCGTATATGCAGGATATCCTGAATTTTGGAAGCTATAAGACACTTGCCAAGACACGTTATGTGAATGACAAGCAGATCACAGACCATTATGCAATCATTCCCACAGGACAAGGGTTGAATGCATTGAGTACTGTTTCATCTACTGCGAAGGGTGTGTACGACCTGATCGTGCGAAGATTCCTAAGTATCTTTTATCCGCCGGCAGTTTACCAGAAGGTTGCTATCGTGACGAAGATCAAAGAAGAAAGCTTCTTCTCAAGCTTCAAAGTACTTGCTGAGGAAGGTTATCTGAAAGTGGCAGGCATTCCGAAGAAGAAAGCTTCTCAGACAGCCACAAAAGATAGCAGTAATGGAAACAGTGAGAATAATAACAATGATACAAATGACGAGGCAGGTTCCGATTCTTCCGATCAAAGCCTGGACACCGGATTGTTCGAGGTGATCAAGTCATTAAAGAAGGGTGCAGTCCTTCAGGTCAGAGCATTGGATATCAAAGAAGGAGAGACATCACCTCCGAAGCGTTATAATTCCGGTTCCATGATCCTGGCAATGGAGAATGCAGGACAGCTGATCGAGGACGAAGAACTTCGTGCCCAGATTAAAGGAAGCGGAATCGGAACAAGTGCGACAAGAGCAGAGATTCTGAAAAAGCTTGTGAATATCAAGTATCTTGCATTGAACAAGAAGACACAGGTGATCACACCGACGCTGCAGGGAGAGATGATCTATGATGTTGTAGACCATTCCATCCGGTCACTCCTGAACCCGGAACTTACAGCAAGCTGGGAGAAGGGACTGAACTATGTGGCAGAAGGTTCCATCACATCAGATGAATATATGAGAAAACTAGATCATTTCATCACCAGCAGAACCGTTGGGGTGAAAGGGCTGAACAATCAATATCAGCTCAGAGCCTGCTATGAAAAAGCAGCAGGATTCTATCCGTCTGTAAATAATAATAAAACGACAGGTAGAACAAAAACAGGAAACAAAAGTAAATGACACAATAATAAGACATAAATGTAAGTCGGTTCTAACCGGCAGAAAGGAATTACCATGTTAGAAGCATTAACAGTAAAAGAAAATTATTCATTAGACCAGACAATCGCAAAAGATATCTTCAACGGAGTTACTTATCCGTGGGAAGTACTTCCGAAGATCAGCAACTTCATCCTTGAACTTGGAGCTACATTGAGCGAGGACGAATACGAGAAACGCGGAGAAAATGTATGGGTAGCGAAATCTGCAAAGGTTGCTCCGACTGCATTTATCAATGGACCGGCAATCATCGGAAAGGATGCTGAGGTTCGCCACTGTGCATTTATCCGTGGAAATGCGATCGTAGGAGAAGGAGCTGTTGTAGGAAATTCCACAGAGCTTAAGAATGTGATCCTCTTTAATAAAGTTCAGGTTCCGCACTATAATTATGTAGGTGATTCTGTTCTTGGATACAAATCTCATATGGGAGCCGGATCAATTACATCTAACGTAAAATCAGATAAGAAACTTGTTGTGGTAAAAGCCGGAGAAGAGAAGATTGAGACAGGCATGAAGAAGTTTGGTGCAATGCTCGGAGATGAAGTAGAAGTAGGATGCGGAAGCGTTCTGAATCCGGGAACAGTTGTTGGAAATCACAGCAACATCTATCCACTTTCTTCTGTACGTGGATTCGTTCCGGCAAACAGCATTTACAAAAAACAGGGCGAAGTTGTGACAAAAGAAGAAAGATAGTTGAAAATAGAAAATGATAAGAATGGCTCCTGTGTGATGACATGGGAGCTATCTTAGACAGGAGGAATAAAGCAGATGAATAAAGTGGGTTTTATCGGTGTAGGAATCATGGGAAAATCCATGGTCAGAAATCTCATGAAAGCCGGATTTGAATTACATATCTATGCAAGAACAAAGAGTAAAGTAGAAGATGTGATCGGCGAAGGAGCACAGTTCCATGAGTCAATCAAGGATTGCGTGCAGGATTGTGATGCAGTTATTACGATCGTTGGGTTCCCACAGGATGTAGAAGAAGTATATTTTGACGAGGGGAATATCTTAGACAGTGCAAAGGAAGGCGCTTATCTGATCGATATGACAACAACAAGTCCGCAGATTGCTGAGAAGATCTACGCGGAAGGCACAAAGCGAGGTTTCCATGTGATGGATGCACCTGTCACAGGCGGAGATACAGGAGCGAAAGCCGGAACATTGTCCATCCTTGTTGGCGGAGAGAAAGAAGATTACGAAGCCTGTATGCCACTCTTTGAGGCAATGGGAACAAACATTAATTATCAGGGTAAGGCTGGATGCGGACAGCACTGCAAGCTGGCGAACCAGATCATGATCGCCGGAACACTGTCCGGTGTGTGCGAGGCACTTACTTACGCAAAAGAACAGGGACTGGATCCGGAAGTATTCATGAAGTCCGTTGCGACAGGTGCAGCAGGAAGTAAGCAGCTTGACACATTCGGACCAAAGATCTTAAAAGATGATTATGCACCGGGATTCTTTATGAAACATTTTATCAAAGACATGAAGCTTGCACTGATCGAAGCGAACAGAAAAGGACTTTCCCTTGATGTACTCAGTATGGTTCTTGCCAATTACGAAGAACTTGAGCAGGAAGGATACGGAGATCTCGGAACACAGGCGTTGATGAAATTCTACGATGAAGAACATCGGAACATGGAAGAGTAAAAAATCTGTGAATGATAACCGTAAAAATTCTGTTAAGAATCAACAAAACAGGACTTCCGGTAAAAGGATATTGCAGTGGTCCACTTGGTGGAGACCAGCAGATTGGTGCGAAGATCGTAGAAGGACAGATTGATTTCATGATCTTCCTGTGGGATCCGTTAGAGGCACAGCCGCACGATCCGGATGTAAGAGCATTGTCCCGTATTGCCGTTCTTTACGATATCCCTACAGCTAACAATCTTGCAACAGCAGATTTTATGTTGAAGTCTGAATTTATGAATTCTACATATGAAAGAAAGGTAGAGAACTTTAACAAGACAATTCAGGATCGCGTTGCGGAGATGAAATAAAATAATTTAAGTATTAAAAAAATACCTGCAGATATCAATTTTGACATCTTGCAGGTATTTTTATGGATTTTTACAGAAGTCCTTTTTCACGCTTCTCAAGAAGAGCATGAATCTTATCTGTCGGGCTGATAACGGAGCTGATCGGCACATCATGGTTCAGGGAATCAATGATCAGTGCGATAAATTTACTCATATCAGCTTTTACAAAGTAAGGTTTTTCATAAAGTTCCGGTGGGAGATATGTAAGGTTTGTTGTAATAACTTTACTGATATATCCCTTATTGTAATACTCATCGAATTTATCAAATCCGTCTGTGAACAGTCCGAATGTTGTACATACGAAGACACGTCCGGCGTTACGATCTTTCAGCTGTTTTGCAACATCAAGCATACTCTCTCCGGAAGAGATCATATCGTCAACGATAAGAACATCCTTTCCTGTTACGTCATCACCGAGGAATTCATGGGCAACGATCGGGTTCTTTCCGTTTACAACTGTAGAGTAGTCACGACGCTTGTAGAACATACCCATATCAACACCAAGTACATTAGAGAAGTAAACTGCACGGTGCATAGCTCCTTCATCCGGGCTGATGATCATCAGATGTTCTTTGTCAGCTTTCAGATCCGGTACTTCACGGAACAGTGCTTTTAAGAACTGATACTGTGGGTTAAAGCTGTCAAATCCACTAAGTGGAATTGCATTCTGTACACGTGGGTCATGAGCATCAAATGTAATGATGTTGGATACGCCCATTGCGTCCAGTTCTTCCAGTGCAAGAGCACAGTCCAGAGACTCTCTTCTTGTACGCTTGTGCTGTCTGCTTTCGTAAAGGAAAGGCATGATAACATTGATACGGCGAGCCTTACCTGTTGCAGCAGCGATAATTCTCTTCAGATCCTGATAATGGTCATCTGGAGACATATGGTTAAGATGTCCGTTTACTGTGTAAGTCAGGCTGTAGTTGCATACATCAGTCATGATAAAAAGATCAGTACCACGGATTGTTTCTTTCAGGATACCCTTAGCTTCACCGGAACCGAATCTCGGACAACTACAGTCTACCTGGTAATTGTTGGCCTTATAGTTCCTGTAAAGTGGGGATTCTGTTACTTCGTTGATCGTGTTCTCACGGAAGGAAACAATATAATCATTTACCTTCTGTCCCAGAGGTTTGCAGCTCTCCATAGCAATCAGTTTCAGAGGTGCAATCGGGAGTGTGTTTTCTAACATTTCGATGTTCGTCATTTTCTTCTCCTCAGTGTGAATTAATTTTTAACCGTCTTAAGAAATCAGACAGTAACGTGAATTGATTAATTAGAATTAACAGATTAATCATTATACATTTAACGTTATACCATTTTTCAGGAGAAAATTCAAGGAGGGCAGGGCGGAGAGTGGACGATAAAATGTATTTTTTGCAGAACAAGACAGAAAATAACAAACTTGCCTTTTATAAGGTGCAATGGTAGAATCTTAAGTAGGAAAATGTGCAGGATGAAAAGGAGCGATGATATGCCGAAAGTATTCAATACAGCAGCAATATGTATCCCACAGGAACATTACATGGTTAATCTGGATAGCAGAGTGAGAGAGATAAAGAAACTGGTTGATGCAGGGAAATATTTTACGATCAACCGTGCACGGCAGTATGGGAAGACAACAACGCTGAGAGCTTTGTATAGAAATCTGATGAAAGACTATTATGTGGTTTCCTTGGATTTCCAGACATTTGGAAGTGCTGAGTTCGAAACAGAAAGCAGATTTGCAAATTCATTTGCAGATTCCATTTTGGAGGAGTTTGAGAGAAGATACAGAGAGTTTCCAAAGAAAATGGAAGAATCTTTAGAGAACTTAAGAAGAAAAATCAGTGAGCGTCCATTAAATGAGAACTTTACACTTCGTTCACTTTTTGGGTATCTGAGTGATCTTTGTGCTTCCGCTGATAAACCGATTGTAATTATGATTGATGAAGTAGACAGTGCGTCGAATAATCAGGTATTCTTAGACTTTCTGGCACAGTTGCGGGCTCAATATATCGACAGAGATATTCAGCCGGCATTTCAATCTGTCATCCTTGCAGGAGTGTATGATATTAAGAATCTGAAAAGAAAACTCCGGCCGGAAGAAGACCACAAATATAACAGCCCATGGAATATCGCAGCAGAGTTCACCGTCGATATGAGCTTTTCCAAGGAAGAAATTGCAGGAATGCTGGAAGAATATGAAGCGGATTATCATACCGGCATGAACATAAATGATATGGCACAATGGCTGTATAATTATACCTCAGGATACCCATTTCTTGTATCACGCCTTTGTCAATTGATGGATGAAAGAATAAGTCAGGAAGAGGCATATCCTTCACTTAGCGATGTGTGGACAAAAAAAGGCTTCGAGGAAGCTGTCCGCATGCTTTTATCAGAAAAAAACACGTTGTTTGAATCTTTATTCAATAAGTTAAAGGATTATCCGGAACTGAACCAGACCATTCAAACGATTCTCTTCACAGGGAAGAGTATTGCATATAATGCAGATGAGACATCCATTGATATTGCGACAATGTTTGGCTTTGTGAAGAATCAGAATGGAAAAGTTGTGATTGCGAACCGGATCTTTGAGACACGATTATACAACTATTATCTGTCGTCCGTTGAAATGCAGAGTAAAGAT
>OICC01000403.1_pt1 | contig 13094 bp, 20 predicted proteins | sample 1581191 | NCBI WGS metagenome assembly OICC01 (sample SAMEA3882535, study PRJEB24775) | human gut metagenome | biome: human-associated habitat; feature: intestine environment; material: feces | place: Netherlands | collected 2009/2010 | reverse complement strand
CTTAATCCAATACCCCAAGTCTTTTCTAAAATCATGGTTTTTGTCCCAGTCCACATAAAATCCGACATGGCACGTTGATGTGCTATCAAAACAACTCTGATATTCTCCGAATTTTACCGGCGCATAAACTTCCCCAAAATGGTATTTAATTATATCTCCTTCCCATATTTTCTTTCCACTCTTGTCGGTTAATCCTGTATACTGGCAAATGGTATCTTCATCAACCAGAAATTCACCCTCAAGGCTTTTATCGTAAATATAATCTTTATCACTAAGATAGCCATACACCCATGTTTCATTGAGATGCTCATTACTATCCATTGTATGGATATGTTTCGCTCTGAAAAGTATTTCTCTATTCATATTCTTCCGCAACCTCGCTTAACTACCGGAATGTCCGAGAATACCACCGTAGCCCGCTCGTTTTCGGATGCCGCTACAATCACAATCTCTATGTCATCATATCCAAGCATGAATTCCGGAATGAGGTAGATTCCGTACTGCTCGACAGCTCCGTGATTGTTCCTCATGTAGCCAGACACAAATTCTAACTTTTCATCCAACAGTTTGTGTGCTTCCTCTTCATCGTACCGCTTTGTCAAGTGTGTGATTGCCTGCTCTATGCTCAAACTTCCTGTCCACCAGAAAAACGGCTTAATTTCTTCGATATGCTCAAACTTGCTATCTGTTATAATCTCTTTCATCTGTTTCTCTCCTTCTGCTTCATCCACCTTACGCATTTTCTTGATATATTCACGGACTGTCTGGACCGTTGAAAGCACTCCGTCATAAAAAGGATCGATTCTTTCATGCTCTGCAATTGTTGCTTTTGTTTCCTCTTCTGCCTGATCCAGCCAATCAACCAAATCTCTCGCGTCTCTTTCTGTCATATCTTCTCCTTCTTTCCATTTCATCTCTTTCTTCGCAGTACATTAATCCCACATACTGTCCATAACTCATTCCTTCCTGTCTTGCTTTTGCATTTATCTCAGCTAATTCGCTTTTCCAAGCTGTTGATTTCTGTCTTTTTGGCACTTGTCTGCTCCTTTCTCCTCCCTGCCGCATCCAGGGAGGAAGTCTTTGTTGTCATGTTGCAGTATTGTGACATACTTTTATCTCCACGCCATTCAGCGGAGGTAACTATAAATAATTTTTCTTATATCTCGCCATCCACTCTTCTCTCGTATGTGTCTGCTCATATTCTGTCTGTGCTATTCTGCAGAGTAGTTCCCGCATTTCTCGGTTATTGTGGACCGCTTCCGGTCCTTCTTTGTGATGATTCCGACACAGATCTACCTTGAGTCCATCTGCCTCAGATAGTTCGCGCTGTCCGGATCCGAACATGATATGATGTTCCTCTGTGTACTTCTTGGAAGGATCGTCATAGAGTATCAAACAGAGATAGCAGACTCCCTTTCTACTCTTGAGGATGCTCTTTTTATGTGATTTCCTTTTTTTCTTGCAGGCTAATTTCGGAAATGCCATGTCTGAATAATCGATGCTCATAAGATATACACCCCAACTAAGTTTTTCGGATCTCCTTGCATTCGATCAAACCATATGCACGGTTCGCATACTCCTTCAATGTCTTTTCTCAGCTCTTCTGCGGAATCTGCCAGCATGATAATGTTCGTCGGACTGCTGCAAGCATAGACTCTCGCAACATATTTATCCGGTATATCCCGCGGGTGCTTATAAATTGCAATTGATGGTATCGCTATCGCTGATAAGTCCACCTCTCGAAAGCTATGGATTATTTTGTTATTTACTGAGTTCTTCTCCATTTTCATCCACCTCTTCTTCTAACCATTTCTTCCAATACTCTGCCGAGTTCAACATCATGTGAGGCATCTCTTTCACGGACGCTGCCATGTACAGTGCCATCTTGTATGATTCCATTGTCTTCATGTATTCCCATCTGCTGCCGGCCGGATTCTGTTCTTCTTCGGACTTATCCACCGGTTCTGAATTGGCTCCCGTTTCTGTGTTTCTCGCATTTTCTTCCATCTGCTCTGAATTATCCACAGGCTTTTTCACAATCTTCACAGGTTCCGGCATTGCACTGGTGTAATTTTCCTCTTCGTGCTGTCCCGCTCTGATAAAATCGCTCCGTATTTCCGGTGTTTCCCCTGCTTCCGGAAGCATTTCCGGAAAATCTTTCTCAATCTCTGTCTGTCCCGGAATGTCGTTTGGAAGCTCTAGTGGTTTCTCTGTCTCCTGTTTCTCCGGTTTTTTTGGTTTTGGCGGCTTCGCCTTTACTACCTTCGACTCTTTTCTTTTCTCTTTCTTCGGTTGCACTGGTGCAATCTGTTCTTTTTCCGGATATTTCTGTCCGTAGAGCTCCTCCCAGTTCTGTTTTGCGTCTTCCTCTTCTGTGATCAGGACGAGATAACTTAAAATATTCTCCCAGGCAAACTTTTCTTTCAGTCCTTGTCTTACTACCTGTAATATGACCTCGTCCTTCTCATCGTTCAGATAGAGCATAATTCTTCCGCAGCCTTGTGGTCTTACGCTGTAAAGTTTGTCCCCGTCCGGTGCTAACACCTCTTTGATCCGTCCTGTTCCTATACTTGTTCTGACTGCCTCATGCAGTTTTAGATACAGTTCCGGTTCATCCATGCAGATCTGATGGATTGCCTTTTCCAGATTGTCGAGTTCTTTCTGTTCTTCTTTCTCGCCTTCCAAAATGACTTCGATATCTGTGATCTTCTCTTCGCTTTCTATCTCTTCTTTGACCGCCTGGATCTCTGACTTGCTGTATGCCGGTGTCAGCTCTTCTGCTACGCTTTCCGGAAGCGTCAGCATCAGTGCCAGCTTCGCATAGCCAAATCCTTTGTAATGCTCCTGCAGTCTCGGAGAGTAACCACCCTCCGAGAATCTGTCATTGATTCTGATGTATCTTGATACCTGTGTAGCTTCAAGCTTGTATTCCGCCCAGGCGAATTCGTTTACACTGTTGTATCCTGAATTCTTTAAGATATCCGTATCTCTTCCCTGTTTCAGCAAATATCCTGTCATAACAAAATCTTCCACTGTTCTGTTCAGAACGGTATTCATTGCCTTTTTGTATTCCTCATAATCCTGGTACTGTACTAATTCCATCAAACCGCCTCCAGTTCTTTTTCTATCTCTTCTGCTTCAAGGAAATCTTCCGCCAATCCCTGAAGGACTCTTATATTCTTTTTCTCTTCCAGCTCTGCAATATTGGCTTCTCTCTTGATCTTGCTGATCTTTGCCAACTTCTTATCTTCCTCTGTCAGACGTTTCCTGATTGCCTTCTGCCATTCTTTCAGGAATACCCGGATTTCCTCGATTCCCGGTTCTTCGTCATAATAGCTTCTGTGCTGTCTGATTGTGCCTCCCGGCTCTACTTCGATCGTGTAAAACGGGATTCGCGGTGCTTCCTGTCTTCGCAGAAAACAGATATATGTCTCTCTGCTCTCGATCCTGTCAAAATATCGTTCACTGCTGCCGGCACAATGATGCAGCGCACGTCCTTCTTTCACGATATCCACTAACGTGTTCGGTACAATGATCTTATACTCTTCATCTTCGTACTCGTATCGGCTCTTGATCTCTTTCAGGATTCCTTCTGCTTCCGGAAACTTCTGCCGCATCTCCTGTGCATATGCTTCTTTTCCCTCTGCATTGTTTTCCAGTTCTTTCAAGATCTGTATCTGCTGCCGGTCTACAACAACTTCATCATGTCTGCGTTTTAGCTCTCTTGGACGATAGACCATCTCGTCAGCCATATTTTTGCAACATGCCACGCACATACTGAGATAATCTTTATATTCTTCAAGAACGGCTTCTGCCGTCATTCCTGCATATTGTTCCTTTTTCTGCCTTTCGATGTAGTTCATGATTTTCTGTGGACTCATATATTTTTCCAGTTCCCGGATACCGCTCGGTTCTATCTCATTCTTTATCATCCACTGCACCGTCTCTTTCGAGATCTTCTGCCCTGCCTCGTCCGAATACTGCATCCAGCGTACCATTCTGTTCCCACCATGTTCGTCGCGGATCCGGTTGATCTTCTGACGGTCTTGGATTCTGAACATTCCCTCAATGCTTTCCTCTCTCATGTCCAATGGTCCGTAGTACTGTAATGGATATCCCGGATAGTCTGTACAGTCAACCGTATCTCTCAGCAAATTCCAAAAGTGTCCTTTTGCCAGGTACTCAATCTTCTGTGCATATCCTTTCATCTGTCCCGTCCCTGCCACAAGTCTGTTGTAGTTCAGTTCCTTTCCCATCTTTGATAGATACTCCAGGACTTTCGTTGCTTCGCTGTAAGTGGTCCCGTCTAATATCTGGCCGAATTCTCCCGGATACAAGTAACCTTCTCTTGCTCTTAAATTTTTCCGGTTTCCTTTTGTCCATCCATCCCAGGAGTCCTCATAATAGATCTTGTATGTCTTCTTCAATCTTCTGTTAGAGTAGACCTTGTACAATAAGATTCTGATTTCATCTCCAAGCTCTACATAATGTCTTCCATTATCCCATCCGACCTTTGCTTCTATGATCCGAAGCACGCTTGTATCTTCATCTACCGGCTGGATGAGATAGCAGCTCTTCCATTTCTGTTCGATATGGTCTGTTCTTGTCTTTGCCCTCACCAGTTTTCCGCAGGAAGGGCAGAATACCATATCATTGTGCCGGATCTTCTTTTCTCCATCCTGTCGTTTGATTTCTTCCGGCCAGCTGGATTCTCCGCAGTTCGTGCAGGAAAATTCTTTCGTTTCCCTGTTCCGGAACATGTAATCCTCTCCTGCTGCCTGTTCAAAAAACCATTCTCTTAGATTCTTCGGACGACCTGGAACTTTTCTCATCAGATTCATGAGTTTTATTTTCCGGTTTGTTTCACATCTTTCCCTAATCTCGCTGTTATAGCTATGTTCCAATCCGTTGATTCTCTCCCATGGGCTGTTGTTCCACGCTCTGTGTTTAATCAATCTTTTGATCCTGTTGGCGTCTTTCTCCTGCAATTTCGGATAATCGTCATATGTTCTCCATTCCCAATCTCGCCAGTCCTCGTTCAGTGCATTCAGGATACCGCCTTTTCTCCAACCATGCTGCTCTTTCCAGTACTCATGTTCCCCTGTCTCATAGTTGATACAGTACCGCACCAGCAGTTCCTTCGCCTGATAGATATTTAGGATCAGGATTTCCCCCAACTCCTGCAGCGAGGCTGTAAGTCCTTTTCCTTCCGGTTTCTTTGGTTTGATCCGTTCAATCGCTTTTCGTTTCATTTCTGCACCTCCACCCATTCTCTTTCTTCTGTCATGGAATAGATCTGATGCGCTTTCGCTTGTATTCCGTCAACATTCCTCACGCCTGCTGCCACTGGCTTTCTCGTCCTCTACGATCAGTCCGATCACGGTTCCGTATTCGCCTTTCACTTCCGGATGTTTTCCCCTTGCGATCGCTATCTTTGTCTCTCCGATCGCTTTTGACCGCTCTTTTTCTGCGTATGCACCTCTTTCTCTTTTCTCCCACGTTCTCTTCGGATGGATGATCATATATTCCATTGCCGCCATTGCAATCTCCATAAGTGTCAGTTCTCTTAATAATGTCAGCTCTGTAGATACGACCATTGAGCATCCATCCCCTTCGTCTATACTCCCGCCAGCTTCGCACAGGAAGAATTTGTTCTTTCCATCGATCGGATACCACTGCAGGCAATCCAGGATATACTCCGCCGCATGGAATCCAGTGGATCTTGTTTTGCTTTTCTCTTCTTTGTAGGTCTTCCCTTTCTCGTACTGGAATGTCCCTTTTCCGTGTTTTGCCTGAATTTTTTTATTGAACCCTTTGTATACTCTCATTTCTTCTCACCTAGATAATACCCTCTCACAATCTCTTTGATCTGTGCCTTTCCCGGTATGCTTATATACAACGGTGGTGTCAATCCTGCTGCCTTTGTGATCCTGTCATCCAACTGTGCTTTGTCGTTAAATGCATTCTTTAAGATCAGAGCCATGCATTCTTTCAATGACTTCCCTTTTCTTCTGACTGCAAAGGCCATCTCTTCGTCCTCTAAACATAACTGTTCGATAAAATCCGTCCAGTCTCTCAGTGCTCCTGTCAGACTCAGATCTTTCGCTTCCAGTTCCAGTTTTCCCATTGCCGCAAGACTCGGTGTTGTCAGTTCCTCGATTGCACCGGTGCAAAAGTCCTCTGCGTCTTCCGGATCCAATCCGTTCTCTTCTGCGATTGTCTTGATCGCTTCTAAGTCCCCCTCTTCTAACTGTGCTTTGGCCGCACGGTTAATCTCCTCGTAAGAATCAAATTCTCCAAATTTATCAAACATCTTTATACCTCTTTTCCTTGTAAGTACGCTTGTAGCGTCTCCTTATACTCGCTGTCTTTTTCATACACAATTTCTATTTCGTGTTCTGTGCTCTCTTCCAAGAACATTTTCCACAGATCTTGATTCTGTATGCCTTTTCCATCTGATTTCTTCCACTCTGCTCGTCTCCACTTTTCCGGATTATCTGCCAGTATCATGTTCTTGATGTACGTGTTCCTCGTGTAGAACACAACTCTGCATGGTTCTTTAAGCTTTTGCAGTGCATAGATCATTGCCAGAAGCACGCTGCGGTTATAAGTTGTTCCTTCCTCTTCTCCTTTCAGGAATCGGTCTTCAATATCTCCGTTTCTCCTTGTAAATGTTAAGGCTGCAGCATATCCTCCTCTCTTTGGTGCTGCCGGTCCTGTGATCGTGGTTTCTATGTAGATCTTCACCGTCTTCATTCTTCAAATCCTCCTGTTCAGCCTGATCAATGTATATCTCCGGTATTTGAATCCTGTAGCCGGATTGATTCCTTCATAGCTCTTGGCAATGTAATAGCCGTTCTTCTGTTTGATCTCTTTTGGCCATCTTGCCAGTTTTTTCTTCTTTGGTGGTTTCAGCGGCATGTTCCGCGAAGTGCTGTAACTGGATTCGCTGAGTCTTGGCTTGTCCCTCTTTCCATCCTCCCTCTTTTCTCCCACCTTCTCGTTTTTGGTGATGTAGGATGCGAGCTGTGAGAAATCCTCTTCGTAGTATTTGCTTTTCTCCAGTTGTTCTGCATAGATTCCACCGTGTGGCCAACATTCCTCTACCCAGCGGATCGTATCCCGGCATCCGGTGATGACCATGTGAACGTGCCATGCTCCCTTGGTTCCTTTCTCAATGTTCCGGATCCAGCGCAATTCGATCTGTTCTTTCTTGTATCTTGTCCTTAGCTTGCTTATCAGATTCGTGAAATCCTTCTTTGCTTTCGCCATGTCCGGAGGTCTTGCCTCGACTCTGTACGTCAACGTCAGGAAGTAGTCCCCCTTTCCAAAGTACTCCAACAATCTGTGTCTGGCTGTCTCTGCTTTATTCATGGCGTTCACCACTGCCATCTGCTCCGGTGTAGGCTTTCTCTTCTTTTCTCTTGGCAGTCCCCTTGCTCCATACCTGCCATCATGGTATTCCTTCACCTCCAGGATGTCTCCTTTCCGGAAGGTGTGTGTTACTCTCTTCGTTGCCATCGTATACCTCTATCTTTAATATCTTAATCGAGTATTAAAATGGGGCAGAACCCCCGTTTTTCTTGACTTCCTGCCCCACAGATGTTAAGATAATAATGTCTTTAATATCTGCGAGACAAAAGTCTTGCATTCAACACTTCCGTTACCTCCGGAAGCGTTGTTTTTTTATCTGTTTTTCCAGCGTCCTTGCGATCGAATTCAGCGCGTAGAAGCTTGCTGATACAGCCAGTCCGATCAGGACGCGCTCCAGCGTTGACTCCGGTGCTTTGACCGATATGGAATATGTAATTGCTGCTCCGGAAGCATAGAAGAGTCCAACAAGCATTCCAACACCTGTGATAAACCTTGTTCTCCAAAGGCTCATTCTAATATGATGTATTCTCCTTTGTTCTTCTTCCTGGCGTACTCGTTCGCCTCTTCCCATGTCCCAGAGCAACAGCCCAGTTCCTGTGTTTTCGTCCATCTGATAATCCATATGTGGTCTTTCTCCCTTCTTCCTCGTTTCTGGCTCATTTCTCATTCTCTGACATAACTCTGTCCAATCCATTCATGAGGAAATCTTCATACTGCATCCGCTCTTCCTCTGATCTCAGATCCGGATAGATTGCCATCCGGATCAGCTCTGCTGTCTGTTCCCCGGTGAACTGCCAGTCCTTTTCCTTTTCGATCTGCTCAATCAGGCTGGATCGAAAAAACTTGATCTTCACTTCCCTGTTCGGAATGTCCTGCAATTTTCCCGGGATCAGACTCAGTAACCTTCTTTTGTATAAAGCAAATTCTCTCTGTTGCATTCCTTTTTCCTCCTTCCTTCTTTGTATGATGTGCATGGATAACAGCGGCTACGTTCCATACAACTGTTTCTGTGTTGACAGTAGCAACAATCCTCCATGCTTGTCCTTCTTTCCACCGCCTAAGCGGTTTTATCCTTTCTTGATCTCAGATGCTCGTTTATGATAGTTGATACATCATTGATCACTTTTTCATGCTCTTTTTCGCTTTTCCCCAGATAAGCAGAATCATCGAATTTATATGTGCATCCGCTTTCTGTCTTTTTGATCTCTACGATCACCTGCATCACCTCCTAGAAAAGTTTATGTGCTACGGTTTGTACTTGTTGCTATTTTCTATTTTTTCTCCTATACTTTCCTTACAGGCTCCCGCCAGAGCTGAGTATGTAAAGAAAGGAGTTTTTTATGAAACTAATACCAGCATTCTTCCAGGCTATATATGTTTCTTACAATAGCCTACCTGTTTCCGATCAAATTCAACTTTTAGGAATCATTGCTTCTCTTGTAGTCAGCATTGTCGCAATTGTTATTTCTCTTGCAACTTTGCATCAGAACTCCAAAATGTTAGAATCTGCTTCTAGGCCAATTGTCTCTATGTATATAGATTCCATTACTGTCTGTGAACAGACTAGCTACTTTGTATTAAAGAACTTTGGAGCATCTCCCGCTAAAATTACCACTTTTAAATATGATTCTATTTTGAAAGAAACCACTCAAAAATTTGCTCTTCTATGTTCTCAATTTGATTTTGTTGAAGGAATTATTCTTGCTCCCGGCCAATCAAAATTATTAGAATATGACATGACGAAACTTCCTGTTGATAATGTGAGTTTTAATATCAAATATTCTTTTGGAAAGCTCTCATATTCTGAGGAGATAACTGTAAATGTAAAAAACTACATACATATTCCGGTAACACGAAACAGTTCGCATACACTTCCTGAAACCGAAAGAGAAGTCCAAACCTTACGTGAAATGTTAGAACGTTCTATGTGATAACTGTGTCTTTTGTTATTGAGGAAATCGTATCTTCTAAAATAGTTCGTGCAGTACCTACTGTTATTTTGTTTTTTCGCATGATTTCTATGATTTCCTCAATAATTTGATTTACTTTTTCTCCATTCACACTTTCTTCAATACCATTTTCATAGAAATCATAGTTGACATATCTCTTACTCATTCTCTTATCACCTATCTTTCATTATCCTTTGGTGTATGCAGCGATTAATGCGATAATTGAAATAATTGTTGGAAGCCACGGGTGTCGTTCTGGAAACGATGCCCAATCTATTTTTCTTTTCATCTCTTCTCTCCTCGCTTGCTATTTTCTATTTCTTCTCCTATACTTTTCTTACAGGCTCCCGCTAGAGCTGAGTACATACAAAGGAGTTTTTATGGATAATTCGATTTTATTAAGCCCTGACTCTTACGAACTTCTTAAATACATAAGTTCCCAGCCTAACTCATTAGTTACTAATGTTTCAGAACTATCCGAAGATTGCTTATCTCAGTTGGTGCATTACAAACTTATCGAAGAACACATGACTATCTACACCAATTACTTTCCTGTTGTTTCAAGTATCTCTATAACAGAACTTGGAAAAGGATATCTCTACGGCCGACAAAGCAATGATGCTTTTCAACAATCTGTGAAAGCTATTGCCGACTCCGCTAAAGAATCTGCCGACTCCTCCAAACATCTTGCCGAATCAACGCACAAACTCGCTACTGATTCCAAGAAAATTTCTAAATCTGCAGAGACTTGTGCTGATCTTGCATACAAGAAATCCAAAAAGGCTGATATCAAAGGATGGATTTCTATTGGTATCGCAGCATTTGGTGCTTTCATTGAGTTTGCAATTCATCATTCTGAAGTAATTGCTTTTGTCAAATCACTCTTGGGAGTATGACATGACAAAAGAATTGGAATAATAGTGCTAATATTGAAACGACCATTGCTACATCTGAAACCGTTATTTTTGACGGTTTCTTTTTCTTTCTATCTTTTCTCATCTCTTCTCACCCCACTTTCTTCTCTGGACCATCTTTCTCCATTGCGTCTCTTGCCTTGAGCACTTCTACGCTTCCTTTTACTACCAGGAGGCTTTCTTTGTCTAAATGCTTTAGGTTCTCTACAGTTTCTTCAATTAATCTTTTCTGTTCTTCACTCATGTTGTTCACCTCTTTCGTGTTGATTGTAAAACAATTATATGTCGACATAAAACTTTTGTCAAGTATTGTTTTGTTGATTATTTCAACATTTTCTATTGTGCATTCAGGCACTGTGTGTTATAATATGTTCATAGCGAAGGGAGGTGCAAAATGAACGAACGTATTAAAGAACTTCGAAAAGTTCTAAAGCTGACACAACAAGAGTTCGCAGAATCAATAAAGGTTAAACGTAATACTGTAGCCACTTATGAAATGGGACGTAGCATTCCAAGTGATTCCGCAATAGCTCTTATATGCAAAACATTCAATGTTAATGAGGAATGGCTCCGATCTGGAGCTGGTGATATGTTCTTAGAACTTCCTGAAGAAGATGAAGAAGCTGCTTATGTATCTGAATTGCTTGAAGACAGTGATAACGATTTATATAAGTTGATTAAGGAAATCATGCACACATATCATGAATTGTCTCCTAAATCAAAGGAAGTAATCCGTGATTTCAGTGCCAAATTGCGAGAGAACATAAAAAAAGGAAGCTAATGCTTCCTTCTTTCTAAATGTCTTTTTAAGATGGTGTAGAGCTGGCGAAGAAATTTTTCATCTGAATCGTCAATTTTCTTCACCATTCCTATGTTTAGATACATTGCTCATTATGTAGTCCCTCCGTTCCCAGCAAGAACACTCTTCGAAATTCCTTGATTTCATCATACGACATTTGAATTTAGAAATCAATGGTTTTGCCGAACATTTGTTCTTGTGCAGAGATGGGATACTTATTATATCAATTAAAATCAGGAGAATTTATTTTATGAAACATAAAGAACGACTTTCAGTTCTGTATGATCTCCTTTTCAGTGGGCTTGCAATCGTAGCTGTCTACTTTGCAATCTGTGACATGACAACTGGATGTTCCGCAGTTCAACGCGACATTGACTTTGTGATCAATGCAATATTTATCGCAGACTATGCGTTACGATTACTGATTGCTAAAAATAAAAAAGAGTTCTTCCGGAATAACATACTGGATCTAATTGCAATTATTCCGTTTAACTCTTTGTTCAAGGTGTTCAGGGTATTCAAAATTTTCAAGATGCTGAAACTGTTAAAACTGGCAAAAGCATCTGCGCGATTTGCAAGGCTCTACAAACATATAAAGTTCTTCTTTGACTTGAATGGATTTAAGTATATGGTCGGAGCAACGCTGATCTGTATTGCAATCGGTGGAATATCCATCCATTATGCGGAAGGAATGAGCTTTTCAGATGGCTTTTGGTGTAGTTTTGTTACAGCGACAACTGTTGGATATGGAGATATTTCGCCATCAACAATTCCCGGAAGAATCATAGCAACTGTACTTATGCTTGTTGGGATCGGTCTGATTGGCTCTCTGACTAGCACGATCACAGCAGTTTTCTTTCAAAAGACAACTGATGAAGAAAAATCTGCTACAAAAGATATACTGATCAGCTCGATACAGAGCCAGCTGAACAATTTTGACAAACTGTCAGACGATGATATTCAGGCAATCTGCAAAACGCTGCAATGCCTGCATGAAGGAAAAGGTGATAATGATGAAAGTAGGAATGAGAACTCCGAACTTAAAGAAGAGTGTTAAAGCTCGGACAACTGGAAAAGTAAAAAGAGCTGTTAAGAAATCCGTGTCTCCTGGATACGGGCAGAAAGGTATCGGATGGATAAAGGATCCGAAGAAGGCAGCATACAATAAAGTCTATAACAAGACAACCTTGGGAGTCGGTGATGTATATCGTGGGATCGGTGGAAATGGATCGCGTTCATCTTCCAACAGTTCTTTCAGTGGATCTGCCGCAGAAATCCCTGAGGTACGGATTCCATCTAAGCTTGAGAAAGTGCTGACATCAAGTGAGAAGAAAAAATACATTTCGCTTGTTCAAGCTGGATGTGTACTTGATCGGGACAGAGATTCAATCATAAAAGCAAATGGAAAACGCACAAAAATTTCTACATTCTCATTGTGCCGTGTAATCGCCATGATCATGTCAGTTGTCTTACTGGCTTTCGGACTTGCCGGACTCTCAACGTCTGTTGGAATCGGTGCTTTCTTTATTATATTCGGAGCTTTGTTCTTCTTGATGGCCAGAAGTTTCAAGACAACGATAACACTACACAAAAAGATATTCCAGATGAAAGATGATGGCTTTATATCTTAAATAAAAACCGCTCCTGCGCCAACAGGAACGGTCAACTGGGGAAGCACACGCCAATGTGCTTTAGTAACTCCGAAGAGATACTGTCTTACCAAAGAATATTGTATCATCTTCGGTGCAGTCGCACAATCAGAACTTACGTTCTGTGTATGGCTGTTATTTTTGTACTTTTTTACATAATATATACGGAGGTGATATCATGTCGTATTGTATTTATTTGAGGAAATCAAGAAAGGATCTTGAAGCCGAGCAGCATGGTGAAGGGGAAACTCTTGCCAGACACGAACGTGCGCTTCTCTCTCTTGCTAAGAAAAACAACCTTATTATTAGCAATATTTATCGAGAAGTTGTGTCCGGAGAAACTATAGCTGCGCGTCCTGTTATGCAACAGTTGCTTCGCGAAGTAGAACAAAACCTTTGGGACGGTGTG